>Ga0335397_10008685_pt1 | contig 12780 bp, 8 predicted proteins | sample MAT04_FD_205740 | JGI IMG/M metagenome (GOLD analysis project Ga0335397, IMG submission 205740) | Freshwater microbial communities from Lake Fryxell liftoff mats and glacier meltwater in Antarctica - MAT-04 (spades assembly) (version 2) ...
TTCACCTGATCGCCGGCAGCCTTCACCGCCTCGAACACGGCGAGGGTGCCGAGGACGTTGACCTTCGCCCCGAGGACCGGGTCGGCCCGGCAGGTCGGCACCTGCAGCCCGGCGAGGTGGATGACGTGCGTGATGCCGTGGGCGGTGATGGCGGCCGCGAGCGTCGGCAGGTCGGTCACGTCGCCGGGGACGAACGTGACCTGCTTCACCTGCTCTTCGGGCAGGACGAGGCGCAGGCGGCGGGCGTCCTCGCGGAGGTCGTAGACCCACACCCGGTCGTCGCGGGCGAACAGGTTGCGGATGATCCACGCCCCGATGAACCCGTACCCGCCGGTAATTAGCACGCGCATGGCGAGGCTCCAAAATCCGATTCACCGCGGAGAACGCGGAGATCGCAGAGGAAGAGTTTGAGTGCGGTGGTCGCGGCGTTCCGAGTGTCAAGCAACCCGGTCGATGCCCTTGGTCTTTCCGAACGTATTCCGCCCTCTGCGGTCTTTGCGTTCTCTGCGGTGGATTCGGTTATTCCGCGACGACGGCCGGGGCGTCGCCCACGGTTTCGCGGGCGACCTTGGCGAGCGACACGATGCGGTCGCCGTCGCCCAGGTTCATCACCCGCACGCCCTGGGTGTTCCGGCCGACGATGCGGATGTCGTCCACCTTGCTCCGCGTCACCATGCCCTGCACGGTGATGAAGATGATCTCGTCGCCGTCGCGGACCGACTCGACGCCGATCACCTTGCCGTTCTTGGCCGTCACCCGCACGTCGCGGACGCCCTTGCCGCCGCGGCGCTGGAGCCGGTAGCGCATCGACGACTTGTCGGCCGCCTCCCCCTCGCCGCCCTCGCCCTCGGCCTCGTCCACCGACGGCTCCTCCGGCACGTCCTCGTCCTCGAGCGCCGTGTCTTCCGCCAACTCCGGGCTACCGGCCCCGAGTTCCTGGTTCGCCCCGAACGGGGTGCGCTTGCCGTACCCGCCGTCGCACACGGTCAGGAGGAAGCCGTCCGGGTCGGCGACGACCATGCCGACGACCTCGTCGTCCTTGCCGAGCTTGATCCCCCGCACCCCGAAGGTGGCCCGGCCGGTCGGCCGGGCGTTCGCCTCGGAGAAGCGGATGGCCATGCCGTTGCGGGTACTCAGCACCACTTCGTCGCCGGGGCGGGTGAGGCCGACGCCGATCAGGTTGTCGTCGTCCTCCAAGGCCATGCCGATGATCCCGCCGGCCCGCGGGCGGCTGTACTCCGTCAGCCGGGTCTTCTTGACCAGCCCCTTGCGGGTCGCCGCGATCAGGAAGTGCCCGGCGGTGAACTCGCGGACCGGGATGATGCCGGACAACTTCTCCTCGGGCTTGAGCGACAGGACGTTGGCGATCGACCGGCCGGGCGACGTGCGCGCCGCCTGCGGCACCTTGTACACCTTGAGCCAGTACACCTGCCCCTTGTCGGTGAAGCAAAGAAGGTAGTCCTTCGTGGACGCGGTGAAGAAGTGCTCGACGAAGTCGTTGTCGCGCAGCCCGCCGGACACGCCCTTGCCGCCCCGGTTCTGGACCCGGTACTCGGTCAGCGGCATCCGCTTCATGAACCCCTCGTGGGAGATCGTGACGACGACCTGCTCGTCCTCGATCAAGTCCTCGAAGTCCATGTCGCCAGCGTCGCCGCTGATCTCGGTCTTGCGGGCGTCGCCGTACCGGGTGCCGAGGTGTTCGAGGTCGGCCCGGATCACGGCCTTGATGTTCGCCTCGTCGGACAGCAGCGTCTCGTACCCGCGGATCTCGTCGCGGAGCTTGGTGTACTCCTTCAAAATCTCGTCGCTCTCCAGCGCCGCGAGCTGGCCGAGCTGCAACCGCACGACCGCCTCGGCCTGGAGTTCGGTCATGCGGAAGACGGTGGCCGGGCCGAGTTCGCGGCGCAGGGCGGCGAACGCCTCGGGGCCGATGGCCCGCTCCATCAGGGCGGCGGCGACCTCCATCTGCTGCAACCGCACCTTCGTCTCGGCCCGGTTCGGCGACGTGCGGCAGATGCGGATGACCTCCTCGATGTCGGCGATGGCGATGAGCTGCCCTTCGAGGACGTGCCCGCGCCGCTTCGCCTCGCGGAGCAGGTATTCCGTCCGCCGGCGCAGCACCACCACGCGGTGGTCGAGGAACTTCTGCATCATCTCCTTGAGCGTCAGCACCTGGGGCCGGCCGTCCACCAGGGCGAGCATGATGACGCTGACGGTCCGCTGGAGCGGCGAGAACTGGTACAGCTGGTTGAGGACCATGTGCGGGTCGGTGTTCCGCTTCAACTCGACGACGATGCGGACCGGCTCGCCGTTGCGGGCGCTCGACTCGTCGCGGATGGCGGTGATGCCCGGGATGCGGGCCGGGTTGTCCTTCCCACCGTCCTTGACCAGCTCGGCGATGTCCTCCATCAACTTGTTGCGCGTCACCTGGAACGGGACTTCCGAAATGAGAATGCTCGGGGTCTTCCCCTTCGTGTCCTCGTCGAGTACCTTCGCCCGGGCGCGGAGGGTGAGGCGGCCGTACCCGTTGCGGTAGCCCTCGACGATCCCCTGCCGGCCCATGATGACCCCGCCGGTCGGGAAGTCGGGACCGGGGATGATCTGGAGCAGTTCGTGCAGCCCCGTCTCGGGTTCGTCGATCAGCTTGACGAGGCCGGCGCAGATTTCCTTGAGGTTGTGCGGCGGGATGTGCGTCGCCATGCCGACGGCGATGCCGTCGGCCCCGTTGACGAGCAGGTTCGGGAACCGGGCCGGCAGCACCAGCGGCTCGCGGTACTTGCCGTCGTAGTTGTCGATGAAATCGACCGTCTCGTGGTCGATGTCGGCGAGGAGTTCGGCGGCGACGGGCGTGAGGCGGGCTTCGGTGTACCGGTGGGCGGCGGGCGGGAGGCCGGCGATCGACCCGAAATTCCCCTGCCCGTGGATGAGGCGGTAGCGCAGCACCCAGTCTTGCGCCATCCGCACGAGGGCGTCGTAGATGGACGCGTCGCCGTGCGGGTGATACCGTTTCATCGTCTCGCCGATGATGCCGGCGCACTTGCTCGTCGCCGCCTGTGGGGTCAGCCCGAGGTCGCTCATGGCGACGAGGATGCGGCGCTGCGACGGCTTCAACCCGTCGCGCACGTCCGGGAGTGCCCGGCTGACGATCACCGACTGGGCGTAGGTGAGGTAGCTGTCGCGGAGTTCGTCGACGATGTCGAGCGGGCTGACCGGCCCGCCGTCGTCGTTCGCGGCGGGGGGAACGGGCGGGTCGGTGGGTGGGGGCGGGGCGTCGGCCAACGTCGCTCCTCGTATGCAGTTCGGGCTACCCGTGCGGGCGTCCGGGCAAGATTCCGTGACTGTCCGTAGCGATCCGCGTTATTTTATGGGAATGAGTGCGTCCGAACCACCCGCGTAACACGCCGGGCGACAACCTTTTCTTGTCGCCGAAGGCGTTGCCGGTATTAGGCTTCGGGCGGGTGGGAAGAATTCCATCGGGAGGAACGACGCGATGCGTCTCGCAACGGGTCTTGCAGTGCTTTTCGCAGCCGCGGTCGCGGGGGAGTTCGGGGCGTTCGCGGCCGCGCAGCCGGCGACGAAAGAGGTGCCCACGCCGGCCGGCAAGGACACCCCCGCCGCCGAGCTAACCCGCACGAAATTGTTGAAGGTGAAGGTAACGGTGAGCTTCCGAAACGTCGCGCTGCGCGAGGCGTTTAAGGAGTTCGCCGCGCAGGTGGACATGGCCTCCGAACGACCGATACTGTGGACCTACGCCGAGGGCGTGCCCGCCGAAGTCAAGGTGACGTACACCTGCTCCGCGAAGCCGCTCGAAGCCGCACTCGACGAGCTGTTCAAGACGCACGGCCTCGGGTACGTCGTGCTGTCGCTCGACGACCAACCGCGCGACGGCTGGGTGCGCGTCACGAAGGGCGACGAGCGCGGCCGGGCGGCGGTCGTGGTGCCGTCCACGGTCGATGACGACGACGAGAAGAAGGCGGCGGGGCGGCTGGCGCTGGCGAAGGAGTTGATCGAGAAGGGGAAACCGGCCGACGCGAAGTTGATGCTGATGCTCGTGACGACCAAGTTCGCCAAGACGAAGGCGGCGGCCGAGGCCAAACTGGTGTTGGAGAAGCTCGACAAGTGAGTTGGGCGTGGCCCTTCCGCCGCGGCTCGGACCCCGACCGCGACGTGCCGTGGATCCCCCCCGACCTCGGCGAGCCGGAAGGCCTCGTCGGGGTCGGCGGCACCCTCACGCCCGACCTGCTGCTCCGCGCCTACGCCGAGGGCGTCTTCCCCTGGTTCTCGGACGGCGACCCGGTGTTGTGGTGGTCGCCGGACCCGCGGGCGGTGATCGAACTCGACGGCCTGCACGTCTCGCGGCGGCTCGCCCGCACGATCCGCTCCGGGGCGTTCCGCGTCACAGTCAACCGCTGCTTCGCCGACGTGATGCGGGCGTGCGGCGAGAACCGCGAGGAAGGGACGTGGGTGACGGCCGAGATGATTGACGGCTACACGAAGTTGCACGAACTCGGGAACGCCCACAGCGTCGAGGTGTGGCAGGGGGAAGCGCTGGTCGGCGGGATTTACGGCGTCGCAGTCGGCGGGCTGTTCGCCGGCGAGTCGATGTTCCACCGCAAGACGGACGCCTCGAAGGTCGCGCTGGCGGCGCTCGTCGCCCGGCTGCGCGAGCGCGGCTACGCCCTGTTCGACGTGCAGATGACGACCGACCACACGGAGCGGATGGGGGCGATCAACGTTCCGAGGGCCGACTACCTACGCCGCCTACGCAAGGCCGTGCGGATGACGGAGGTGACGTTCACTTAATGGGCAAAGCCCACCCACAGCGAGGGGTGGGCTTTCGACGTTCACTCCCCCAACGGCTTATCCCACTCCTGCAATTGGCGCTTCAACTCGGCGAAGTCGAGGCCGGCGACGCCGCCGAACTCGTGGGCCGCGTCGTCGGCGTCCGGGTCGCGGTTCTGGCGCAACGACTCCTCCAGCCGCCGCACCCACACCGGCACCTCCAACCCGACGCCGCTCACCGTCTCGCCGAGCGGCGACATGGCGACGAGCAGGCGCACGAACGCCGGGTTGTCCTCGGGTTCGCCGGCACGGGCCGCCTCCGCCGCCGGGCCGACCTGCGCCGCGGCCCGGTCGATCTCCAGCGGCAGCAGGAAGCGCTCTTCGAGTCGGTCGCGCACCGTCCGCAACCGGACGGCGTAGCGGGCCTCCTTCTTCGCCAGCTCGGTCAGCAGCCCTTCGGACAGCGCCCGCGTCTTGCCGCCGATGAAGTCGCGCCAGCGGATGGCGAGGGCGTCGTGCCCGCGGCGGCAGAGGACTTCGTGCGCCAGCGCGAACGGCCGCATCCGCCACGCCACGCGGTCGTACTTCACCTTGAGGCGGAGGAAGTCGAGCAGGATGTGGATGTTCTCGCCGTAGTCGGACTGCGTCGTCGTCGTGTTGTAGTCGCGGTACTCGTCGTAGTGTTCGACCAGGGCTTGCAGCACGAGTTCGGCGGCGCGGGCGGTGCGGGTGTGGTCGGCCTTGCCGTCCTCCCACTCGTCCACCAGCTTCGGCCGCTTGACCGGGTCGCCGTGTTCGGCCTCGTGGTCCAGCCACGCCGCCACCCCGCGGGCGAGGATGCCGCGCATGTTCGACAGGCCGAGGAACGGGACGGTGAACAGGTCGCCGCCGTAGGCCGTCACGAACCCGCGGACGGCCTCCCAATCGCTGTCGTCGGCGACGGCTTCGAGGACCGACAACCGCAGCGACTGGCTGTGTTCGGTCCACAGCTTCTGGAACTCCTCGGCCACCTTGAACAGCATGGTGGCGAGGGGGCCGTCGGCCCCGGCCTCGTCGCCCCAGTCGGCGGCCGCGGCCAGGAGCGTTTCGACCACGCCGACGAGGGCCGTCTTGAACAGCTGGTCGAAGCTGCTCACGCGGCGTCCGGACGGCGGGGCGTTCCATTCCATCTGGCGGGCGAGCTTGGTGAGGTGGAACGTCTCGCGGACCAGCCCGAGCCGGGGCAGGCGAGTGAGCAGGTCTTCGAGGGCGTGCAGGGCGGTCTGCGCCCGCAGCACGTCGGCCGGTTGGCCGCCGTCCGACGGCGGGCAGTAGAGGAGGGGTTCGGCGCGGAAGAGCGAGACGAACCCGGGCAGGTGCTTGCGGACCTGCCCGGCGTCGCGGTTGCCGATGGCCCGTTCGATCTGGATGAGCAGCGGCTCCCACGCCGGGACCGCGTCGGCGGCGACCTCCCCGCCCCCCTTCGCCTTGCCGGTCGTCGGGCCGGCCGGGAGTTCGCCCCCCTGTACCAGCACGGCGGAGAGGGCGAGCGCCGCCCGCCCGGTTTCGACGCAGGTGGCGACGCCGAGGTCGAGGAGCTGCCCCTTCATCGCCCGGCGGCGGTCGAACTCGATCATCCCCTCGTGCCCGCCGATCGGCTCGGGGACCGGGATTTCCCGCACCCGGTCGAGGAAGCGGGCGAGGTGGGCGCGGTGGCGGCGGGCGGTGCCCAGCCACCCGGCGAGGGTGTCGTGGGCGGCGGCGTCGCCGCGCGGCCAGACCCCCGGCCGGGCGGCCGCCCGCCACAGCCGGGCGATGGCGTGGAAGAACTTCAACCGGACTTCCAGCTCCTCGGCCTCGCCTTCGAGCGAGAATTCGCCCGGCGACCGCGGCGGCTCGCCGCCGGCCACCGACCCCTCCTCGCCGTCGTCGGCCGAGTCGCGGAACGTCATCCCCTCGTAGGCCGAGGCGAACTCGTTCCCGTCGTCCTCGTCGTCCTCCTCATCCTCGTCGTCGTCCTCGTCGTCGCCTTCGCCGCCGAGCCAGTGGTCGGGCGACAGCCAGCGGTCCTCGGCGTTGGCTTCGAGCAGCTCGAAGAAGCGGCGGACGTAGGCGGCCCGCTCGCCGGGCGGGACGGCGGGGGCGGCGACGACGGCCCGCAGCCACCGCTCGGCCAGCTCGTCGAACGACGCCGACGGGTCTTCGAGCGGGACGGCGTCGCTCTCGGACAGCCACGTCATGAGCAGCGCCATCGCCGCCTTCCACTCGCCGTGCTTGGTCAGCGCCTCGATCACCTGTGCGAAGGCGGCCGGGCTGGTGAACCCGTCGCGGTGCTGCCGCCAGAACACGAGCGGGCTGGCGTCCGGGTTCCGCTTCGACCACGCGGCGAGCGCCCCGGCGACGTGCCCGGCCGCGTCGGCCCGCTCCCCGCCGTGGATGCGCGGCAGGTCGGCGACGGTCGCGGTGGCGAACCGGTCCCACCACCCGGCGAGGGCGCGCATGGCGGCCGCGAGGCGGTCGCGGGTCGGGCCGTCGGCGGCGACCGCGGCGGCGGCGAGGGCGCGGGCGTACAGGTCGAACTGCCGGCCGACGGTGGTGATGAGTTCCTCCGCCCGCGGGTCGCGGACGGTGTCCTCGCGGCCGGGGAAGATCGGGAACAGCCCCTGGTGGCCGAGGACGTTCCACGGGTCGATCACCGCCCCGCAGTCGATCCCGCGGCGGAGCAGGTCTTCGACCTCTTCCAACAGGGCGAGGGCGTCGGCCGGGCGGCCGCGGTCGGTGGCGAACCCGGCCTCCGTCTGGCGGACGCGGATCTCGGTCCCGAACCGCACGGCCGGGGCGGGAATCTTCTTGGCCTGGTCGCGCGCCGCCCGCGGGTAGCCCATCGCGGCGAACAGTTGGGCGAGGCGGCGGTCTTGCAGGTGGGCCGCCCGCTGCGTGGCGATCGCCTGGTTCAGGTACTGCCGCACCCCGGCGAACGCCTGCTTGCGCGACTCGGCCTCGGCGCGGAGGCGGTCCCCGTGCGGGCCGGGGACGGCCTTGAGGAGGCGCTGGTAGAACCCGTCGCGGTAGCGGGCGATCCGCGGGACGAGCTTCGAGAGCGTGACGGCCGAGTCGTAGTAGTTCGGCCCGGTCCCGCTCACCCCGGCCCCCATCAGGATCGTCCCGGCGAGGACGGCCGCGGCCTCGAACAGCCGCTCGCCGGGGTCGCCCCCCGCGACCCCGGCCGGCGGGCGGACCCAGGTCAGCAGGGCGTCGAGGGTCATCTGCCGGAGGACGAAGCGGCGGTAGTACCCGCTGCCGTCGATGGTGTGGGGATCCCACTCGCCGAACAGCACGTTCGGCCGCTTGTTGACCGGGTGGAAGTGGTCGTGGGCGCGCGGGTCGAAGGCGAGTTCGTCGAGCTTGTCCGGGTCGAAACAGGCTTCGTCGAGCAGCACCGGCTCGGTCTTCGTCAAGAGGTCGAGGGCGGGGCGGACGAGGTCGGCGTAGCGGCCCGGGGCGACGCCCGCTCCCTGGAGGTACACCGGGATCGGGCGGACCTTCTCGTGCGGGTAGTAGTCGGTGTTCGGTCGGGTTTCGAGGACGGCGATCGGGCGGTAGCCGACGTAGTCGTCGAGCAGCCCGACGGCCCCGGCGACGACGCGGTCGGGTTCGTCCCACGGCCCGCCCTGGCGCAGCACGGCCTCGCAGGCGCGGGCGAGGAAGAACGGCGTGAACAGGCCGGCGGCGTCGTGGTGGGCGAGCAGATCGGCGTGGTGCGCCCGGTACGCCGCGGGGACGCGGACGAGGCCGGCCGCGACGACGGCCCGCGCCTGCGTCGCCTCGCGGAACGCGACCGCCCCGGCCGTCTCCTGCTCGGCGAGGGCGTGCCCGAGCCAGGCCGGGAGCGTCGCCCACGGGGCGGCGTCGCCGGCTTCGAGGAGCAGGCCGAAGGCGTCCGCGAGGCCCTTCTGGAACCGGGGGTCGGGCCGCCCGTCGGAGAAGTTGAGGTAGCCGAGCAGCTTCGCCGGGTCGGTCTTCCGGCTCAGCTCGTGGTAGATGCCGTCCATCCGCGGGTCAGTCCTTTCGGCGCGGGGCGTCACCCCCGGTATCCATTCAGCATAAAACAACCGGGCGCGTTTCAAAAGCCCCAGCCCCCGCCGGCCGGCGCTTTCGCCCGGAGGTCGTTCATGCCCGCCCCGATTCGGCTCGCGGTTCTCGTCAGCGGCGGGGGGACGACGTTGCAGAACCTGATCGACCGAATCGCCGCCGGCCGCCTCGCCGCCGAGATCGTCGGCGTCGTGTCGAGCCGGGCCGCCGCGGGCGGGGTCGGGCGGGCGGAACGGGCGGGGCTGCCGGTGGTCGTGGCGGAGCGGAAGAACCTAACCCCCCCGCCCCCTTCCCTAGGAGGGAAGGGGGCGCCAAACCAAGACGGCAACCCTCTGACTCCCCCTTCCCTCCTAGGGAAGGGGGCGGGGGGGTTTGGTTTTTTCCCCGACCGCGTGTGGACCGCCGTCCGCGGCTTCGCCCCCGACCTCGTGTGCCTCGCCGGGTGGTTGCACTTGCTGCCGATCCCGGCCGACTTCCGCCACCGGGTGCTGAACGTCCACCCGTCGCTCTTGCCGGCGTTCGGCGGGAAGGGGATGTACGGGCACCACGTCCACGCGGCGGTGCTGGCCTACGGGGCGCGGGTGACGGGGTGTACCGTCCACTTCGCCGACGAGACCTACGACACCGGCCCGATCCTGGTGCAGCGGTGCGTGCCGGTGAAGGACGGCGACGGCCCCGACACGCTCGCCGCCCGGGTGTTCCAGGCCGAGTGCGAGGCCTACCCGGAGGCGATCCGCATGGTCGCCGACGGCCGGGTGACGGTGCAGGGCCGGCGGGTGGTCGTCTCGGGTTGAGGGGGCGGGTATCGGTGCGGTAAAACACGGGGATGAATCTCCCCTCCCACCTGGATTGACGGGGACAAGTGCCGTGTACGACGACTCGGAATTTTACCGCTTCACGGTGGACCAGTACCACAAGTTGAGGCAGTTGGGTATCGTCACGGCGGACGACAATGTGGAATTACTGGAAGGGTATCTTGTGACGAAGGCTCCTCCGGCTGTGGCATCGAAGAACCCCGCGGGGTTGGAACGCGCGTTCGCCGAACACCTGCCCGACGGCTGGTGCCTCCTGGTCCACATGGCAGTGACACTATCCGGGGTGCGACCCGAGAGCGAACCCGAACCGGACTACGCCGTCGTTCGTGGCTCCCGCAAGGGGTATCGCGATATCGCCCCCACTTCGACCGATGTGCGGGTGGTCGTCGAGATCGCCAGTTCCGTTCCCGACATCGAGCGCAAAGACTTGGCCCGGATTTACGCCCGCGCCGGGATACCCGAATATTGGCTCGTAGATTCGGTCGGCCGAAACGTCGAAGTGTACACCCACCCGTCCGGGCCAATCGATTCTCCGCACTACGGGAAACGAGATACCTACCCAGTCGGCCTGTCGATACCCGTCGTCCTCGACGGGGTTTCCGTCGGCACGGTCGCGGTCGCGGAGGTGATGGCGTAAAGTGTTCTGGGTGGGCCGCCGAACCACAACCTGTCTTGCCGAGGCCGGGCGACCATGACGACCGCGACGCTGACCTTTCAACCCACGCAAGCGCCGGCCGACGACCCGTTCGGCGGGCTGGCATTTCTCGGCATGTACACCGTCGCCGAGTACCACGAACTGATCCGCACCGGCACCCTCACCCCGGACGACCCGATCGAACTGCTCGAAGGCCATCTGGTGGTGAAAATGCCCCGCTCGCCCGCCCACGACTTTGCGATCATGGTGTTGACGAGTCGCTTCGTCCGTCTGGCACCCGACGGTTACGTCGTCCGCAGCCAGTGCGCGGCGACGTACCAGGACAGCGAACCGGAACCGGACCTCGCCATCGTTCGGGGCGAGGAGAAGGTGTATCGTACTAAGCACCCCGGGCCGGCAGACACGGCCCTGCTCGTCGAGGTGTCGGCCTCGTCGCTGACCCGGGATCGGGTCGGCAAGGCTCGTATCTACGCCCGAGCCGGCGTTCCGGTCTATTGGGTCGTGAATGTCGATGACAAGGTGATCGAAGTGTACACCCGGCCGTCCGGCCCGGGAGACGCGCCCGCCTTCGCGGCGCGCGACGAGTACCCGGTCGGTACGTCCGTCCCCGTCGTCCTCGACGGCGTCACGGTCGGCACAGTCGCGGTCGCCGACGTGATGGCGTGAGGCCCGTCACGCCTTCTTCTTCAGCGCCTTGTCGGCGATGTCGGACCGGTAGTGCATCCCGGTGAAGGTGATGAGCTTCACCGCATCGTAAGCCCGGGCCTTCGCCGCCGCCAAGTCGTCGCCCAGGGCCGTCACCGCCAGCACCCGCCCGCCGTCCGTCGCCACGCGGCCCTGGGCGTCCAGCTTCGTCCCGGCGTGGAACACCTTCACCCCGGCCAGCGCGTCCGCTTCGGCGATCCCGTTGACGATCTTGTCGGTGTCGTACTTGCCCGGGTAGCCGCCCGAGCAGAGGACGACGCACACCGCCGGCCGCGGATCCCACTCGACCTTCCCCTCGAACTCGTGCAACCGCTCGTCGGCCACGGCTTCGAGCAGGTCGAGCAGGTCGGTCTTGAGGCGCATCAGAATCGGCTGCGTCTCCGGGTCGCCGAACCGGGCGTTGAACTCCAGCACCCGCGGCCCCTGGTTCGTCAGCATCATCCCGGCGTACAGCACCCCCTGGAACGGGAACCGGCCGCGCTTCATCGCGTGGACGATCGGCACGAACACCGCATCTTCGAGGGCGGCCATGAGCGCCGGCGTGCCGAGCGGGGCGGGGCAGTAGGCCCCCATCCCGCCGGTGTTCGGCCCCTTGTCGCCGTCGTGTACCGCCTTGTGGTCCTGGCACGGCGGCAGCGGCAGGATCGTCCGCCCGCTGACCAGCGCCAGCACCGACAACTCCTCGCCCTCCAACCGCTTCTCGACGACGACCCGCCGCCCGGCCCGCCGCCCGAACTCGTCGCGGACCATGATCCGCTCGACCGCCTTCATCGCCTCCTGGGTGTCCTTGCAGACGATCACCCCCTTGCCGGCCGCCAGCCCGTCGGCCTTGACGACGACCGGGTAGTCGCGGCTGTGGACGTAGGTGCGGGCCTGCTCCGGGTGGTCGAAGACGCGGAAGTCGGCCGTCGGCACGTCGGCGTGCCGCATCAGTTCCTTCGAGAAGACCTTGCTCCCCTCGATCCGGGCGGCGTCCTTCGACGGGCCGAACACCTTGAACCCCTTGCCGCGGAGGAAATCGGCGAGGCCGGCGGCGAGCGGGTCTTCGGGGCCGATGACGACCAGGCCGATCTGCTCCTTCGTGCAGAACCGGAAGAGCTTGTCCGTCTCGGTGTGGTCGATGGGGACCGGCGTCGCCCCCTCGCGGGCGGTGCCGGCGTTCCCCGGGGCGCAGAACAGCTTCCCGATTCGGGCCGACTGCCGGAGCTTCCACACCAAGGCGTGTTCCCGCCCACCCTTGCCAATCACCAGCACGTTCGTCGGCATGTCGCCCCCGCCTCTGATTCCGCAAACTCTTCCTTCAATGTATCCCGGCCCGCCGGTTGCGGTCACGTTCACGGGTCGGGCTGTGCGAAAGGCGTGGCACCGGGCGACTGTTTCGCGTACACTAATTTCATCTGTTAGCCTGCCCTATTCGATAAGGGACGCACTCAGCATGTTGCCACGAATTCTCGGGTCCGTGACGATCGCCGCGACCGTGGTGGTCGGCTTCGTCGGCTGTTCGGGCGGCGGGCCGCCCAAGTTCGAGGGACCGCCCGTCCGCGTCGTTTGCACCACCACCATCGTCGCCGACGCTGTCGGGCGCGTCGGCGGCGACCGGGTGACGGTGCAGACGCTCATGGGGCCGGGCGTCGATCCGCACCGCTACCTGCCGAGCGCCGGCGACCGCGGGAGGCTCGAAGCCGCCCACCTCGTCTTCTTCAACGGCCTGCACCTCGAAGGGAAGATGACCGACACCTTCGAGAAGTCGCG
>Ga0335397_10008688_pt1 | contig 12777 bp, 7 predicted proteins | sample MAT04_FD_205740 | JGI IMG/M metagenome (GOLD analysis project Ga0335397, IMG submission 205740) | Freshwater microbial communities from Lake Fryxell liftoff mats and glacier meltwater in Antarctica - MAT-04 (spades assembly) (version 2) ...
TGAGTCGCTTGGCTGCACCTTGGCGATCGGGGCGCAATCTAATTTTAACTTCGGTATTTGTTGGGGGTGGTGCATCAGTTTTTGGTAGCCCCGTCATCGGTTCCACGAAGTTATCTGGTAGCGATTGTGGGGGTTTTAGTTCCCGTCTGATGGACTCAACAATCGCATTGACTAGAGCTAATCTGTCGGTAACTGATAGTTTGTGCGCTTCTCTGCTTAATGGCAGCCAAGGTATTTGGGGTATTTGGGATTCGTTCATATTTTTGATATTTTGATATTTTATGGGTCTATTTTAGCAAATTTAGGATTTACGCGCGGGTGGCCAGAAACCGGGTTTTTTCGAGAATATTTGGTGGTGATTCGCAGATTTGGGGAAAAACCCGGTTTCTTTGTCGGAGTGGGTAAGTTTGGCGCGGGTGGCCAGAAACCGGGTTTTTATGACAATATTGGTGGTGATTCGCAGATTTGGGAAAAAACCCGGTTTCTATGTCGGAGTGCGTCCAGGACTGCGCGGGTGGCCAGAAACCGGGTTTTTATGACAATATTGGTGGTGATTCGCAGATTTGGGAAAAAACCCGGTTTCTTTGTCGGAGTGGGTAAGTTTTGTATCCGTTAAATCCGTGACATCCGTGAAATCCGTTAATCTTGTACATTGCCCGTTGCCTAAGTGCCTTCGGGTGAGGTTATCTTAGACTAGACGCGATCGCAAGCACAGTTATGGCATCTCCAAACAATCCAAATTCGGCGGATTCATCTCTGAAACAGTCTCTAGAGGCTGGGTTGGCTGCTTTGAAACAAAAAGATTACCAAAGCGCGATCGCCCTTTTAGAATCCGTTACCCAAAGCGCTGCAAATCAACCGCCCGGAATCCGCGCGCAAATGGGCTTAGTGGCGGCGTACAAAGCCACCGGTAATCTCAAAAGCGCGATCGCCCTTTGCACCTCCCTCAGCAAAAATCCTAACCCTCAAGTTAAAGCTTGGGCCGATCGCACTTTAAAAGAATTAACCCCGCCCCGCCCTCCAAAACCACCGGAAACTCCCCCCAAAACAGGCTTTGTCGCCTTTGATAGCGGCACAAAATCGGCTAAAACAACGCTTGAGGGCGATGGCATTAGCCCCGCTTCGCTACGACCAACCGCAGACAAAAAAACCGGATTTTTACCCTTAGAAGCGACTGCCGCGCCAAAAAACACCAACTCCACACATATTTCACCGCCACCTCCACCCCCCAAACCTGCGATTCGCCCGACCTCAGAAGAGATTCGCCCGATATCAGAAGAGGGCGGGCACGCACCATCCACCGCCCCTACAGAAACCGCAACCGATGCAGAAACTAGCGGCGAAAACAGTTCCGGTTCCGCAACAAATATCGGACTCCCTAGCGCAGATACTTACCAACTGACTTGGCGCGAAGCAGGGCGCACGAAAAACCCGCAGCGACTGAAACCGCTAAAATTGCTGAATTTTCGGATTGGGGCTGCTGTAAGCGCGATCGGCCTATTTTTCCTAGCCCGATTAGTCCTGCAATTCCTGCTGACAAACGCTAATGTTCTCTTACTTCAGTTTTACATATTTACTAGGCTGCCTATTTTCGCGCCGATCCAAATTTTTTACCGCGATCCAACTCCGTTTGTGCAGTTTGTTTTCGGATTACTTTTAGCCTCGTCTCCCTGGCTGACAGACGCGCTGCTGAAACTGTTTTGCGGTATCGAAAACCTGCGCGCCTCAGTTTTACCCAAGCACAGCAAGGAAGCTAGTCGGGTACTCCGCAGTTTTTGTACCAAGCAAAATATGCCGGTACCGGTGCTGAAACTCTTGCCGCTAAATGTTCCTGTGGCTTTCAGTTACGGCTGTTTGCCCCGTTTTGCTCGGATTGCTGTGAGTAAGGGGCTGTTGGAACAGTTGACGGATGATGAAATTGCGACTATTTTTGCGCGGGAATTGGCCCACATTTCTCACTGGGATTTTGCGCCGATGTCGCTGGCGTTGTTGGTGATTCAGATTCCTTACTTGATTTATTGGCAAGCGGCATACTGGAGTGAGAGGTTGTGCGATTTAATGACGATCGAGTTTTTGCGTTTTGCTGTGAGAAATTTGGCCGCTGCAATTTCTGCTATTAGTTACGGGATTTATAAGTTGTTGCGCTGGCCGATGTTGTGGCTGTCGCGCCGCCGGGTGTATTTTAGCGATCGCACTGCTGCAGAAATTACGGGCAATCCTAACGGTTTGACGCGGGCGCTTGGTAAAATGGCGATCGGCATTGCGGCAAATATCGAACAGCAAAAACAAACTAGCTTTTTTCTTGAAGGTTTCGATTTGTTGTTACCCGTGGGAGTTGGACAAGCTGCTACCATTGGTTCTGCTGCGTTGCGCGCGCCGCTGTCACAGATTTTGCTGTGGGATGTCACCAATCCCGATCGCGAATGGCTGACGGTTAACAGCACGCATCCTTTGCTGGGAGAGCGTTTGAAGCTATTGGAACTTTACGCGCAATTCTGGAAAATCGAGACTGAGTTAGATTTGGCGAGTCTGTCGCTGGAATCACCCAAGCCAGGAAAATTGTCTCTGTTTAAATCAATACTCGAATTTAAAGGCTCAAAACTATTTTTACAGGGCGCGCCGTTTTTTGGGATTCCGATGAGTTTGGGCCTGGTGGTTTTGCTTTGGCTGATTGGCTGGATTTTCTCGCAGACGAGTATTTGGCGGCTGGATTGGCTTTTGGGCGATCGATCGATCTTTTGGGGTTGTTTGCCGATCGGATTTAGCATCGGTACTTTGATGCGGATCAATTATTTTTTCCCCGACATTACGCCACAAGAAACCACTTCACCTAGTTTACCCGAACTTTTATCAAATCCCGATGTTTTGCCCGTCGATGCTCAACCAGTGCAGCTTTCGGGGCAGCTTTTGGGTAGGACTGGTATTGAAAATTGGCTGGGACAGGATTTGATTTTGCAAACGGCGACGGGTTTGGTGAGGTTGCACTATGTTTCGAGGTTTGGGCCCTGTGGTTCTTTGTTGCCGCAACCTACTCGCCCCAGCGATTTGATCGGAAAACCAGTTGTGGCGACTGGTTGGCTGCGTCGGGGTGCTACTGTGGCGATCGACCTCGAAACCCTCCGCAGTCAAGGCGGCCTAGTCAGTAACAGCGGACATCCGATTTGGTCTGCGATTTTGGCTTTTGCTGCTGCTTGTTGGGGCGCATACATTATTATGCAGGGCGGAAGATGAGGCGATTTTCGATTGGGGATTTGGGATTTTATTTATTGTAGGGTGCCCCGGGCCGGAAGGTCGCGACCACAGACTCAGAATTTTCTCCCTGACGCACCCTACGGTCTAGCTTCCGTCAACTGTCAACTGTCAACTGTCAACTGTCAACTGTCAACTCTTCCTTCGTAAAGAAAAGTTGCTTTTTAACCGACATCCTGTTACATTTGTTTATATAAATTGGATAAAACCAAAATCGCAATAACTTCAGTTGGCTAAAACCGCTAAGGTATTGCGTAAAAATTGTCAACCTCCCAACACAGAAAGTTCAGCCAGCCGCTTGTCGGCTGTTTTTTTAGACCGGCAATTTTGCAGTGGGCGATGAATTCAGAAAAATGATTCAGATTGTCGTTTTCATTAAATTCGCCTGAAATATACCTAAATAACTAGCTCTGTCACCCAGGTTGTGATACCTTTAAATAATGGTCGGACGCTGCCGGGCCCGATTTAAGGGAGACCGGGTAAGCGAGTAGTTCTCAGCATTAGGAGCGAGATCAGGAGCGAGGTAAGATTACTGGGCCAAAAAATGTTAGCAATTTTATCCATCACTGTATTAAACTGAATACTGGCATTCCGATCGCTTGAAATGACATCCTTGGACATAAATTTCTACACGGCTCTGGCTAGAAACATTCTGAATCAAAACCGCAAGCAAGAAATACAGAATAGCCAATAGCCTCAACATTTGAGTGATGACTAAAAGTTTACACAACAACCTGAAATTTCAAGGCTCTCTGCATCGGCGGTTAAGTTCCGGCCTGATCAGAGTAAATCACCTTTTTTTTCTAAAAGGTGGGAGAATCTGTCAAGGTGGGTGGGAGGAATGTGCAAATTATGCGGTTATGCGGTTTTTCCCTGAAGTCAACATTCAGTTGACAGCAGGTAATTCGGTTCGAGCAAATTAATTAGAATCCTATTCTGGAGGAATTTTTCATGTCTATTCGTCTTTATGTTGGTAATCTACCCAAGGAACTCGATCGCCTAGAATTGCAAGAAGTTTTTGCACCAGAGGGCGAATCTGTTACCACAAAGGTAATTACAGATCGCAAAACAGGTAAATGCAGAGGATTTGGTTTTGTGACGGTGCTAACCGACGAACAAGCCGACCAAGTTATTGAGAAATATAACGGCTTGATGTTCAAAGAAAACCCGCTAAAAATAGAGAAGGCACTGCCGCGCTCTAAGGGTAAATCTGAGAAGGGCGAAGAAGATCAGCAGCAGTCACCGTCGCCTGCTTCACCGCAGTTGTCCGCGTCAACATCGATGCCGGTGCCTGCGCCGCAGCAACAGCAGCGCTCTGCTCCCCCAACTCAAGGTGGAGGCGGTTCTAGTAAAAGCAATCGCCGTCGGAGTGACAACAACAAGTCTCGCCGCAATCAGTCAACAACCACAGTGTCGAACGCTGATTCTGGCTCGGTGCAGCCAGATCCGCGCTGGGCGAGCGCTCTGGAAGAACTCAAGCAACGATTGGTGGAAGCTCAAACTACTAATTAGTCGAAAATGGCGGCGAATTGCTGCTGTCTTTCGACTGGGGTTGACTGACTCTGGAAGTGCGATCGAGAACCGACTCAAAAGCCTGTTCTCGATCGCACAATTTTATTCCAAAAACCTCTAATATCTAGCACTCCGCTAAAATAATCGTCACCGTATCATAGTGCTGTTAACTGGTTTAATATCATGTCCGGTCAATTGACAACTATAAGACAATACGGTTCACTTAAGATTGTCCGAAGAGAGGAACGAAGCAATCGCAGTATCTATTGTTCATAGTTTTTTACCGCCTGGATCGTATTAAGTAAACCGTATTGAACTATAAGATTGGATCGCGCGTGCGGACTAAAGTCTGCAGCCCGAAAGCGGACTAAAGTCCGCACTACGAACGAAGCGTTTTTGTGCGATCGCAGAAAGTAAAAGTAGTGTTTATTGCTCCCCAGAGAATTGGATCGTCTGAATAAAATCAAAAATCTTATTCATCATGCCCTCAACCTCCGACTCAATAGAACCCAATTCCTCCTGCTTTTCATAAATTCGCTGACAACTCACCGTGTAGCAAAAATCGTCAACGATCAAAGCCATAAATCCCCGGTAAGCATCCATCAGAGTAAGTTTTTCGTCGTTTTGTGGTACGCTGACATTAGCACTCCCAGGCAAATCTGTCACGACAAAATAAGCGTTTTCATCTTCTAAATATTCACTGTAGAGTAACTGAGAATTAGCAAATTTAGCCAGAATCGTGTCATCAATAAACTTGTTAAGAAACAAAGTAAGATAAGCCCATTCCCCCGCTGATTCGATTAATTTTTTCACATCCCCAGAAATCGGGAAATAATCAATTTTCAGCAAAACACCAAAATCGTCAGAAAAAGCAACAAAGCCTTTGTCATCCTCAATTTTACCGCCTCGTTGCTTCTCAACTGGAATCGAAACCACAAAATTGCCTAGAGCAGAGAAATACAACGCCTCATCTGTCTCGACATCGTACTCTTCGAGTTTTAGTTCCGAGTATCCAGCAATTACATCCTCAATAATTTCCTTAGCTTCCTTATCGCCTACACCTAATACTTCTTGAAATTCCTTGAGAAAAGCCCGGTGCTTCTGAGACACTTCGCCCTCTGCGACAAACATTGCTGCGGTAATAGTAAAAGTATCCAACACCAACTCATCTGGGAGTGATTCAGAAGCCGTATTAAATAATCCTCCTAAACCGTCTTTGGCAAGAATACCCGCGAGTTTTTCAAGAGTTGCTGACATATCATCTTCCGAGTATTCAGCAAATATTTCTGAATCCCAAATTCTGCTGATCAAGATATCGGCACTCACATCAGGGTAATTTGCCTCCGCTGCGACAAGTGCTACCGCCGCGACGGATTCCTCTACAGACAACTGCATTGAGGATTTATCTTTGGACTTGAATATTTTAGTAAAATTGCTCACAGGTTTTGCTCCATTACAGTATTTGGGAAAGAAAAGTTTATAACTTAAACATCTTCTATATAGCAATCCTAAATGATTTGTAGGACTACTCGTTACAAGTTCGAGCGAAAGTACGCTTATGGGGCGAGGAAAAGGTTCGTAGTGCGGACTTTAGTCCGCAATTTGGAGCGGACTAAAGTCCGCACGCTCGATCCAATTTTATCGTTTTCTGCGATCGCCCGCAACGGCCCAATCATGGTTTTTTGAAATAGCATTGTTAAAATTAGATGCGCGCCAGTTTATTACCAAGGACTGCCAACCATTGTAAATCCTGCCCAAAATTTTGGGTGAGATAAATCTGAATTTGCTACTTTTTCGACTTTGCGAAGATCGATCGCCCTTTGAGTTCCCACCAACTTACCATCTTTAAATACTACCTGTTTGCGAATCATCGCCAGTTGAGCTTGTCTCAGGGCTTCAGCCTTAATCGGAGCCGATCGCAAATTAGCATAAAACTCGGTCATCAGCCCTAAAGTCGTGACATCCTTAACCTTCCACAAACTCGCCAAAGCTGATTTTACACCGCTGCCGACTGCCAGCCCAGCAAAACCCATTTCCGCTGTCGGATCGCCGATCGCAGTTTCGCACGCACTCAGCACCAATAACTGTACCTGTCGGCGATCGTACCACTTCGCCAACCGAAATTGATCCAAGGCCAAAGAGCGCTTCCAAAAATCAATCTCAGCTTCCCTGCGCCCGTATTGATTTTGCGGAAAACTGGCGTGAGTAGCCAAGTGAATAATATCAAATGGCTGTTGCTCGCGCTGTTTTCTGAGATTTTCTAGGGTAAAATCTTGATTGAGAAAAAAGCGGCCAGGCCACAAAGGCCCTTGGGCAGGATTTTGCCCCTTGCCGATTGTACCGGCGATCGCAGATAATTCGATCGGCACAGCAGGCAAAGCAGGTTTATAGGTGTGAGGAAATTCCGAAGCACCCATTGCCAAAACTTGCGCGTTTTTCAAACTTTGATAACTCGTGCTAGTCAAGCTAACACTGGGAATTGAGCCAAGGCTGTACTTTTCTACTAAAAATTGCTGGCCGTCGTGCAAAGCTGCGATCGGCAACTGGCGCAAACCCGCATCAAAAGAAAACACTAACGTATCGACATTTAACGCTTCTATATCTGAACTTATCGGCGCAATTAACCACTGGTAAATTTTCTGAGCAATTGGCAAATATCTTGTATCTGCTGCATCATTTGGCTTAGCCAAAAAGCGGTGAAAATCTTTCACTGTTTTTAGCAAAATTTCGCTCTTGACAGGAATGTTTTTGATAATCGGAGGGCCGTCGGGAACTACTAATACTAGCCACAATGCTTCAAAACGGACGAGCGCGTAAACAATGACCGCTTGCTTTCCGGTTTCCTCCTTAATTGTTTTGAGAGTTTCTCTGAGATATTCAACCGTTACTTGTTGGTCGGTTAAATCTTCGCCATAATAATTTTCATAATCTTGTTCAAACAGTTTATCGATTAGGGGAACAGCATCATTAGCATTGCCTTGGTCTAATGTTTGTTCGACGCTCAACCTACTAATTTCTAAGGGAAAAAGATTGGGGATGGCTGCGGGTGCGGGAGTTGGTGCGGGTGCGGGAGTTTGGGCGGCTGCAGGAGTTGGTGCGGGAGTTGGTGCGGGGGCTGGAGTTGGTGCGGGGGCTGGAGTTGGAGTTGGAGTTGGCGGGAGAGTGATTTGGGGAATGTTGGCCAACCAATCAGGATCTATTTGAGCAACTGGCGGCTCAATAGCAGGCGCAGGATTAGGAGTTGAGACTATCCATCCGTCCGGTTTTTCTGTAGCAGAAGAACCAAGTTCTGGCGGGTTTTCTGGTGGCTTTTCCGAAGGCGGTATAAAAGTAAGATTGGGTGCTTTCTCAGGGGGCGGTGGTGTTAGCGAAAAGTTGTTCTTTGAATCGGAAAATGCCCATTCAAAAGTGTTGCCTCCGGTTTCAGGATTTGGGGTGACAGAGGTTTTTGCTGCTAATAAATCGCCGATTAAAAAAGCTAATTGTTGTTGCGGATTTTGAGCTTGGGCGGGCGCGGCTGCGGCTGCGGGAACGGCTGAGATGGAGGGTGCGGGTACAGGTTGAATTTGTCCTACAGGCGGGTTGTAAGGGGCTTGAATGGGTGCGGAGGCTGGATTTTGCCCGATCGCGCTGGGAGGAGCGACGGGGGCGGTGAGTTGGGCGATCGAGGGAATTGTCGGCGCAACCTGTATTCGGGCGGCTGCGCCCGGTGTGGTTGGTGTAGAAGGCTGGGTGGGAAGCCTGCGGGGCGGCAGTGTAAAGAAATTGGTGTTTAGCAATTCTTGGAGTTCGGGAAAATCATCCAATACGGGCGCGGGTGCGGGTGTTGGTGCGGGTGTTGGAGATGGAGTTTGGTCGTGAGGGCGATCGGGTATTGGGGATGCAGTCGCCGTCGGTGAGGCTGTTTCAGTTGCCGGTGACGGCGACGGAACAGCCGTCGGTGCGGCTGTTGTAGCTAGGGTTATTGGCGACGGAACAGCCCTCGGCGCGGGTGTTGGTGCGGGTGTTGGAGATCAAGTCGCCGTCGGTGCGGCTGTTGTGGTGGGTGTTGGAGATCAAGTCGCCGTCGGCGCGGCGGTTGGTACGGGCGAAATGGGTGAGGGAACCGAGTTAATTTGAATGCGATCGCGATTTGATGCGAGACTGAGGTCTTGTCTGTGAGTATAGAGATAACTGCGATCGGGCAAAATCGTTTGTATGGGATTGCTATTTCCTCTAGTAATTGCACCAGCAGTTCCATTTTTCTCGGAATTGCCGACAATAAAAGGCGTGATTCCCCCGCCCCCGTGGTTGATAATTATCAAACCGCCGCGATCGTCTCCTGGACTTGTAGCCGTAGAGATGCTAGCATTGATGCCGTTTCTGTCTAAGAACGAATTGGGCGATCGAAAAAACCTTTGAGTCACAATCAAAACATCTCCGCCCCTACCGCTTTCCATACTTTCAGCATTAATTAGACTGAGAACAATGTCGCCCGCACTGCTGCGGTTAATCGCGCTGACATTGCCCGCATTTCCCTTAGCAGAAGAATCAACTTCTCCAGCATTAATATTACCATTAGCATCTAAAAATATATTGCCGCCATTACCAGCCGCAGAAGTGTTGATATCGCCAGCAGTGATATTAGTTCCCGCATTCAAATCAATATTGTTACCATTATTTTTGGAAGTCGAGTCAAGATTTTCTGTTTTAATTTCTCCCTGCTCGCTGTACAAAGAAATCCCGGCTTCCGAGGTAATATTTTGAGCGGTAATGTTATTAGTTGCAGTAATTGAGATAAAATTGGCAGTTTGTCCTTGAGTTAAACCAAATTGTTGGAAACTGTGAAACAAATTAGTGCCATCGCCGGATTGTTGGCCGCCTTGGATGTTGAATTGATTGCCATTCGGGGTGATTTGAGTATTTGTGCCGTCAGCAGCGGGAGTAATTTGGGCCGTGGCTGTTTGGGATGGGGTGAAAAGTCCGATTTCCCAAGTTGCTAAGCTGGTAAAGGAGAGGAATGTTAGGAGAAATATATTTTTTTTATCGGCTGATTTCATGGTTTTTGTTAGTAGATGATAAATTTATTAACAATACATAATATCACAATCCTGTAGGGGCGGGTTCACCGAAATATATGACACGCAGCGATGAATTTTATAAACCCGCCCCCACCCCACCGAAGAATTAATAATTAATTTAATTTAACCGTCAGTGAGGATGTTTATTGGGGTTATTGGTGGGGTGGGGGCGGGTTTATTCAGATTGTTTATGGGGTGGGGGCGGGTTTATTCAGATTGTTTGTTGGTGACAGAATCAACGGTGAACCCGCCCCTACAAATTCTGGGTGATCGCAAATTCAGTAATACTATTGCCGATCTTTCCTCCTTTGGGCATCTTGCAATTGCTTCCCTATCTTTTCCACCATCGGCAAATCTCCCAAACTTTGATATCCCTCTTTTGCTAACTTCAAATACTCTATCGCTTCGGGATAATTCCGCATGGATGAATAAACTTGTGCTAAACCTTAACGAGCCTCGGTTAGCTCCTCAGTCTCATCGGGTTTAGCTGTCTCGATCGCCTTTTTATAGTATATTTCAGCCTGCGGCATCAATTGCGATCGCTCCCGATACAGTTCCCCCAACTTGCGGTAAATTGGCGCTGTTTCAACTCCGGCTTTTGGTAAAGTTTCTAAAATTTCTATTGCTTCTGCATTCAAATTTGTGCTAAGATCTATCTGTGATGTTGCTAATTTTTGAGCCGCTGGATTCGACACTTGTTTGTCGATCGCCCCCACCGCATCTTTAACACCCTGAACTTCCCGATCATCCAACAACCCAAACTCTGCATCTCCCTCTAACAGCGGACTTTCCGAAGAAACCCCCGTATTCGTTTCCACAATCAACCTGTACTTAACACCCGGTTTCAGCGCCGGTTCCCCCGGATACACAGCCTCAGTACCGCTAACCGTCATTTCCCAATTTAACTTGGCTCTATTTTCGAGAATGCTCAACTTATAGCTAGTCGCACCCGCAACCGGATTCCAACGCAAAATCGGCTTGCTGTCGAGCAATTGCGTCCGCCTCGGACTGATTATATAAGAAATTGGCGCGTTATTCCAAGCAATTTTATCATCACCGCGATCGGGACATCTAATTAAGTTTTTATTGCATTCAGACTTCGACTTGTCGCTAACCAACAAACAGCTATTTAATTGATTTTCGTCGGCTTTAATTGACTTAATTCCTAAATCCGCACATTGGATCGTAATTTGTCCGTTTTGTGAAGTTTGCAGTTTGTCGCCCGGATAAATTGGCGTACCGATTGTCGGGCGAATATTTCTGCCATCTTGACGCTGTAACTGCACTTCCCCGCTAATATTCAGGATTTGTCCGTTGGGTATTCTTTGCGTTGCTGCGATTGCTGGGGAAATTATCAGGTTGTTAGCGGATATTTTGGATGAATTGGTGTCACTTCCGAAGTGGGGATGAGGTAGAATATTAACTGAAATCAACGTAAATGCGATCGCGCTTGCACCCATAACAACAGTCGTCCGTTTTTTCATTTACTTTTACTTTTTTTTGTAAACGTTCCTTTGCCATTTGGATACATTCATCTTGTTCTGGTATGCTGGAATTGGCAGATTTAAGTGTTTCTTGCCAATGTGTGAGTGCTTCTTGTGGTTTTCCTTTAGCTTCCAGTACCTGCGCTAAAAGGCATTGAGCTTCTGGAGTTTTACTGTTGAGAGATATTGCTGTTTTTAAATCTGCTTCTGCTGCGTCGTATCGCTTTTGATTGAATCGCACCCAGCCGCGATTCTTGAAACAAGCTGATTTGACTCCATCCTGTTTAGCATTTTGAAAGCAAAGTGCGATCGCCTTTAAAGCATCTTCAGGTTCATTTTCCTGCAGAAACAATTTAGATATTTGAGCGTGAGCTTCAGGAATTCCCAGCCAGACTGCACTTTGCATTGCTTCTCGCTCGCATTTGCGATCGCGCATTAAACAGTGATGCAAACCCACTTCGGAAATCGCACCCCAACGACAATTTTAGACTGCCCCCTGACAGATAACCTAGCTATCTAACAACCCCAATCACCGGACACAGATAACCTTTGCAACTCACCGATCGCTTGACTTTGTTCCGGTGCATTGAGATTGTTAGACCCTTTTTCTTGCTTAAACAAAGCTAAAACCTGTATTGAAATTTAAGATATTTTGACCAGCTATAACACCAATCAACTCATCTTTAGCACTTAACTTTCTATTGCCGTCAGTTTCAAGAATAATTGCTGTGCCACTAGGGAACAATCCATTTCTAACTGCACTTTGTCTAGGCTCAAAGTATTGAAGATAATAATTGTTGCTCGTTCCTTTTAGTTGAATGACATCTTCGACTTTATTGAAGTCTTTGATAAGAGCGTAGTCTCCAGTTCCCTGGTCCCAATCAACAGGATACTGATTAGCTGAACCAGAAAAAACAGCATCTGTATCAATCAACCTTCCGTTTGTGTCTCGTGCTTGAACGTGCAGATGAATGGCATATTGATTACTGCCCTTTGGTCCCCTACCACCTGTCTCACCCAGAACAGTTGTAGGTGAGACAGGTTGATCCTCTTCTACCAAAATTTTACTGGCGTGCAAGTATTCAACAACGTTACCGTTTTCTAACTTGATTCTGATAGCACCGAAGTCTCCACCTGTGAAGATAACTTTACCAGAGACTCCAGACTTGAAGGGCTGAGGTTCGCCACCACTACCATAATCTATTCCAAGGTGGAAGTTACTACCTTTTACATCAGATCCTGTACGCCAACCAGTTTCTGAGGTTCGCCTTACTAAACCAAAAGTTGAAGCAGGTGTGGACACATTGTTTTGTGTAGTTCCATCATTGTAATAGATACCATTCTGGTTGCCCAAAACAAAAGTGTCCCTTCCAATTCCACCTGTTAATGTATCCACTTCACCAACACCAAAACTTGATCCAACTCCTATTAATTCATCATTTCCAGCTTTACCGTACAGAATATCGCTACCA
>Ga0335397_10008689_pt1 | contig 12777 bp, 11 predicted proteins | sample MAT04_FD_205740 | JGI IMG/M metagenome (GOLD analysis project Ga0335397, IMG submission 205740) | Freshwater microbial communities from Lake Fryxell liftoff mats and glacier meltwater in Antarctica - MAT-04 (spades assembly) (version 2) ...
AGGCGCGGGTCTTCCTTGCGCAGCACCTTGGCTCCGACGAGGCTCATGATTCGGTTCCAGTCATTCGGTCGTTCGTCATTCGGTCGTTTGTCACCCGGATTTGCCTTTCCTTCGCAGTCATCAAGACGGCTTGATGTGGTGGCCCTCGGTGTCGTTGGGGTCGAACCACCACTCCTGTGCGTTCTGCTTCGATTGGTCGCCCTTCACGCGGCCCCACCCGAGGAGCTTGCCGAGGAAGTACTCCGGGCCGCTCTCCTCGCGCCGCCACCAGCGCCGCTGCCCGCCGTACACGCGCTTGCGGAACGACGAGAAGCCGACAGCCACCAGCAGCGCGATGCCGAAGAACAGTGATTCGATCCAGGTCGTGCCGACGCCGGCGAGCTGCAAACCCTTGACGCCCGACTGCAGTACGAACACAGCCAGCACCGTGCCCCACACGTTGAACCGGTCCTTGAACTGCGTGGCGCCGAGGAATGCGGCGGCGAATGCCGGCAGCAGGTATGGGGCGCCGGACTGTGCCTGCGTGGACCCGAACTGCGACGCGAGCAGCACGCCGGCCATCGAGGCGAACACTGCGGAGGTGACGAGCGACCCCCACACGTACCGGTCGGTTTGCACCCCTGCGAGCCGCGCCGCCTCGCGTGCTCCGCCAGTGGCAAACAGGTAACGCCCGAGCGCCGTGTGTTCGAACACGAACCACAGCAGGAAGCCCAGCACGAGTGCGTACAGCACCGTCCTGTTGAGGCCGAAGCCGAACTGGGTGGTGATGGACTTGAACGAATCGGGGAAGCCGAGGATGGACCTGTTGTTCGATCTCCACACCGCGAAGGCGGTGAGTATGGAGCTGGTGGCCAGCGTGGCAATGAACGAGTCGATGCGGATCTTGACGACCAGGAAGCCGTTCAAGTTGCCGACGAGCACCCCCACCGCCAGCGCAGCGAGCATGGCGACCGGGATCGACCAACCCTTCTCGACCATTCCCCAGGCCACCATCACCGCGCTGGCCGAGATGGTGCCCGCAATGGAGAGGTCGAACACGCCGGCGCTCAGTGGCACCAGCAGCCCGATTGCCACGATCACCAGAATCGCGTTCTGGTTGAGCACGGAACGGTGCGTCAGCCAGGTGAGCCAGGTGTCGGGAACCCAGTACAGGAAGACGCCCCAGATCAGCGCGTAGAGGTAGACCACGCCGATGTTGCGCGGGTGGAACATCCTCCACTTGATCGGCGACCGCCGAGCATCGAAGCGACTGTCGACCGTCTTGGTGCGGTCGATGCGCTCGTTCACCACGCGGTGGCGCCGCGTGACCTTGTTCTTCTTGAGTGTCGGCCGGTGGGTGACCTCACCGGTCTTCTCATTGATGCGCACGCGGGCTCACTTCCTGGTCTTCCAGCGGGAGGCGACGGAACGAACGAGACGGCCGAAACGACCAACCGGCCTGGTCTCTGGCTGCTCGACGGCGGCGGCCTCGGCGACCGGCTCGTCGACCTCAGTGGGTAGGTCGGGGTCGCCGCGGATCACCTTCACATTGATCGGCTCGCGACCGACGCGCATGTTCTTGCGGTGCGACGTTGCGCCCAGCGTCTCCGCAACGAGGCGTTCCTCGGTCAGGGTGTTGCCGCGCAACTCGATTGCCACAGTGCCGGAACGGAACACCAGCACACGATCGCATAGGTGCACCAGCTCCTCTGCGTCGGAGGAAGCGACCAGGACCGCCATCCCGTCGGCGGCAGCGTCTCGGATCTGCCGATAGATCGCTGCCTTGGCACCCACATCGACCCCCTGGGTGGGTTCGTCGAGCAGCAGGACTCGCGGCGCGGTGCGCAACCACCTGGCCAGTACCGCCTTTTGCTGGTTGCCGCCACTGAACTTCTCCATCTTGCGGTCGAGCTTCGGTGGTTGCACATCGAGGCGCGCGGCCCACTCGGCAGCTTCCTGGCGGGCAGCGCGGTGGCGCAAGCGGACGCGACTCTGCAGCGGACCCAGTCGGGGAAGCGGGATGTGCTCGTGGAGGCGCTCTTGCACGTCGAGGCCGACAGCCTTGCGGTCGGCGGGTACGTAGCCGATACCGGCGCGAATGGAGTCGCGCGGGGTGCAGAACACCTTGTGCTTGTCCACCAGCACCTTGCCGACGAAGCGCGGTGACGCCCCGAACAGGGAGCCCGTGATCTCCTCGCGACCCGAGCCGACGAGACCGGCGATGCCGAGAACCTCTCGTTCGTGGACCTTCAGGGAGACACCGCGCAGCGAGATGCCGAACAGCATTTCGGCTTCCAACACCGGCTTGCCGACGACGTGGTCTGCGCCTGGGTACATCTCGGCGACGGACCGACCGACGATCAGTTCCACCAGGCGGCGCTCGTCGAGGCCCTTCGCTGATTCGCCGGCGGCCACCACCTTGCCGTCGCGGAGCACGGTGACGCGGTCAGCGAGTTCCAGTACCTCGTCGAGCATGTGGCTCACGAACAGCACTGCCGCGCCGCGCTCCGCAATGCGCCGAACAGCGTGGAACAGCGCGTCGACTTCACCGCGGTTCAACGACGCCGTGGGCTCGTCGAGGACGAGCACACCGGGCTGGTCGAAGTCCCAATCCTGCAGGGCCCGCACGATGGCCACGGCGGCGCGTTCAGCAGCCGACAGCGTGGCGACCGGTCGGCGCACATCGGGCGCCAGGCCGAAGTCGAGCAGCAGTTCCTGAGCGCGACGAACCTCCGTGCGCCAACGGATGCGGCCGGCGAAGGCGGTGTCGTACCCGCGGCCGAGGCCCAGGTTCTCCACCGTGGAGAGCGACGGCACCAGGCCAAGATCTTGGTGCACGATTCTGACGCGGCGACGGGCATCGCGGTCCAGTGCCCACAGGTCGACCGGCGCACCACCGAACGCAACCTTTGCCCCGTGGTCGGCCTTGACGTAGCCGCCGAGCAGCTTGATCAGGGTGGACTTTCCTGACCCGTTCTGCCCGACCAGGGCATGCACTTCGCCGGGCAGCAGGCGCAGCGAGGCGCCTGCCAGCGCCACCTGGCCGGGATATGTCTTCGACAACGAGACGATGTCGAGGACCGGAAAGGGGCCCGGATTGCTCCGGGCCCCTTCACGTTCAACCAACTCGGTCGTCATCGGATCGCTCCGCGTCGACTCGGGACAGTCATGGAGTGATCAGCCCGCCCACAGCGCTGCGAACAGGTCCTGGAAGCCGGCGACACCTGGCCACAGTGTCGTCGGGTCGACGATGGAGTCGGCCTCGAGGATCTGCAGCGGCAAGCCTCCCGACAAGATGTCGGGGTGGCCATCGATGACTGCGAGCGGAGGCGTATCTGCACGCCCCGGGCCCTCGCCGGCGAGGATGCGAGCGGCGGCGTCGACTGCCCGCCAGCCCATCAGCTCGGATGCCAGACCGACTTCGGCCACCTGGTGCTGACCGGCAGCGATGAAGCTGAAGTTCAGTGGGCCACCAGCCTGCGAGATGGCCGTTGCCTGGTCGCCCAGGCCGGCACCCTCGATGGCCTCGGGCACACCGAACAGCATGCCGCCGAAGGCGTACACGATGTGGTCGAGCTCGGGGTTCGCCTGCAGCTTCGACACCACAGTGCCGGGCAGGTTGGTACCGAGGTCGGTGACGGCCACTTCAGTGATGTCGACCGTGCACTCGGGGCACACGATGGCGATCTCGTCCTCGAAGCCCTGCTGCACGGTGGAGAGCACCGGGAAGGTGGGCAGACCGACGAACAAGATGTTCTTGTTGGGCGAGTTCAGCGCCGCGTAGTCGGCCATCAGCACACCGTAGAAGTAGTAGTCGTCCTGCGTCAGCAGGTTCACCGACACGCCGTCGCCGGGCTCGAAGCCTTCCGGCATCGACCATGCGACCACCGGGGTGCCCTGGCCTGCCAGCGTCTCCAGCTGGGGTGCGAACCACTCGCGCGGGTTTCCGCTGGTGAGCACCACGTCGGCGTCGGCTGCGATGGCCGCGTCGAATGCCGACGCCACCGTCTCAGGCGTGTCCTGGTGCGACGCCGTCTCGTACTCCCAGCCGGCAGCTTTGGCTGCGGCTTCGATGCCGACGGCAATCTCGGCGCAGGCGCTGACGCTGCACTGGACGTAGAACAACTTCTTGCCGGCCTCGACCTTCACCGGCGCGCTGAGCGGAAGCTCGGTGGTCGGGTTCAGGAACGCCGCGACGCGTTCGGCGGCGATGGCATTGCCCCCGCCCATCGTCGTCTCGCTGCCAGCCTGCGTGGTCTCGCTTCCTGCCTGTGTGGTCTCGCTGCTCGACTTGTCGTCACTGCAGGCAGCGACAACCATGCTGCACGCTGCCACGGCAATTGCGAGTCGGCGCGTCAGCTGTTGCTGTCGTTGTGCCATCTTTCCCCCTCGTTGTGTGGCCGGGTCCGAACCCGACGGGCACAGTGTAGGCACATTCCCAGAAGCGTCGCTAGGTATCTCACTACGCTTTCGCTCGCTGCCGCCCGTCAGCACCCGCCAGCGCTTTGCTCACCCACACCATGCGGACTCGTTGACAGCGGCATCTCAACAGCCTGTGCGCGGTTCGCCTCGTTCGGACGCGTCCGAATGAGGTGAACTCGCGGGCACCAATCCGCTCCGGCTCGATCCACCGGGGCTCCGCTGCGCAGGTCAGTCGACCAGGAAGTTGGTGAACTGCCAGGGGTCGTCGTGGTCGACGTGCTGGGCTTCGGAACTGAACCGGGCGAACAGGTCGCGGCGGGTGGACACGGGGTCCCAGTCTGACGGCCCGGAGTGCAGCGTGCCCAGGTAGCGGCGGGCCACGCCCAGCACCTCCTGCCACGGCAGGTCGTCGGGCACGCACACGCCCTGCTCGGGGTTGGCGATCATCCACGCCACGGCGCCGACGATGCTGCCCGCCACCTGCATGGTGGTGGCGCTCTGGTGGGGGAGGGTGGCGCGAGCCTCGTCGATGGAGAGCAGCGAACCCGTCCACCAACTCTTGTAGGGGTGGCCCATCAGCAGCACGCCCAGCTCGTCGCGACCGCTGATGATCTCGTCGTTGAGGATGCGCTGCTCGGGCTGCATCTCCCACCCGCGCATGCGCAGTTCGAGCACACTGTTGATGGCGGCGTCGGACGGGTGGTAGGCGTAGTGCACCGTCGGCCGGTACACAGCCTTGCCGAACTCGTCGGCCACTGTCAGATGCTCGCTCATCGTGAAGCTCTCACCGTGGCGCACCACCATGCCGCGGATCTCGCCACTGGGCACCCAACTACGCACCCAGGTCTCGATACCGGGTCGGGCGATGCAGATCTGGTTGCACGGGCCTTCGCCGCTGTGCACGAACGCGTTGGCCGGCAGCCGGCGCTCGTGCGTGCCCCAACCCATCTCGGCGGGCGCGATGCCCTCCTCGTACAACCCGTCGACCGACCAGGTGTTGACGAACTCACCGGTGCGTTTCGGCACCGACGAGACCTGCGTGTCGCGCTCGGCGATGTGGATGACCTTCGTGCCCGTGAGCATGGCCAGCGAGTTGAAGCGCTGCTCGGCCAGTGCAGCTTCGAAGGCTGCGGCGTTGGAGCCGGCGAGGCCGTCGCTGAGCATGCGGGTGGCGATCTCGCCCAACGCCTGCTTGGCAAAGTGGCTGACCAGCCCTGGGTTGGCGCCATGCTCGAGGACGGCAGTGGCGCCCTTGTTGTCGGGCCACCCGGCCTTCATCCGGCGCAATTGCATGTGCCGCACGTACAGCGTGCGGTCGAGCGGCGAGGTGGCCTCGAGGTCGTCGTAAGGGTCCCACACTTCGACACTGGTGTTCAGGTAGCGAACGCCATGGTCGCGGCACCACTGCAGCACGGTGGGGTTGTCGATGTTCCACGCCAGGTCGAGCAGCAGGTCGCCGTCGCCGACACGCGCGGACAGGAACGAGTCGAGGTTGTCGGGGGTGAGACGCTCCTGCTCGTAGGCGACGCCGGCGGCCAGCGCCTCGGCGACCCGCACACGGTTGTCGACGAAGTCGACGATGGTGACGCAGGTCGGGGGAATCTCGAGATCACGCAGCAGGAGCGGGACGGTGCACTGCGCAACCGAGCCGCACCCGAGCACCAGCACCCGCGAAGGGGTGCGGCTCACTCGGCGAGCGCGGGGGCGAGCGCAGCGAGCTCGCAGTCGATGGTGGCCGCTTCAGCGGCCGCGTACAGGCTCTGCCAGTCGTAGGAGACGCCCTTACGGCCGTTCTGACTGAAGTAGGTCTGGCTGGCAACAACAGTGGTGCTCAGGGTGTTCATCGCTGCGTCCTTTCGAAATCAGTTGTCGTTTTTCAACGACCGAGGGGGGTGAGATCGCTTCCTTTCGGCCGGTCCTTCCGGCACAAAGCGATGCGACACTAACCACCCCGCGCGCCCGTTGCTACTTACTGATGCAGCAGACAGTGCAGCTGATGAGACGGTCAGCGAGACCGACTCGTCACTCAGTAGATCGCGTGTCCTGTGCCTCGCCACACGAGCTCAGATGTGCGACGATTCGTCGATGTTGATGGAGTGCTGGACTGAGGAGTTTCCAATCACGTTCGACGGGCTGGTGGTCGAAGCGTTCTCGCGGGGCGGCGATCGCTGGCACGTCGCGCAGTTGGTCGAGATGCGCCTCGAGGACGGCCGCAAGGGCGTGAAGGTGTTGCGTATCATGGCCGGCAGCTACGGCGGCGTCCTCGGCGGTGTGGTGCCGGAGCGCAACTGGCCGCTGTTCGCGGCGATGGTCGCCGAGGTGAACCGTGTGCGCCACGAGCGCTACGGCCTTGCCTCGGTGGGCTGAGGCGACTACGAGTGAGTTGCCGTGCGCTGGTGACGGCGGCGGCGGGCCACCAGCCACAAGCCGAACCCGGTGAACACCACGATGGCGGCCGAGTAGAGCCAGTTCTGCGGGTCGGCACCGGCGCGAGGCAGGCCCGGTGGCACACCGGGGATGGTGGTGCTGGAGGTGACGGTGTCGACTTCGAACGACGAACTGACGTCGCCGCAGGTGATATTGGTGATGGACACGGTGTATGTGCCCAAGGCCGACGGTGCGGTGATGGTGACGATGGCGACGCCTTGGGCGTTGGCGACGGCGGTGACGATGATGGACGTGCTCTCGGGGCCGCTGCCCTGCAGCGTGATGGTGAAAGTGACCAGGCTGCCGGCATCGTCGGGGGTGCCGACGGCGGTGATGGTGACCGTGCCGCCGGGCGCGTAGCTGGACGCATCGGTGGCCACGGTGGCGCAGCCCGGCGGGTACGCGTGGGCCGGCGCAGCATTGCCGACAAGGCCGAGGCCAACGACCGTGCACAGCATGAGGAACGCAGCGAGTAGGCGTTGCTTCACGTGGTTTCCTCCTCTCGGCCGAAGCTCAGCGGCCAGCATAGCTGTCGGGCGGGGTTGTGACCATGGCCTCGACGGCTGCGGGGTCGTAGTGCGCGGGTAGCTGTGGCCAGGTGGCAGGCACCTGCACGTGGTCGATGAGCGGGTGATGCGGCCGGGTGCCTACTTCGCCGAGCGACAACAGCACCTCGTGGAGCTTCTCTCCGGGGCGCAACCCCGTGTAGCGGATCTCGATGTTCTTGCCGGATTGCTCGATGAGTTGGCGGGCCACGTCGGCGATTTTCACGGGCGTGCCCATATCGAGCACGAGTACTTCGCCGGGGGCGCCCATGGTGGCTGCCTGCAGCGTGAGCCGTACGGCTTCGCGCACCGCCATGAAGAAGCGAGTGACCTCGGGGTGGGTGACCGTGACGGGGCCACCGGCGCCGATCTGGGTTTCGAAGGTCTCCATCACCGAGCCGCGACTGCCGATGACGTTGCCGAAGCGCACCGACACGTAGCCGTGCCCGGTGCGGGCGGCGACAGCAGCGGTGAGTTGCTCGGCCAAGCGCTTGGTGCGACCCAGCACGTTGACCGGGTCGGCTGCCTTGTCGGTGCTGATGTTGACGAACCGCTCGACTCCATGGGCCTCGGCCGCGACGAGCACGTTGCGAGTGCCGAGCACGTTGGTCTTCCAGCCTTCGTCGGGCGCCGACTCGAGGGCGGGCACGTGCTTGAGCGCCGCGGCGTGGAAGACCACCTCGGGTCGATAGACCGAGAACACCTCGTCGAGCCGCTCGGTGTCGCGGACGTCCGCAAGCACGGGGAACACCGCCGGCTCGTCGGCGAGCGAACCCTGCAAGGCGTGCAAGAGCGAATCGTCGCGGTCGAGGAGCACCAGCGCCTGCGGGCCGAGCTGGGCGATCTGGCGCGACAGTTCCGAGCCGATGGACCCGCCCGCACCGGTGACCAACACGCGGCGTCCGGCAATGAGCCGACTGACGGCTTCCATGTCGATGGTGACCATCCGGCGACGGAGCACGTCTTCGTCGGTGTACTTGCGGAGCTCAGCAGTGGAGCCGGTTCCCACCAGTTGCTGCACCGGCGGCAGCAACAGGGTTTGCACTTGCGCTTGCTGCGCAGCCCGATGCAGCCGGCCGAGCAATTCGGCGGACGCGGAAGGAATGGCGACCACGACGGCTTCGGCGCGCAGTTGGCGAACCACGCGATCGACGTCGGCGAACGTGCCCATCACGCGCACGCCCATCAGCCGCAGCCCGCGCTTGCTGGGGTCGTCGTCGAGAAGGGCGACGGGGCGGTAGTTGCTGACCGGCGACGACAGCATGGCGCGGACGACGCGGCCAGCGCCCTCGCCGGCGCCGAGGATGATGACGGGCATGCGGTGACGGGCGCGACGCGACCGCACCACCCACACCCGCAGCCGGCGCACGTAGCGCAAGGTGAGTACGAGCGAACCTGCGGCAGCCGTGGCCCACACGGCGCGGTGGCCGAAGGGCTGGGCGCTGAACAGCTGGTCGGCCACCATGGCGGTGACCCCGGCCAGCCCGACCGTGATACCGGTGACGCCGATCTCTTCGAAGCCGAACGGCTGAAAGCGACGCCGGTAGAGGCCGGTGGCGAACCCGATGGCGATCTGGGCGACCATGCCGACGAGTGCGACCAGAGCCACAGCCCGGTCGGTGATGGGCCACTCCTCGACCGCGGCGGTGAAGGCGACGGCCAACGGCCAGCAGAGCGCGTCGCTGGCGGTGATGAGCCCCGTGCGCAACCAGTCGTCGTAGCGCGCCAGTTCGAGGCTGTCGGTGAGGCGACTGCCCACTGGAGGTGTGTTCTCGCTGATGGCGGAATCGTACTTCCGAGGCCTCCCCGATTTCGGGACCGTCACGCATCGTGCACAACTCTTGAAACGGTGCGCATGCTCAGTTTGCGGCTTCCGTGGGCGGCAGGGGTAGCACCGCTACAGTCGGCCGCGATGGGATCGAGAAGTGCTCCGCGCGTGCTGGTTGTGGGTGCCGGTGGGCACGCCCGCGTCTGCATCGAAGCATTGCTCGATGGCGGCTACGAGGTGCTCGGGTGTGTCAGCGCCGATGGGGTGGGGGCAGTGGGCTTGCCGCGCCCGGTGCTCGGGCGCACCGACGACCTGGTCGGCGTCGCGAGTTCCGTAGGCGCAACGCACGCGTTCGTGGCCGTGGGTGACAACGCGACGCGCGAGCGACTGGCGGGCGAGTGCGGCCGAGCGTCGCTGCCGCTGGCCACCGCCATCAGCCGTTTCGCGATGGTGTCGCCGTCAGCGCAGGTTGGCGACGGCGCCGCGGTGCTCGCTGGCGCGGTCGTGAACGCCGCCGCCGTCGTGGGTCGCGGTGCGGTGCTCAACACGCGCTGTTCGGTCGACCACGACAACGTGGTGGGTGCCTTCGCGCACGTGTCCGTCGGTGTGTCGCTGGGTGGCTCGGTGTCGATCGGCGCCCGCGCGCTCGTGGGCATCGGCTCCACCGTGCTGCCGGGGCTGCAGGTCGGCGACGATGCCGTAGTAGGTGGTGGCGCGGTGGTCGTGCGCGATGTGCCCGCTGGCGTCACAGTGGTCGGTGTTCCTGCAGCGGTATGGCCATGACATCGCCGGGCTCGGCGTCCGCCGGTGCTGCCGACGTCGTACGGCGCGCCGTCGACGTCGCCGTCGCCACGGTGGGGCTGGTGTTGGCTGCACCCCTGCTGGTGCTGGTCGCGCTCGTCATCCGACTGCGGATGGGCAGCCCGGTGCTGTTCTCGCAGTTGCGCCTCGGGCGCAACGAGCAGCCGTTTCGGCTGCTCAAGTTTCGCTCGATGCACGCGCCACGGGCGGGGCGAGACGGGCCCGAGTTCGACCACGAACGCCTCGGTCGGTTGGGCCGGTTCCTTCGCAGCACCAGTCTCGACGAGCTGCCATCGCTGATCAACCTGCTGCGCGGCCAGATCACCTTGGTGGGCCCGCGCCCGCTGCCCGTGCACTACCTGCCCAGGTTCACGCCCGAACAGCGGCGGCGGATGCTGGTGAAGCCGGGCATCACGGGGCTGGCACAGGTGGCGGGGCGCAACGCGATCGACTGGCCGCAGCGCCTCGCGTTCGACGTCCGTTACGTCGACGAACGCTCGCTGCGCACAGATCTCGTCGTGCTGCTGCGAACGGTGCCGCTGGTGCTGGGCCGCAGCGGTGTCGACCACGCAGATGGAGTCACGATGAACGAACTGCAGCAGCAATGACCGCGCCGAGCCAGGTGCTGGCCGTCATCGGACAGGGCTACGTGGGGCTGCCGCTCGCCATGCGCGCGGTGCAACAGGGTTTCCGTGTGGTGGGCTTCGACGTGGCGAACGAGCGCGTGGCCGAGCTGCGCGCTGGGCGCAGCTACGTCGGTGACGTGCATGACGACGAGTTGGCCGCCGCGCTGGCCGCCGGGTTCCTGCCGACCAGCGACCCTGCCGACCTGGTGGGTTTCGACGTGGCCATCGTCAGCGTGCCCACGCCGCTGCACGACGGTAAGCCCGATCTGTCGGCGGTCGAGCAGGCGGCGCGCACGCTGGGCCCGCACCTGCGGCCCGGCGCGACCGTGGTGCTCGAGAGCACCACCTACCCGGGCACCACCGAGGAACTCGTCGGCCCCATCCTCGACGCCGAGAGCGGGCTGCGAGCGGGCGTCGACTACCACCTCGGTTACTCACCCGAGCGCATCGACCCGGGGAATCAGCAGTACACGTTGATCAACACGCCGAAGGTGGTGTCGGGCGTCAACGAGGCGTCGCTGGCCGCGGTCACCGCGTTCTACGACCGCATCGTCGAGCGCACGGTGCCGGTCGCCACCACCGCTGAGGCGGAGATGACCAAGCTGCTCGAGAACACATTTCGGCACGTCAACATCGCGCTGGTCAACGAGATGGCCATGTTCGCTCGGCAGCTGGGTGTCGACATCTGGAGAGTCATCGACGCCGCGTCGACCAAGCCGTTCGGCTTCATGAAGTTCACGCCCGGGCCCGGCGTGGGGGGCCACTGCCTACCCGTCGACCCGTCGTACCTGTCGTGGCGAGTCGAGCAGCACGTGGGTCGCAAGTTCGAATTCGTCGAGCTGGCCAACGACATCAACGAGGCAATGCCGTTGCACGTGTTCGAGCGCATCAGCGCGCTGCTCGACGGCCAACGCAAGCCGCTCGCTGGCAGCCGGGTGCTGCTGCTCGGGTTGGCCTACAAGGCGGGCACCTCGGACTGGCGGGAGAGCCCCACCATACCGCTGGCCGCGCGCCTGGCTGCGGCGCATGCCGAGGTGGTGGTGTGCGACCCGCATGTCGCCCCTGTGACCGTGGCCTCGCTGCCGTACCCGCTGGTGCCGTTCTCGGCCGACGAGCTCGCTGCCGCCGACATCGTGGTAGTCATGGTCGATCACCCATCGTTCGTGCCCGAGACGGTGGCCCAGTCGTCGTCGCTCGTGTTCGACGCGAAGGGCGTGCTGCGCGGCCTGCCGTTCAGCGGCGAGGTGCTGTAGCCAGTCGCTGCCGTCCCCGGCGGCCCCCTTCGAACCCCCTTCGAGGTTTTCCGCGTTGATTTCCCGGAGGAAAACCTCGGATGGAGGAAAGCCTCGGATGGTGCGGGTGGGCTGGCTCAGCGGCGGGTGGCGGCCAGCAGGCGTCGGTAGGTGGCCAGGGTGATGTCGATGACGCGCTGCTGGTCGAACTCGGCAACGGCCTTCGAGCTGGCGGCGGCACCCAGCCGCGAGCGCAGCGCCGGGTCGTCGACGAGTCGGTGCACGGCGTCGGCGAGGGCGACCGGGTTGCGCACGGGCACGAGTAGCCCGGTTCGTTCGTGGGTCACCACCTGTCGACAGCCGCGGATGTCGGTGGCCACGATCGGCAGGCCGCTGGCGGATGCCTCCATGGCGGCGCGCGGGAAGCCTTCGCGATGCGTGGCGGTGAGGAACACGTCGAAGGCGGCATAGCAGCGGGGCATGTCGTCGCGGCGGCCGACGAAGACGATGCCGTTGGAGCGCGCCTCGTCGAGGGCGTGCTCGGTGAGGCCATCGCGCTTGTCGGGCTCGGTGGGCCCCACCACGACGATGGTGGCGTCGACGCCGCGATCGCGCAGCAGGCCAGCGGCGGCCACGATCTCGGCAATGCCCTTCTCGGCGACGAGCCGCCCGACCACGCCGACCACCACCTGGTCGGCAGCGACCCCCCACTCGGCACGGACGGCCTCACGGTCGCGGCGGTCGCCGGTGAAGCGGGAGAGGTCGATGCCGTTGCCCAGCAGGGTGACCTTGCGCTGCGGCACTCGCAGCGTGCGTACGAGCGTGGTGACGTCTTCCGGGTTCTGTACGAGCTCGTGGTGACCGAACGCGGCGGCGATGCGCTCGAGTGCGTACACCGGCAGCCGGCGGCGCAGGCGATCGGTGGGCTGCGCGTACAGCCCATGCTGCGTGTTCACCACCACCGGCACGCGAGCCAG
>Ga0335397_10008690_pt1 | contig 12776 bp, 13 predicted proteins | sample MAT04_FD_205740 | JGI IMG/M metagenome (GOLD analysis project Ga0335397, IMG submission 205740) | Freshwater microbial communities from Lake Fryxell liftoff mats and glacier meltwater in Antarctica - MAT-04 (spades assembly) (version 2) ...
TCCGGGTTGAGCGGACAGGTAAGCGTCACGAAGTCCGCGTCGGGCAGGAAGCTGGCCAGTTCGGTCTGCGCCACGACGCTGTCGGCTGCGTCAGCGCCCTTCGAAGGGTCGCGCTTCACGCCGATCACGCGCATGTCGAATGCGCGGGCGAGTTTCGCGAGGCGCGAACCGATGCGGCCCATGCCCACGATGACCAGGGTCTTGCCGCCGAGTTCGTCTTCGCGCTGCGAGATCTCGGAGATGAGGCCGCGCCACTTGCGCTGGGCCTGGTTGTCGCGCGCCATTGGCAGCTTGCGCGCCAACGCCAGGATCAGCGCCATGGCGTGTTCTGCCACGGCGCGCTCGTTGGAGCCCTGCGCACTGGCCACGCGGACGCCCGCCTTGCCAAGCAGGTCGCGCGAGTACTGGTCGGTGCCGGCACTGATCGACTGGATGAAGGCCAGGCGCGGCGCGAGTTCGATTAACTCGTTGCGCCAGAAGCCGGAGACCGACAGCACGTCGACTTCGCCGACGCGGGCCTTGAGTTCGTCGAGGCTTCGGACTTCGAAGGAGCGCATGCCGGTGTTGCGAAGCTCGAAGCGCTCCTGCATGCGGTAGGCGGGGTGCGCAAAACAGATGGTGAGGTCTGTCTTGTTCGGGAGGGGTCGGCTCATGGTTCTCCTTGGGTAGCGATGGTCAGGCGTGTTCGGGCATGTAGATGCGCACCCAGCCTTGCTTGAGGTCGCCGGCGATCTGGTCCAGGCGGCGGTCGATGTGCTCTTCGAGCAGCCGCACGCACTGCGCCTCGTCGCGGCGGCGCAGCGCCAGCACGGCCTGCATATGTTCGCTCTGGGTGTGCTTGCGCTCGGTACGCCCCATGTCGATGCGACGCACGAAGCGTATGCGGTCATTGATGTTGGAGAGCACGCGCAGCATCTCGGCGTTGCCGGACATGCTCAGCAGGCTGACGTGGAAGGCTTCGTCGTACTCCACTTGCTGGTCGAGGGTGAGCTCGCCGGCGTTGGGCCCGGTGCGGTCGAGGAAGGCCTCGAGCGCATCGATCTCTTCGTCGCGGGCGCGCTGCACTGCGAGCCGCACGGCGGCGGTCTCGATGGCCTTGCGCAGTTCGTACAGCTGGAAGGTCTCGTGCACGTCGAGGTCGCGGCAGAAATAGCCCTTGCCTGGCGAGAAGCGCAACAGGCTCTCGGTCTGCAGGCGGTTCAGCGCCTCGCGCAAGGGCGTACGGCTGACGCCGATGCGGCGCGACAGCTCAACCTCGTTGATGCGCTCGCCCGGCTTGAGCGCGTAGCCCATGACCATGGCCTTCAGCTCGGTGTAGGCGCGCTCGGCAACGCTGTCGCCGCCGGCAGGCTCGTCCAGCGTACCGTCGCCCACCGCCTCAGGCCCTGGCGGCGGCAACGATCATCACTTCGACCCGCTGGCGGTCGTCCGCGAGCGAGACCTTGCCGCAACAGCGCGCGGGCGTCTGGCCCTGCACCACCCACGCGTCCCAGACCTCGTTAAAGTCGTCGTAGTCCTGCATGTCGCGCAGCCAGATAGTGGCGTTGAGGACACGCGACTTGTCCGTTCCGGCTTGCGCGAGCATGTCATCCACCTTGGCGAGCGCTTCGCGCGCCTGCTTGCGGATGTCACCCGTGGGGTCGTTGGCCACTTGGCCGGCCAGGAAGACGAGGCCGCCGTAGACGACCGCGCGGCTGCGGCGGTGGTTCTGGTCGAAGTGCTGAATGTCGGTCAAAGGAGACTCCCCAAGCGGTCAGCGGATCATAATGCCGGGCTGTATACAGCACAATAGACAGATCCTGAATACACAAATCCAGCCATGATCTCCACCAGCGATCCGCACCGCAATCGCAAGCCCGCCGATATCCCGGATGCGGAATGGGCGGCCCGCGTGCAGCTCGCCGCTGCCTACCGGCTGGCCGCGAAGTTCGGCATGACCGACCTGATCTACACGCACATCAGCGCGCGCGTGCCCGGCACGCATGAGCAGTTCCTGCTCAACCCGCACGGCTGGTTCTTCGACGAGATCACCGCGTCGTCGCTAGTCCGCATCGACGTCGAAGGCAAGCCGGTGGATGACGGCCGCTTCGAGGTCAACGCCGCCGGCTTCACCATCCACAGCGCCTTGCACATGGCGCGCCAGGACGTGGAGTGCGTGGTGCATGTGCACACCACCGCAGGCATGGCCGTCGCGGCGCTCGAATGCGGGCTGCTGCCGCTCAATCAGATGAGCATGCAGTACTTCAACAGGCTGGCCTACCACGACTACGAAGGCATCTCCCTGGAACTCGACGAGCGCCAGCGCATCGTCAGTTCGATGGGCAGTGCGCATTCGCTGATCCTTCGCAACCACGGCCTGCTGACGGTGGGACGCTCGGTCGCCGAGGCATTCACCCGCATGTACTACCTGAACCGTGCATGCGAGATTCAGGTGCAGACCCTGTCGATGGGGCAGAAGGTGATCGTGCCGTCAAAGGAAGTCTGCGAGCACGCGGCGAAGCAGCACGACGACTACGCCTACCTGGACACGGTCCACCTGGACCGCGAATGGACCGCGCTGCTGCGCCTGGTCGAAGGCCAAGGGGATTCGTACCGCTGCTGACGATGCCGCGAACTCAGGGGCAAGGTCAATGCGACGCAACATCGCATCGGCGGTTTCGATGCCAACGCCGGTCTACCTTCGAAGCTGACATCGCTCGGCGTCCGTCCGGCGCGACGAAATCTCAGAAGCTGCCTCTCGACGAAGCGCGACGGCGGTCGGCAGCATAGGCTGACTGGCCGACTGCTCCTGAACTGCGTGAACTGCCGTTGCCGACCGATGCTGTGTGAAAACGCGTTGCGCTGAGCCTCCAACGGAATGTCGACGCACCAGATCACGCCGGGATCGATTTTCCGGGCCTAGCCAGAGGTCGGAGGATCCCAAAACTCTCCGGTCTGCCGCGTCTTCACACAGTCTCGACCCAAAGCCGCCCCATGAGTCGCCTGTCTCAATGCCCCAAAGAAGACGCTCGGTTCACCATCGTCAGACGTCGAGTGAGCTCAGGCTCGGCGTCGATGCGGGATGGGAAGTTGCGCCGACTGCTCGCGCATCCAGGCCGCGCAGTCGGCTGCCGCTGCAATCGGCCAAGTGATCTTCACGGCAGTGACGCCACGACGCAGTTCGATCTGGATGTCGGCCGGCGGCGATGGCGATGGCGATGGCGTGGGCGTGGGCGCCAGCGACACCGGCACGAACAGCGGCACACACGCGACCGGCTTGGCGGGCACGATCTCCGGGCCTGGCTTCGGTACACCGCCGGTGGCATCGCGCTCGCGTGCGAGCTTGCGCCAGCCGTGCACGACGTTCGCGTTCAACCCGTGCGACATCGCCACCTTCGCCACCGACGCCCCACGCACCGCACACTGCTCCAGCACCAACGCCTTCAACTGCACGCCGTGCCGCCGGCGCAAGACCACCCTCTCCGCTGCCATCGTGTCCACCTATTTCCTTGATGGACATGATCGTTACCCGACAAGCTCAGCTATTCAAGGTGTGACGCCCAGACGCTTACGGTCATCCTACGAAACCGCCACCTCACCGTCGAATAAGCGCGGTTCCTGACCGTCGTTCACAAGCATCCGTGCCGTGTCGGCGCTACTGACGACGGTGCGTTCATTGACTTCTGGGTGGCCTGCCCTGGCCAGGAAGAGATGTTCGTTGTCGAGCGCGGGCAAGGGTCCGCGAAGCTGCCCAAGTCCGTCCAGAACATACCGCTTCGGCTGGTGCCGGCCGCTGCGCAAGCGGCCCCTGCCGTGTGGGTCTGGAACTGGCTACGCATGATCGCCGGCCGTCCCTATGGCGGAGAACACCACTGCGCGCAGCGTCAGGTCGACGTACTTGCCATCGTTGCAACCGGAGGATGTCGCGGCCGCGGTACTGATGGTTGCCAGCATGTCATTGCGGGCATGTGTGAACGAAGTGATGATCAGTCCCATGCTGAATCACGCTTGGGCTTCTCAGCCCGGTATTGGGTCAACCGACCCCATTTTCTCCGGACAAACGGTCGGTATTCAGCCAGTTCGCGATCAAGTCACGATCAAGGTCGCGCGTGATGAGCACGAGCCGTGAGCGTCTGTCTGCGTCAGGCCACGCCCGCAAGCGCATCCGCTGGAACTGGTGCTGAACACCGTGCACCACCACTGGCATTGGCTCACCTTCGACGTGAAGGATGCCCTTCACACGCAGCAACTTTTCGGCGTGCCGGCTGATCAGCGATGCCAGGTTGGGGCTGAAGTAGCGCCATCGGATGGGTTCTTCGTACACCAAGCAATGGGCGCGGATACGGTCATCGTGTCGGTTGATGTCATGCAAATGGGCGGAGTGCGGCGCGTGTCCGTGCGGGGCCTCGCGGCGCCGGCGGTCGTGTCCGCCATCGGTCCGAACTGCGCCCCCTGACTCGTAGGCCTCTGCCCGCAACCAGTGACGCACGGTTTCGGACTTCGTCGCAGGGTCGTACAGTCCTGCGTCGAAGAGTACCGCAGGATCCACCCCCCCAAAAGAAGCCTCCACAATGGGCGCTGCTGGGTTGAGTTGCTGCAACCGTGTTTCCAGGCGGGTTACCGCTATCGGCAGCGCCAGATCCACCTTGGTCAGAATCAGCCTGTCGGCCACTGCAGCCTGCTTCACCGACTCCATGTGCTGCTCGAACTGACCCAGCCCGTGCAGAGCGTCCACCGCAGTGATCACCGCGTCGAGCGCGAAGTGACTGGCCAGCAGCGGATCGTTCATCAGGGTGTGCAGGATCGGCGCCGGGTCGGCTAGACCTGTCGTCTCGACCAGCAGCCGGCGGAAGCGACTCACCTCGCCGCGCTCGCGTCTCTGGTACAGCGAGCGCATGGTATCTACCAGGTCGCTGCGAATCGTGCAGCACAGACAGCCGCTGCTCATCACCATGACGTCGCCTTCGGATGCCTCCACCAAATGATGGTCGAGCCCGATCTCGCCGAACTCGTTGATGATGACGGCCGAATCCGCCATGGCGGGGTGCTGCAGCAGCTTCGACAACAGGGTCGTCTTGCCGCTGCCAAGGAAACCCGTGATAACTGAGACGGGAATGCGATCCTGGGGCGCGGGAGCGGAGCAATCCATCGTCAGCCTCCTAGCGAAGGCTTCATTACAACCTTGCCCATGGCTGCACCGGCCTCCACCATTTCGTGCGCGCGGCGTGCTTGCCCGAGAGGCAGGCGGGCGCAGATGATCGGCACGATGAGGCCTTTCGCCCAGGCTTCGATCACCCGGTCCATCGTGCGCCGGCGGTTGACGCGGTCATGGTCATAGACGTGCATCTCGAAGATGCGGATCGCAAGGCATCGCGCGCCAAGGTCCCGCAGTACGCCAAGCAGGTTCTCCTGCGGAAGACCGGCACTCGCGTTGTAGGAAACCAACGTGCCCCAGGGCGCGAGCATCGAGATCAGCCGGGTGAAGCCTGCGCCACCCACGTGGTCCACCACTAGGTCGACGCCCCGTCCGCTGGAGCGCGCGAGCACGGCCTCCACCACGTCGCCATCGGTCCGGTCGATCACATGGTCGACGCCTTGTGCGGCGGCAAACCTGGCCCTCTCACCGCTGCTCACGCTACCGAACACCTCCATGCCAGCTGCTTTTGCGAGTTGGGCCACCGCGCTGCCAACGCCCCCAGCGACTCCATTGACGAACACACTGCGAACAGGCCGTCCCGACCCGACCTCGTGCAAGAGGCTCCACGCCACTTGATAGTTGGGCAGGCAGACGGCAGCCTCCAGTGGCAGACCGATCGGAATCTCGAAGATGGCATGCGCCGGCACGCACACCTGCTCTGCATAGCAACCCCCTCGTTCGTGAAGTTCGCGGGCCGTCACCAACACCGGCCGGCCCAGAAGCGCAGGATCCACCTGCGCTCCAACCTTCACTACATTGCCCGCAAGGTCGCTGCCTGGGCTGGCCGGCAGGCGCGGCATCCACTTGTAGCGTCCGCTACGGATCAGAATGTCAGGCCAGCCCACTCCGATGGACTCGGCCTGCACGACGACATCGTTCGCACCAGGGACGGGCTCCGGCACCTCGGCGAGTTCCAACACCTCGGGGCCGCCGGTGCGGCGGATCAGCACACGCTTCATATGGATCGCGTGGCAGCTTGTCTCTCTTGCCCCAGGGGTTCGCCATGCTCCGCTTTGATTGGCTTGACGTGCTGGCCGTGACCGGGTCGCCCAACAACCTGGCCGTCGCGGTACACGTAGACACCGCGCACCAACGTGTGCTCTACCTTGCCGACGACCTTGCGGCCGTCCCACGACGACCAACCACACTTGCTCAACATATCCTCGTTGCGCAACACTTGTTGAGCATGCGGGTCAACGAGCACCATGTCGGCATCGGAGCCAACCTGGAGCACGCCCTTTCGCGGATAGAGGCCGAAGGTCCGAGCCGGCGTACTCGAGAAGATTTCGGCCAGGCGGTTCCAACTGATCTCGCCAGCATTCACCTTATCCAGGAACAGCGGCAGCGTCTCCTGTATCTTGGGCGTACCGTTGGCGGCGGCGAACATGTTGGTCCAGCCGATCTCTTTTTCCTCGCGCAGGTGCGGCGCGTGGTCTGAGCCGATCACGTCGATCGTGCCGTCGCGCAAAGCGTCCCAGAGCATCTGGGTCGTGTCTGGCCCATTCCACAGGTTTAGTGCGTAGGGGCCGAGTCGCTCGATTTCGTTCCAGTCGTCGCACAGGAAGAGCATGTGGGGGTTGGTCTCCACCGTAACGGACTGCTTCTTCAGTTTTGCGGCGCGAAGCACTTCCATCGAGCGGCGCGAGCGCACGTGCAGCACGTGCAGCTTGAAACCCAGCACCTCCTGCATGCGGCAAAGATAGCTGATGGCCGAGTCGAACACGATGCCGTCGTAGGAGGCCGACAGCCTCGCAACGGTCTGGTAGCTCGTGTCGCCGGCGCGGATTGCGCGTTCCGAGAGCGTCTCGATCAGCTGCTGGTTGTTCGGGTGGACCATTAGCGGGAGACCGGTCTTGCCCACCTCCTCGGCGATTTCGAACAGCTGGCCCTGGTGGTGTACGCCAAGTTCGGGCATGTGTGGATAGTCCGCGCCTTTGTCGGTGATCATGAAGATCTTGAAGCCGAGTGCCCCGGCCTCGGCCAGCCCCTTGATCTCGCCGAGCTGGGTGGGCGACGGGTTGTGGTTGAAGTCGACCAGCGACGACCGCTTGTATGCATCGATCACGCTGAGGTAACGCTCAACCGTGGTCGTCACTGGCTGAACGTTGGGCATACCCGACACGGTGGTGTAGCCACCGGCCGCAGCCGCACGCGTGCCGCTCTGGATGTCTTCTTTGTGCGTGAACCCCGGCTCCCGCAGGTGCGTGTGGGTGTCCACGCCGCCTGGCAGCATGACCAAGCCCGAGGCGTCAAGCACCTCGACAGCCGCCGGCGAGAGTTCGCCGGCGCTTAGTCCCGCGATCTTGCCGTTCTTCACGGCGACGTCGGCGGCCACCAAACCACCGGGCGTGACGACTCGGGCGCCGCGGATTAACAGGTCTGCTTTCATGATCTTTCTCCAGGTGTCAGCGGAACATCGACTTGTAGAACGAGAACTTGCGCTCCAGCAAGAGCATCGTGACGAGCGTGGCGACCACGGTGAGCGTCGAGGCTGCGGCCACCGAGGGCTCCGCCAGCCACTGCATGCGGTTGAACAGCACCACCGGCAGCGGCGCCGAACCCGGGGAGGCGAGGAACACCGAGATCGGCACGTTGTTGAATGAAATCAGGAAGGCGAACGTGGCGCCCGCAATCACGCCAGGCTTTATGAGAGGCAGCGTCACGTGCCAGAAGACCTGGAGCGGGTTGGCGCCCAGGATCGCCCCGGCGCGTTGCACCGCCTCGTCCTGCCCGGCAAGGCTCACAAGGACGGACCGCACGATGTAGGGAAGCGTCAGCACGGCGTGGGCGATGACAAGCCCCGCCCAGTTGATCAGGTGCCACTGCGTGAAGGCCAGCAACAGCGCAAATGCTGTCATCACGGAGGGCACGTTCAGCGGTGCGAGGAAAAAGCTGCCGAGCGCCTCGCGCAGCCGTCCGCGGGAGCGCCCAAGGTAGAGCGCGCCGAGCGTACCGAGCACCAGCGACACGGCTACCGAGGCGGCCGCGACCGTAACGCTCAGGCCCAGCCCCCGCATCAGCGCTGTGTCGGCGATGGCGGCTTCGAACCAGCCGAGCGTGAAGCCCCGAGGGGGAAAGACGATGTAGCGCGTCTCGGTGAACGACGCGCCGACGACCATCACCACCGGCACCACGATCAGGACATAAACCACCAAGGCCGCGACGCCAACCAGGGACGGCTTCATGGCGCGCTCCTCAGCCAGCCGGCGAAGCGGCGTTCGGCCAGGCGCGCGACGACTGTGGCCAGCACCATCGCCAGCACGAACAGCACCACGCTCAGCGTGGCGGCGATGGGCCAGTCAAAGGAGGTAACCGCCGCGTTGTAGATTTGCAGCGGCACCACCTTAACTCGGTTGCCGCCAATGATGTAAGGAGTCACGAACGCTGCGGCGGAGAGCGAGAACACGATCAGGCCGCCCGAGAGGATGCCCGGAAAACTCAGCGGCAGCGTGACGTGGAGAAACTTCTGCCACGCGCTCGCGCCGTGCACTTCGGCCGCCCGCACCACCGCCGGGTCGATGCGGTCCAGCGCCGTGGCGATGTTGATCACCATGTACGGGCCGAAGCTGTACGTCAGCACGATTAGCACGCCGCTTTCCGAGTTGAGGACCTTCAGCGGCTCGGCAGAGAGCCCAAGGGCGAGGATGATCTGATTGAGAAAGCCGTTAGGCCCCAGGATCAGGATCCAGGCGAAGGCGGTGACGACTAGACTGACCATGATCGGGATCAGCAGCAGCATCGTGAAGACGGCCCGGGCGCGCTCGGACTTCGTGCGCGAGAGATGTAGCGCCACAGGGTAGCCGATCAGCCCGGAGAGCAACGTGGTTAGTGCCGCCAGCCGCAGCGAGCGCAAGACCGACTCGATGTGGAACTGGTCGGTAAGGACTTCCTTGAAGTGCCCGAGCGTGAAGCCCTCGACCACGAAAGTCACCGGGTCCATCTCGCGCAGGCTCATGCTGAACACGAGCAGCAGCGGGCAGGCCCAGAAGGCGAGTAGCCAAGCCACCGCGGGCAGCGCCAGCGGCAACGCGGAGCGCCGGAGCGTCATTCGAGCAGCATCCAGTCCCCGGGGTCGACACGCAGCCCCACCCGCGCGCCGGGCTGTACCGAGGTCGGAGGCTCCTCGGTCAAGTGCGCCGTGAGGCGGCGGCCTTCACCCAGATCGACTACGACGTGAAAGGCGGCACCGGCGAAGACGCGATCCACCACAGTGCCCTCGAGCCCCTGGGCACCGGCCGAGCGTCCAGGAGACGCGAGTCGGACCTTGTCTGAGCGCACGCCCAGCTGCACGGTGGCGCCTCGCGCCCAGCGGCCGCGGTCCGCGAGCGCGTGGATCTGCCCGGCGTTCGACACCAGGATCGCGAGGCTCTCACCGACTGCCTCGGCCACGGTTCCTTCGAGAAAGCTCGACGAGCCGATGAAGTCGGCTACGAAACGCGTGCGTGGCCGGCGGTATATGCCCTCAGGGGTGTCCAACTGCTCGATGCGCCCACCGTTCATCACGGCGATGCGGTCCGACAGGGTCAGCGCTTCCTCCTGGTCGTGCGTCACGTAGACCATCGTGGTGCGGACCCGCGTGTGGATGGCGCGCAGCTCACCTTGCATCGCGCGCCGCAGCTTGGCGTCGAGATTGCTGAGCGGCTCGTCAAGCAGCAGGATGCTGGGGCGCACGGCGAGGGCGCGAGCCAGACCAACCCGCTGCTGCTGGCCGCCCGAGAGTTCACGCGGGTACCGTCGGTCGAAGCCGCCCAGGTGGACCAGCTCAAGCGCTTCGGTCACCCGCGCCTGCAGCTCGGGAGCGGGCAGACGACGCATGCGCAGCCCAAAGGCCACGTTTTCGAAGCAGGTCATGTGCGGGAACAACGCATGGCCCTGGAACACCATGCCGAGGTTGCGACGATGCGTCGGTACCTCGTTGACGCGCTGACCGGCAATGCGCACCTCGCCTTCATCTGGATGTTGGAAGCCGGCGATGACGTTGAGCGTCGTCGTCTTGCCGCAGCCCGACGGTCCGAGCAGGGACACGAACTCGCCCTCCTGCACCGTGAGATTGATACCCTTCAGCACGGGCTGGCCGCTGAAGCTCTTGCCGATGCCCTCGAGCGAGAGAATGCCCATAACGCTACCGCCGCCCGACGCTACTTCGCCTCGACCTCGCGTTGCCAGCGCGTCGTGAGGTCCTTGCGCTTGGCCAGGAAGGTTTCCCAGTCCATCAGCGTAGCCTTGGCGATATCGGCGGGCTTGACGAGGAAGGTCTTGGCCGACTCGGCGGTGAGCTGTGTCTTCGGGTTCACGTAGCCGGAGTAGGAGACCTCCGTCTGCAACGCCTGATACTGCGGCGAGAGCAACAGGTCAACGAACTGCCGCGCCGCCTCGGGCGCTGGCGAGTTCTTCGCGATGGCCACGTAGGACGCCACCGCAATCGCGCCCTCCTTCGGCGCCACCCAGCGGATCGGCAGCCCGTCGGCCGCGAGGCGCTGCGCTGGGAAGCTGGCGTTGAAGCCGATAGCCGCCTGGCGCTGTGAAAAGAGCGGAATCAGCGTCGAGGCCCCGCCGTGGAACACCGCGACACTTGAGGTGAGCTCCGCAAGCTTCTTGAAACCCGGGTCCACGGTCTTGCGGGCATCGGCCCCCTGCATCTCGTTGACCTTGAATAGCAGCGCATAGGAGAACGTGCTGTTGGAGTCGGGGATCGTGACCTTGCCCTTGAGCGCAGGGTTCCAGAGGTCGGCATAGGAGGTGGGTGCCTTCAGCCCGGCGGCCGTGAGCGCCTTCTCGTCGTATATGAGCCCGAGCAGGTAAAGCAGGAACGCGCTCCCCTGGCCGTCCTTGTCACGAAAGCGCGGCGGGATGTCCGCCAGGTTCTGGACTGCGCCGAGAGAGTCCCAGAGCCCCGCCTGCTTACCCTGGAGCCACGGTCCCTCGTCCAGCATGAACACCGAGATCTCGGGGTTCGCGCGCTGCGCCACCGCCTTGGTGAGGGCCTGCCCGCTGAGAACTGGCGTGACGACCACGCGCGTGTCGTGACGGCTCTTCATGATCGGGGCGATGTACTTCTCCACCGAGGCCACGACGCCCTGCGGCATGTAGACATTCAGCACAGTCTCGGCCTGCGTAGGCAGCGCACTTGCCATCGAAACCGCCAGCAGGAGGCTTGAAGCATGGGATTTCATAGGTCACTCCGTTCAGTGGGAAGAAGAAATTCGGGCGGGCAGCCAAGGCCAGTCGAGATGCGATCCGCCGCTGCGCGCACCTGAAACTGGGTGGTCTTGAGCGCGGCCGACAGCCTCTGGCGCGGCCCCCACACGCCGATGCTGGCGCAGACGGCACCGGTGTGGTTGCGGATGGCTGCGGCCACACCCCAGACGTCCTTGAACCATTCGCCGCGGTTCACCGCAACGCCGCTGGCACGGACCTCCTGCAGTTCGCGAGCGAGTGCCCTGCGCGACCGCACGGTCGCCGGAGTAAACGACGGCAACTTCTCAGGCAGCCGGCCCAGCGCTTCATTGGTGCGGAATGCCAGTTCAGCCTTCCCAGTGGCGCAGCAGTGCGCGGGAGCTCGGGTCCCTATTCGCGTGAAACCGCTGATCGGGTGCATCCCTTCGCGCTTGTCGATGTAGATGCTCTCGGCGCCGTTCAACACGGCGAGTTGCGCCGACTCGCCTGTGGTTGCAGCCAGTTGCTCGAGCACGGGCCGCGCCACTTGGGTGAGGCTGGTGCGGGACACGATCATGCAACCCAGCTCCCACAACTTCAATGTGGGTTGGTAGCGCGCGTCTTCGTCCTTCTTGACGAAGTCATGGTTCACGAGCGTGGCGAGCAGACGGAAGACATTGCTCTTTGGCAGCCCGAGATCGCGCGCCAGCTCAGCCACGCCAAGCGGCTGTTCACTGCGTGCGATTCGATCCAGCAAGTCCAGGCTCGTGTCGACCGTCTTGACCGTCAAGTTTTCCCCTCGGATTTGGCACGCCGTTTCAAAACCAAATATACGCGCAACGATTGCTCGGGGTCAATCCGGGTGATGGCATGCTCGTGGTGGGCTTGGACGGTTCTGCCGCCTTGAGTGCGTCGGCCTGCGTCGGCCTGGGGTGCCTAGCTTGAATGTAGGCGCCGTCCTTCGCGCCGATTCGTCAGGTCCTTGACCGTTCAAGAGTGCCGGTTCGGCCTCGGCCTCAGGGTTGACCCCGCCCTCGACCTCGGTGTTCCCGCACGACGCGCAGCGCCACCTTTCATGCGACGACCGAGCCCGCACCGCTATGACCGGTATGCGACCGAGACCGTGTGTTCAAGGCTCCGTCACGACCGACAGCTGACGCTGCATTGCCGCCGCCCGCCACGGAGACTTGGCGGGGAGCAATGGGTCGGATCAGGCCGGGCAGGACCCCGACGGCACTGCCGGACAGCGGACGTAGCCGGGCCGGGCTTGATGTCCCAGGAGGGGCGGTGCATAGGCTCCTAGTCGAGGAAGCCCCGTGACCTTGCCCCTGATCGACGTAGTCCATAGCCACTCGATTACGCGGCTTGTTTTGACTGGCCCGCGTGCCAGGTTTCCTCGAACCTCATCGGACTGACGTAGCCCAACGTGGAGTGAAGTCTGCGA
>Ga0335397_10008691_pt1 | contig 12776 bp, 11 predicted proteins | sample MAT04_FD_205740 | JGI IMG/M metagenome (GOLD analysis project Ga0335397, IMG submission 205740) | Freshwater microbial communities from Lake Fryxell liftoff mats and glacier meltwater in Antarctica - MAT-04 (spades assembly) (version 2) ...
CCGCGGGCGCCGCGGTGCTGCGAGCCACCGACGACGAGACCAAGGGCATCATCGCGCAGGTGACCAAGGCCGACGGTTCGGGCTGGCGCGATCTGTTCATGCCGGGCTGGCAGGCCCACATCGGCCCAGAGCAGGACGCGGCCAGCACGCGCACCAACTGCCTGCAGATGAACGGGCGAGAGGTTTACAAGTTCGCCGTCTCAACCTTCCAGGAGGTCATCTCCGAAACGCTCGCCAAGGCCAAGATGACCTGCGATGAAGTAGACATGTTCGTTTGCCACCAGAGCAACGCGCGGATTCTTGAGGCCGCCCGCGAGCGCTTTGGCATCCCCAAAGACAAGCTCTATGTGAACATCGACCGCATCGGCAACTCCTCGGCCGGGTCTGTGCCGCTCTGCCTGGATGAACTCGTCAAGGCCGGCCGGGTAAAGGAAGGCCAGAAGGTGCTCATGGTGGCGTTCGGGGCGGGCGTGACGTGGGGCTCGTGCCTGTGGCAGCTCTGAGCGACCGCGAGCGCGCCGCCCGGCCGACTTCATGCTTTTTCAAATGCGGAGTCGAACGCGCGCCCGCTGGGTGCGAAGTCGAGCTTCTTGACAAACTGGGCTGCTTCCATCGCCCCGTGCCGGCGATCCATGCCGCTGTCTTCCCACTCCACACTTAGCGGGCCGTCATAGCCCGAGCGGTTGAGCGCGCGGATGATGGCCTCAAAGTCGATCTCGCCCCGACCCGGCGAGCGGAAATCCCAGCCCCGCCGGGCGTCGCCGAACGAGATGTGCGAGCTCAGAATACTTGACGTGCCGTCGAGCGTCCGCTGCGCATCCTTGACATGGCAGTGATACATCCGGTCGGGGAATGCATCGATGAACTTGGCCGGATCAATCCCCTGCCAGATGAGGTGCGAGGGATCGAAGTTGAAGCCAAACGTGCGGCGGTTGCCCACCGCTTCGAGCGCCCGGCGCGCGGTGTGCACGTCGTAGGCGATTTCGGTGGGGTGAACTTCGAGGGCGAAGCGAACGCCCGCCGCGTCGAAGGCATCAAAGATCGGGTTCCAGCGGGCCGCGAAGTCGGCGTATCCCGCATCAATATCCGCGGCGGTGGTGGGGGGGAAGAAATACAGCATCCCCCAAATGCTCGAACCCGTGAAGCCGTTGACCACCTTCACGCCGAGTTTACCGGCAGCTTTGGCCGTGTCCATCATCTCCTGCGCGGCTCGTTGACGGACGCCTTCGGGCTCGCCATCGCCCCAGACTCGGCCGGGCAGGATCGACTTGTGGCGGTGGTCGATGCGGTCGCAAACCGCCTGGCCGACAAGGTGGTTGCTGATGGCCCAGCACCGAAGGCCATGCCGAGCGAGCAGGTCCTGGCGTGACTGGCAGTACCCGGGTTCACCGAGCGCTTTCTGAACATCGAAATGGTCCCCCCAGCAGGCAAGCTCGAGGCCGTCGTAGCCCCATGAAGCGGCCATTTCGGCGAGGGTTTCGAGGGGAAGGTCGGCCCATTGGCCGGTGAAGAGCGTGCAGGGGCGGTTTGGCATAGGAGGCGAGGATATCAGCCGGGCCGCGTTGGGACTGCGGGCTCGTTCCTCTACCTTCCTCTACCATGGTCGGCTATCGAAGCCGCCAAACTCCCAGTTCGATTCCCTGTCATTTGCGGCCCCACCGCAGGCGGCAAGACCGCGCTCGCCTTGGCGGTGGCCCACACGCTGGCGGCACAGCATGCATTGACGGCCGAGATTGTCACCGCCGATGCATTTCAGATCTACCGGGGCATGAACATTGGCACGGCGAAACCGTCGATCAAAGAGCGCGGCGGGATCGCCCATCACCTCATCGATATTGTCGACCCGGCTGAGCGGTTCTCGGTGGAACAGTGGCTGAGCGCAGCCGAGGCGTGCATCGAATCAATCCGCGGACGCGGCGCCGTGCCCATCGTCGTCGGCGGAACGCACCTGTACATCAAAGCCCTGATGGAAGGGCTGTTCGAAGGACCACCGCCGGATGCGGTGCTGAGAGCGGAACTTTCGGCGCTCGATCCCACGGTTCGCCGCGCCGAACTCGAACGGGTCGACCCGAGCGCGGCCGCGCGAATCCATTTCAACGACGAGAGGCGAACTGTTCGCGCTCTGGAGATCTTCAGGCAGACCCGACGGCCGCTTAGCCAATGGCAATCGCAGTGGGACGCGGGGACTTCGCGCCGCGACGCGGTGGTTGTGGCGCTTGAGTGGCCGGTCGAAGAGCTCAATCGCCGCATCAACGCACGTGTGAAGCAAATGCTTGCCAGCGGGCTGGTTGAGGAGGTGCGCGGGCTGGTGCCAATCCTCGGCCCGCAGAGCCGCGAGGCCATCGGATACAAGCAGCTTGTCGTCGCGTTCGATGGTGGCGTGTCAATCGAAGCGGCCGTCGAGCGAATCAAGATCGATTCAAGACGCTTGGGGAAGAGTCAGCGAACGTGGCTCCGGCGCCTCGGCACGCTTCCGGGCGCGCTCTCCGTTGCAGGGCCCAAAATAGGGGCTGCCGGCGGCCAACATGAAGCCGCAGATGAAGTCATTCGAGCGCTTCAGGTTCCACCAGTTTGACATTGGACGCTTGATTTGGTGGCTGTTCCACCGGATTGCGGCCGCTTCAGGTAGGCCAAGTCGCCCCATTGTTGTGAAAATGGGTGATTCACGACTCTTTCACTTGCATTTTATCCAGATGTGGGTATTTTCCTCATACTGAGAAGTTCCTGCTGTGCTTCTCTCAAATCGTCGGTCGCCTCGCCCAAAGGCTGAGTCATCCCAATAGGGAAGGAGAGTGCCTCAATGGTTTGTGGCCTCGTTTCGCGTCGTGCCGCGCATATCGCGCTGGCTCTGCTGGTCTGCATCCTTATCCGGGCGGTTCCCGCCTTGGCGCAGGCGCCGTCGATCCAAGCGGCCTCATGGGGATATTCGGGTTTCAACCTGCGAGAGGTTCCACCTCTTCCACCAGGTTTGAGTTATTCTTCGCTTTCTTCGGGAAACTACCACTGTGTCGCGCTCCGTTCTGACGGCCTGATCGTCGCGTGGGGCAATCCCAATGGCGGCGTCTTGGCGGTTCCGCTGCTTCCCAAGGGCGTGACGTACACGGCCGTCTCAGCGGGGTCCTCCCACACGCTCGCGCTCCGTTCCGATGGCGGGATTACCGCTTGGGGTAGCAACGCACAGGGCCAGTGCAATGTGCCAGTCCCGGCCGCCGGAGTGCGATACACGGCCATCGACGCGGGCTATCAACACTCAGTCGCTCTGCGTTCAGACGGGCTCGTCGTGGCCTGGGGGCTGAACACGAACGGGCAGTGCAATGTTCCGTCGCTCCCGGCCACCCTGTTTTATACCAGTGTTGCTGCGGGCGAATCCTTCACGATCGCGCTCCGGACCGACGGAACTATCGTCGCGTTCGGTGCCAACAACGTCGGTCAGCGCAATGTCCCTTCGCCGATGAACGGCGGCAGCTTCGTGGCGATTGCCGCCGGTGGCAACCACGGCTTGGCCTTGCGATCAAACGGCACCATCGCGGGTTGGGGTAGCAACGGCTACCAGCAAACGGTTGTCCCCGCGCTTCCTGAGGGCGTGACCTACACGGCCGTAGCCGCGGGCCATTTCCACAGCATGGGCCTGCGGAGCGACAACTTCATCACGGCATGGGGCCAGAATTTTTACGGTCAGACCGATGTTCCCCAGTTGAACCCGGGGGCCTTGTTTATTGGTATCAGTGCCGGCCATCTCCAGAGCATGGCCCTGTATTCGACCGGCGTCCCCGCTGGCACGGCCTTCACCTTTAACGGGCACCTTGCCACGGCGAACGGCTCGGTCAACGGATCTGCCGACCTTCGTTTCAAGCTGTTTGATCACCCGACCACCGGCATGCAGCGCGGCCCCGCGATCGAACTCGCCGCGTTTCCGGTATCCGACGGCCTGTTTACGGCCCAGCTCGACTTTGGACCCAACGCGTTTGATGGCAGCGCCCGCTTCCTTCAGATGGAAGTTCGCACCGGCAACCAAACAGCGTTCGTTCCTCTCAACCCCCGTCAGGCTCTTACCCCCACCCCATACGCCAGCTTTGCGGCCCGCGCTGGCTCTGCCGATGTCGCCGTGACGGCCCAGAATGCCCAAGTTGCGACCTCCGCCGAGAGCATTGCCTGGGGCTCGATCATCGGCATTCCCGCTTCGATCATCGATGGCGGACCGTGGACTGTGCTTGCTGGTGGCAATCTCGCCGCTCCCGATCGCGCCGTCGCGATCGGTGGCAACCAGCCCGCCGCCGGGTTCCGGTTAGATGTCCTCGGGAACATCAAGTGCGTCGGGCTCACCCAGACGTCAACGGCCGCTCTGAAGTCAGACGTGATGTCCCTTGAGAATGGTCTTGATCTCGCGCTCAAACTCCGGCCCGTTCGGTTCACATGGAACCAGTTGGCGGACGCGTCGGTCGTTGGCAAACGCGACGTCGGGTTCATCGCCGAAGAAGTTGCCCTTGTTCTCCCCGAGGTGGTTGCCCGCGACCCGCGTGGTGCCGTCACCGGCCTCGACTACGGCCGCCTCACCACGGTGGCCATCGCCGCCGTGAACGCTCAGGAGGCCAGACTCGAACGCCACGAGCGGGCCATCAAGAACGCCGAGAGCGAGAACGATGAGCTTGCCGCCAAGCTCCGTGCCCTCGAATGCCTGGTTGCGCAGCTCAAGGCCCAGATCGAGAAGGGCGAAACTGCCGGGGGTGCGAAGTGAGGTCATCGCTTTGGCTGGCTGCTCTTGTGATTCTGGCCAGCCTTGGCCTGACGAGCGCAGCGAACGGACAGGTGTTTCTGATTTCCTCGGGCACCGATGGCGGCGGTGGGATCTCAACTGGTGGTGGCTACTCGATGCTCATCTCCATGGGCGAGCCCAACGCCGGGGCGGTAATGATCGGCGGGCAGTGGCTCGTTTCGCCGGGCTTTCTGAATCCAACGAACTCGCCCAACCCGGCCTCGCGCTGTCCGGCAGATTTCAACAACGATCGCGAGAATACTGCCGACGATCTCGCCGACTTCATCGGCGGGTACTTCGGGCTCCCACTTGATCCGCGCTGTGATATCAACCGTGACGGCAATATCGATCCTGAAGATCTGACCGACTTCATCACCATCTACTTCGCCGGTTGCTGATCCGGGCCGTCCGCTATTCGTGCGGTGCGGGTGTGCTCGCCGGCAGGGCCGGGGCCCGACCGCAGTGCGCGGAAGAACTCTCGCAGCAGTTGACCGCATTCGGCCGCCAGCACCCCTGTGATGGGCGTGACACGATGGTTGAGGCGCGGGTCCTCGGTGATTCGCATGAGCGAGCCGCAGCAGCCCGCTTTAGGATCGGCGGCCCCATAGACGAGCCTGCCGATGCGACTGTTGACTATTGCTCCGGCGCACATCGCGCACGGTTCAAGCGTGACGACCAGCGTGCAGGCCGATAGCCGCCAATCGCCGATCGATTTGCTCGCCGCGGCAATCGCGAGAAGCTCGGCATGGGCCAACGGGTCGCCGTTGGTCTCGCGCCGGTTGGCCCCTTCGCCCAAGATTCGACCCATCGCGGTTTCAAAGACCACGGCGCCCACGGGCACCTCGCCATTGGCCGCCGCGGCCGCCGCGAGGTAGAGCGCACGCCGCATCATCAGCAGATCCTGGTCGGTCGCGGATGGTGGTGAGGCTTCGTTGCGGGCGTTCGTCGCGGCCATTGGACAGCTCCCACCATCAGTTCACGGACCCGTCGCCGGTCCGCCCGGAAGGTCCTCATCGTGCCATACCGACGCAGGGTCGGCCGCCCCGGCCACCTTGGCCGCGGGGAGAATCCGCAGGAGCAGCACGCCCATCTCGTAAAGCCCGTACATCGGGAACATCAGCAGCATCATGCTGAACGGATCGGGCGAGGGCGTGAGCACCGCCGACAGCACCGCGCAGACCGCGATCACATGCTTGCGATACTTGCTGAGCATCGCCGGCTTCACTATCCCCGCCCAGCCCAGGAGCAGCACGATAACCGGGGTCTGGAATGCCGCAGAAAATGAGAGCCCCATCATCAACAAGAGGTCAACCGTCTCGGCGACGCGGGGGACCTGCTCAATGAGCGCGGCGGAGGCGAGGCGCGAGCCCATCACCAGTGGCACGCCGCCGGTGAGCGTCCCATCGGGCCCGGCAACCTGGTCCTTCATGCCCATGCAGATGCGGATCTCGTTAAGATCGGTGTTCACCCACCACTGGCCGGGCGTGGGGCTCGGCGGGTCGGCCGGCAGCAGCAACATGGTGGGGAGCACAACCGTCTCGGCGACGGGCTTGATGAGCACGGAACTCTGGCCGATGTTGGCCCCGAAGTTCACCAGGAAGATGAGCATGACGGGGAGCATGACGTAATAGGCAAAGGCGGCACCAACGATGCTCAGGACCCCGCTCATGGGGGCCAGCAAATAGGCGAATCGCCGCTCGTGCGAGTAGAGGCCGGGCGCGACGAACTTCCACAGCTGGAAGACGACCCATGGGCCGGCCACCAGCAGGGTGAGCACGGCCGAAACCTTGACGTAGGCGGCAAAGGATTCGAGGAGGCCAGTGGCCTGAAGATGACGGGATTGCCCGGCCCCGTGCAGCGCGTTTATGACCGGGGCGGTAAGAAACTCAAGGATCTCTTGTCCGAAGTACAAAGAGACGCCGAAGATGGGCACAACCGCGATCAGCGCGTAAATGACACGCCGGCGTAGGTCCTCAAGGTGTTCGCCAAGGCCCATGACAGCGTCTTTATTGCGGCGTTCGATAACTGGTCCAAGCAAAAAGGGCTCCTTCAGCGGGAGCGTACGCGAGTGTTGAGCGACGCGGTTTTTTATGACGGAACCACCCACGCCGGCGCATCTGAGTGATCCGAACGATCGTGTGAGAACCTTTGCCGCCAACGCGTCTGGCTCGCCCACCCCCCCCGGCCCCAACCCGCGGCCGGAGGGTGCGGCTGTCGGTCGCACGGGCCCCTCGCCCGCCTTGGTCCGCCAAGCCATCGCGGGCGATCACCTGGCGCTGCGGTCGCTCTGGGAGGCCAATCGCCGCTGGGTGGCCGCGGTCATATTGGCCCATAAGCCCGCCAGCGCGGATGTTGACGACATTCTTCAAGATGTCGCCGTCTCGGTTGTGGCCAAGGTCTCGTCGCTTGACGACCCTTCCAACTTCCAACCATGGCTGCGTGTCGTCGCCATGAACGCGGCGCGGCTGGTGGGTCGGAAACTGTCGGTTGGCCCCCGGATGGTCCGGTTTGAGTCCTTTGATGACGAAGCTGGGGCTCTTTCCGCAGGCACGACGGACGGAGCGTTCGCGTCACGATCGGCCGGGCCGGCGCGACAGAATGAAGTGGGCGAAGAAGCCGGCCGTCTGATGGCCCTCGCCATGGAAATGCACCCGGACTATCGCGAGCCCTTGCTCCTGCGTTGTGTGCACGAACTTTCCTACGCGGAAATCGGATCGATTCTGGGTCTTCCCGAGACGACAATTGAGACGCGGATTGCCCGGGGTCGCAAAATGCTCCGCGAGCGTGCTCTGGCCATGAACTCAGTCGACGGACTGGGTGGGCAAACACGCTCGGCCTCGGTGGCCGTTCCCAGTGCGGGAACGGGCCGATCCGTCCGCCTTGCCGCATCGCCCGACGCGGCGAGTTAACCGATAACCGTTGGGCAATCGCCGATTAGCCCGCTTGGCCCGTATATGTGCACCCGACTTGTGCACCCGGCACGATGAATCACTGACGGAACGGACGCGCTCGCGCATCTCTTGCTTCTGGATGGCAGTTGCTGGATGGCAGTTGCGGGATAGTGATGGATCCTATGAATACTTCCTTGAACACTCCTCCCAACGAACCGACGCCCGCCATCGATCGCGATGTGCTGATCGCCCGGCTCGTTGATCGCTGCGCGACGGATGCTGACTGGCTGGCCGTCCGCACCGTGGCCTTGGCGGACAGCTCGTTCTGGGGCGATGTGGCCTCGTCGCAGCACCACGCGTCGCTTCTTGTGCAGGCCTCATCGCCGGCGCAGCAGCGGGCGAACCTGACCGACCTTCCCACCCTCGACGGGCACGCCGCGCTCCCGCGCCTTGAGCAGCTTCGCGGCTGGCCGGATCGGCTTTCGTTCTCGCGATCATCACGATTGGGTTGGGCCATCGCCGCCTTGGTGGCCTTGGCCTGGACGACCCAGCACTTTGTGCCCGCCCGCCCCAGTCTGACGGCGGCGCAGCCGGGCGTAACGGCTGGAATTGCCAGCGTACTTACTCCCGATGAAGCGCTCTCGACGTACCTCGAGCAGGGCCGCCAGCAGGGCCGCGTGGTCGGAGAGATGCCCCAGCGGGTAGTGATCGAGTCGCGCCCGCTCGCCGATGGCAAGGGGTATGAGGTGTTGTACCTTCGGCAGATTCTTGAGCGCGCCCACGTGAGCGATGTGTATCGCGAGAGCACCGGCGAGGCCGGCGAACGGATCTTTGTTCCGGCCAGCCCGCCGGTAGTTCGCACGGGCCGCCTTGGGCTCTGAGTCTGGCCGTGCAGCGCGTGCGGTAAGTGATGAACTGACCTTGATCGCGGCGTAGGTCGCGTGAACTTGTGATTGGAATACGTGGACGCCGGATCGATGGCGTCGAGTTGTGAAACTCTCTTTCGTGGAGTATGCACTATGAAGTCGTCTTTTCGAGTCGCAGCTATTGGTATCGCGGCCCTGACGTTGATCTCGGGTATGGCTCTGGGCCAAGGTGCCCATTCGCCGGTCACAACGGTCGTGCTCATCGACGGAGGTAAGAAAGTTGAACTGAAGCTCGACGGCGAGAAGGTCGTCAACGCGAAGGTGGACGGCAAGGCCGTTGACCTCAAGAACGTCACCAGCACGAAGGATCAGCTCCGCATTGTCGATAACGACGGCAATGTGCTGTTCGAGAACGATGGGATCAAGTTCGGCGTTGCGGGTCTTTCATCCGAGAAATCCGCGACCACGTTGCCCGGCTCGCGCACCGCCACGACGCTCTCGCGACGAGGCAATGACGGGGCCGCCGGCAATGCACCTGGTGGCAAGTGGGACATGAGCATCATGGCAGTGCCGCCCAAAACCATGCTCGGCGTGACGCTCGATCATCCAGAAGATCAACTTGCCAAACATCTCGGACTCGACGCCGCCGACGTGACCGTGATCACCGGCGTGACGGCCAACCTGCCCGCGTCCAAGGCCGGTATTGCTGAGTTCGATCTAATCGTGGCGATCGAAGGCAAGACTCCCGCCGGTCCTGACGACATCCGCGCTCGGCTCGCCCAGCTCAACCCCGGTGACAAGCTCGGCCTCTCGGTGATTCACCAAGGCCAGAAGAAAGACGTGACCGTTACGGTCGAGGCCTATGACCGCACGCGTCTTGGCGATCTGCTGACGCGGGCGATGCCCGCCGAGAAGGCCGAAGACATGGCCCAGCTCGACATGATGCGCGCCTTGGAGGGCGCTGGTGTCGGGAAGATGGGCGATCACAACAACCTTTTCAGGGCTCTGTCGCCAACCTTCAAGGGCAAAGTCATCATCGAGCGCGATGTGAACGGCAAGACCGAGCGGACCGAGAAGGACTTCGACGGTAAGAACGGCGGCTTTGGCGAGATCTTCGAGCTCTTCGCCCCCGGCAACGACGCCCCCAAGGACCGCAACGCTCACGCCGGGATCCCGCCCGTCTCGCCCGTCCCGCCCTTGGGGCCCCTGCCGCCCATCGCGCCGAAGGCACCGCGCGCCGGCGGCGGCGTGTTCGTGCTGCCCCGGGTTCAGGCCGAAGACGCCGGCTCAAAAGAGCGTCTCGAACGGCTCGAACAGCAGATGAACGAGATCCGTCAGCTCCTTGAGCGGATGGAAAAGAAAGGCCGCTAACCCGCGCCCCCTCGGTATTCACCCGGTACTCACTCACTACTCAATAGACGATTTATTCTGCGGCAACCTCCTCCGCAGACTCACAAACCTCAGCAGCGCTGGCATCTTCTCCAGCCCCATTGGCCGGCGCAACCCATCCATCGCCCCGCGTGAACAACGCGGGGCGATGCTGTTTTTGGTCATCCCCCGCCGGATTCGCCCAACGCCCCGTGCGTACGCTATTTCATGCGTTTCATTTTCCTCGGCACAGGCACTTCGAGCGGGGTTCCCGCCATCGGGTGCGAGTGCGCTGTGTGCATGTCGAGCAACCCGCGCGACCAGCGCCTGCGCGCCGGCGCGGCGGTCCTCTGGACCGATCCACTCGGTCAAGAACGCGTCGTGCTGATCGATGCCACGCCCGACCTTCGGGCCCAGATGCTCCGCCACCGCATCCGACGGTGCGATGCGATTCTCTTCACGCACAACCACGTCGATCACACCTTCGGGCTTGACGAGGTGCGCCGCTTCAACGTGCTGCAAGGCGGGCCGATTGATATCTTCGCCGAGCCGCACACGATGGACCACCTCAAGCGGGTCTATACGCACATCTTTGACAAAGCCCACAACATCAACGACTCGTTCGTGGCCTCGCTCATTCCCCGGTTTCTTGTCCCCGGCGATCCGGTCGAGCTTTTCGGACTCTCGTTCCTGCCGATCCGGCTCCTGCACGGGAACCTGCCCATCGTCGGGTTCCGCGTCGAATCGCTCGCACGCGCTGGTGGCAAGCAGCCGCTCACGTCCGATCACTTCCCGCTCGCCTACTGCACCGATGTTTCGGGTATTCCCCCCGAGACCTACCCGCAGCTTCGCGGGCTGCGGACACTGGTCCTCGACGCCCTGCGCCGCAAGCATCATCCGACCCACCTGACGCTCGATCGTGCCTGTGATATCGCCGCCAACGTCGGTGCCGGCGCGACGTACTTCACCCACATCGCCCACGACCTCGCCCACGACGCCACCAACGCCGACCTTCCCGACACCATGCAGTTGGCGTTTGACGGGTTGACGCTCGGCCCGCAGCTTGGTTCGGCCCCCTGAGTTTCGTCCTTGGCCCGCGCCGTATCCGGACGCTTTTTCGGACCTTCGGCCATGCGCCATTCCCCCAACGGCGCGGCTGGCGGATCTTCACGTCCCATTTGCCTTCAGCGCGGGCTTCGAGGGTGATCGCAATCAAGCGGGTCGCGCCGACCGTCGATTTCCCGTCTTCCAGCCGATCCCGTTGGGCCGCGCGATGAGTGCCGCGGGGAGCCCGTAACCGAGGAGCAGCCGCCAGTGGACGAATCGAAAACAACAAACATGCAGGACACGGCGGCCGGAAACTCCGCAAACCCACACGGTGCTGGCCCATCCGCGCCTCGAACGATTATCGTGGCCGACGACGAGAACCACATCCGAGCGATCGTGGCAGCCAAAATCAGGAGCGCCGGCCACACAGTGCTTGAGGCCCGTGATGGCGAAGAGGCCCTGGAACTCGCCAGTCAGACTCCGCCGGATCTCATCGTGACCGATCTCCAGATGCCGTTCATGAGCGGCCTCGAGATGGCCCTGCATCTCAAGGCTGATCCGCGGTTCTCAAGCACCCCCCTGCTCATGCTGACGGCCCGCGGGCACATCCTCGACCAGGAAGTCCTCGCACAAACCAACATCGTGATGACGATGGCCAAGCCGTTCGGGGCCCGTGAGTTGCTGCGTCGCGTCGAATCGATCCTGAACGGAGAGCCGCAGATCCGGGGGGCCGCGTGAGTTTCGCCCCCGCTCGCAACCCAGAACCGCACCCGCAGCGCGTCACCGGCGCCGCCGCGGTGCTGCGCGAACGCTGCGCGCTCCTTGGTTTGCCGACCTGGCGCTTCGATCGCGCCGGCGGAACAATCTCTGAGCCCGATCAGAAGGGTGCGATGGGTCTCTGGCTGCGATGCGGAACAGTCGGTCGGATCGTTCGGCAGGCCGCCACCGCGTGGGCTGCAAGCAAAGACCCCGGCGTCACCGAGATCTTCCCGGGGTGCTACCTCATACCCGTCCTCGAGACCCACCGCCGCGAGCGGATCGGCTACACCGCCGTGATGGCGCTCTCAAAGCGAGCCCTCGAAGACGAGTGGTTTGTCGCAGCGTGCAGCAGCGCGCAGCTCGACCTGGCCGCGGCGCGCGCGGCCATGCGGTCGCTCGCCCGGTACGACAGTGGGTCGGCCGAGGCTCTCAAAAGCTCGCTCTCATGGATGGTGGCCGATGCGCTCCGTTCGCGTGATGATCAAGACACAATCGCCGGCTTCACCCGCCAACTGACCGATGGTTTCGAAACCATCGACCTCCTCTATTCCCTCGGCCGCTCGATGAGCGATCTGTCGCGCCCCCGCGAGTTTGTGCAAAATACCGTCCGCCGCCTTCAGGCCTCCATGTCGTTCGGCTGGGTGGCCGTATGGCTCGGGTGCGACGAGAAAGTCCGGCGGCTTGCCGGCGCCGATCTCACCGTCGAGTCTTCTGCGCCCATCGATACGGCCGCGTTCATCGATCTGATCCACAAGATCTCAAGCGAGACGCTCGCCACCGGCAAACCGCTCATCCTTTCCGAACTCTTCGGTCAGCCGCTTCCAAGTAACACCGATCAACTGCTCGTCCAGCCCATCATGCGGGTCGGCAAACTCATCGGCCTGATCCTCTGCGGCGACAAGGGCGGCGACGACCCGCAGGTCTCAAGCTTTGACACCCAGCTCCTCGAAGCCGCGGGCGGATACATCGGTGCGTTCCTTGAAAACGCCGTGCTCTACGCCGACCAGCAGGCGATGTTCCTTGGTGTGCTCCGGGCCATGACGGCATCCATCGACGCCAAAGACCGCTACACCCGTGGCCATAGCGAACGTG
>Ga0335397_10008692_pt1 | contig 12774 bp, 14 predicted proteins | sample MAT04_FD_205740 | JGI IMG/M metagenome (GOLD analysis project Ga0335397, IMG submission 205740) | Freshwater microbial communities from Lake Fryxell liftoff mats and glacier meltwater in Antarctica - MAT-04 (spades assembly) (version 2) ...
TGTGGGGTGATGGCAGCCCGACGCGTGAGTTCCTCTACTCAGAGGATGCGGCACGGGGCATTGTGATGGCGACGCAGCACTACAGCAGCCCCGCACCGGTGAATTTGGGCACGGGCGTGGAACTTTCCATCAAACACTTGATTACGCTCCTTTGCCAACTGATGGACTTTGACGGTGACGTAGTCTGGCAACCAGACCAGCCGAATGGGCAACCCCGGCGCTGTCTCGATACAGCACGAGCAAAGCAGGCGTTTGGCTTCACCGCGCAAGTCGGCTTTGAAGTCGGGTTGCAAAAAACGATCGACTGGTACAGGCAGCAAGCGGTTTAGGAGACTAATTGCAAGGTTTTTAGCGTTGGACTATTTAACTGGTGCGTTGAAAGTCGGTGGGAGTGATTGCTGTACCCCTGGTTTTGGCATGAACGATCGCCGATCCATTGCAAAGGAAAACCAAATAAGCAGCATGGAGCCGATGCAGGTCAGCATAAAAATCAACATGGCGCGAATTCATTACACACGCTAAAGGGTAATGAGGGGGCACGGGTCGAAAAATCGCTACGCAGACAAAGGCTTTGAGATCAGCTCCCTGGCTTCTTGAAGAGCTGGGAAGCTGGTGCTTTCTAGCTGGCAGGCTTCAAGGCATCTAGCGCCAGATTGAGCCTCAGGACATTCACACCTGGTTCGCCGAAGATACCCAGGAAGCGACCATCGGTATTTTGTTTGATCAGGTCTTCTAACTGGTTTGGTTGCAGTGACCGTGCTTTAGCAACCCGTGCAATTTGGGCCACTGCACCGTCTGGTGTGATGTGGGGATCAAGGCTGGAACCAGAGGTATAAACCAGATCCGCCGTTGGCTTCACACCCGCTTTTTGGAGTCGGGTCAGGTCGCCTTCGATCGCCTTCTCTGGATCAGGATCACTCTTACCTTTGATGCGATCGAGCAACGCAGGATTGCTGGGAGCCAGGTTGCTGACACCAGAGACACCTGTGTCAAGAATGCCAGCCGTATCCAAAGGCTTGCCATCTTTATCCTTGACAGGATCAGCCGTGCTGTAGCTGGTCGTGCTGGGACGGCTGTTGAAGTATCTGTCTGATGTAAAGGGTTGACCAATCAACGCAGAGCCAACGATATCGCCCTTCGCATTCTTCAGCAGACTACCGTTCGCCTGAAAGGGAAAGACGATTTGACCAAACGCAATCATAATCAGGGGATAGGCGATCGCGGTGATTACCCACAGCACCAGGGTAGATCGAACGGCTCTACCTGCCTCACGTGCAAAACTCATTAGAATCGCTCCGGTACAAACATGACGAAAAAGAGGTAAATCGCAAGGGCAACCGTCACTAAACCGAGGGCGGCTAACCAGTAGGATTGGGTGCGAGACAGATCGCCACCTGTAGCCGCAAAGACGGCAGGTGCCAGCACCAGGTTGAAACACAGCCCCAGAAACAGGTAAAGCGGTAGCTTCTGTCTACGCCACTCAGCCCAAATTTCGGTCAGAGTTTCGATCGCTGGGGTGATGGTTTGAAGGGATATCATCTGTGTGGGTGAAGAGGGGAGTCGTTTCATCATCAGTAGGAGCTAGTGAGCAGAAGAAAGGTTAGGACAGCGGAATTAACACGTCGATGATCTTGATGGCGATGAAGGGAGCAATGACACCACCGACACCATAGAGCAAGATATTGCGGCGGAGTAGCTGGTCAGCCGTGAGGGGGCGAAACTGCACACCCTTGAGTGCCAGCGGAATGAGGGCGGGAATAATCAACGCGTTATAAATGAGCGCTGAAATAATGGCAGATTGGGGACTCTTCAAGCCCATGACGTTGAGTGCGCCAATACCTGCTGCGGCAAAGATGGTGGGAATAATGGCAAAGTACTTGGCGATATCGTTGGCGATCGAGAACGTCGTCAGCGCACCGCGAGTGATGAGCAACTGTTTGCCGATCGTCACCAGGTCAATCAGCTTGGTGGGGTCAGAATCCAAATCCACCATGTTGGCAGCTTCTTTGGCGGCTTGAGTGCCAGAGTTCATCGCTACACCCACGTTTGCCTGTTTCATCAAACACGCTGGCGGCTAACGCAATCTGAGCCACCTCCTCAAGCGTGTGACCATTGACGGGGATGAATTCATCTGCCAGACGGTTGCCTAGCGTAATCGTGCCCGTTTTATCTAACACCAGAGTGTTGATGTCGCCGCACGCCTCGACCGCACGACCAGAGGTGGCAATGACGTTAAACTGAGCCACCCGATCCATTCCTGCAATGCCAATCGCGCTCAGCAAGCCCCCAATCGTGGTGGGGATCAGCGCTACCAGAAGCGAAATCAAAATGGCGATCGTCGTCGGCGCTTGCACATAGTTCGCCAGTGCTGGAAGGGTAGAAACCACAATGAGAAACACCAGCGTCAGCACGGCTAGCAGCACCGTCAGCGCGATTTCGTTCGGCGTTTTAGTCCGTTCTGCACCTTCGACTAAGGCAATCATGCGATCGATAAACCCCTGTCCTGGATCAGAGGTGACGCTAATCACCAATTCATCCGACAGAATGCGCGTCCCACCGGTGACGGAACTTGCAATGTCTGTTCCAAGCTGCTTGAGGACGGGAGCCGATTCGCCAGTAATAGCCGATTCGTCTACAGAGGCGATGCCTTCAGTGACTTCGCCATCCGCCGGAATCATATCGCCAGCGATGACCTTCACCCGATCGCCTCGCCGGAGTGGCGTTGAACTGACTGCTTGAAGGGAACCATCGGTCATCAGCTTACGGGCTACGGTATCCGATCGGGTCGAGCGCAATGCGTCTGCTTGCGCCTTACCACGCCCTTCTGCCACTGCTTCGGCAAAGTTGGCGAACACAAGCGTGAAAAACAGAATCGCGGCAATCAGCCCATTGAGGAGGCGTTGTTGTCCCGGATCTGCCTGCACCGTGCCGAACAGATTCGGATCGATCGTCACTAACAGCGTAACAATGGTGCCCACCCAGACCACAAACATGACCGGATTCCGCACTTGAATGCGCGGATCGAGCTTAGTGAACGACTCGCGGATCGCCCGTTGGTATAGCCCACTCATGTTCACTTTCGGAGTGTGTCTGCGAGAGTCCCGCGTGCTACCCGGCACATGGGCAGCGCGAGACGAAGCGTCTGAATCTTGTTGGGGTTGCATAGGTTTGGTATCTTTTGTCAGAAGGCAGAAGAGTCGTTGGGTGTGAGTTGCTAGTGAGTAGTTGCTAGTGGTTAGCAGGAGCCAATAAACGGCATGGGTTACAGTTGCACAACGTCCGCTAACCAATGCCCTTAGCAATTTGGAAGGCTTCGGCGATCGGACCCAATGCCAGCACGGGGAAGAACGATAGCGCGCCCATAATCAAAATCACGCCAGCCGTCACGCCAGTAAACAGGAACGTATCAGTGCGAAGTGTGCCCGTCGTCATCGGCACGGGTTGCTTGCGTGACATGCTATCTGCCAGGAGCAACAGCGCCACGATCGGCACATAACGTCCCACCAGCAAACTAAAACTGGCGCTCAAGTTCCACCACAGGCTGAAGGCGCGGGTTGACTATCCAACAATCCTTCAAAACCAGAGCCATTGTTGGCAGCGGCTGATGCATATTCATAAAGCACCTGCGTGAGACCGTGGAAGCTTGGGTTCGCAATGCCGTTGTAAAAGCCCTGTGCTGTGGCACCATCCGGAGCACTCGGCAAGCCCATCACGATCGCGCCCGGAATGAGAACAGCGATCGGGTGCACCAACAAAATCAAAAAGCTGGCAAGCACCACTTCTCGCTTCTCAATCTTCCGTCCCAAAAATTCGGGTGTGCGGCCCACCATCAGCCCCGTGACAAACACTGCCAAGAGCAGATAGGCGAACAGATAGGCAGTGCCCGCACCCTGTCCACCCCAGATAATTTGCAGAAACATATTTGCCAGCGTGACAAACCCGCCATTGGGCATGAACGAATCGTGCAGACTGTTCACCGCACCGCACATCGTACCTGTAGTAATCGCTGCAAATAAAGCAGACTGCGCCCAGCCAAGCCGAACTTCTTTACCCTCCAGGTTCGGTGCCTGACTACCCAGAAGTGCATTCACTGCCGGATTGCCGTTATACTCACCGATCGCCGTCACAATGATGAAGACTACCGAAATTGTCAACACCATCCCGTAGACTAACCAGGCTTGCTTGCGGTTGTTGGCAAACACGCCGTAGGTGTAGATGAAGGAAGCAGGAATCATCACCATGCTCACAATCTGAAGCAAGTTTGTGAAGGGGCTAGGGTTCTCAAACGGATGTGCTGAGTTAATGGCAAAAAAGCCGCCGCCGTTCTCCCCAAACTGCTTCAGCATCTCGAAGTGAGCGACGGGACCCCGCGCGATCGCCTGACTCATAGCAGGGTTTTCCAGCGTGGGAATGACAACCGGACCCGCCAGCGTTTCAGGCACACCACCCGCAATGAGAAGAATCGTGCCAATGATGCCGATCGGCAGCAGAATGCGAGTGATGGCTTGCGTCAAATCCACATAAAAATTGCCCAGCGGTCTGCCTGTCAGCCCGCGAATAAAGGCAATCCCAACGGCTAACCCAGTGGCGGCTGAAACAAAAAACATATATCCCAAGCCCGCAAATTGGGCGAAATAGCCATAGGTCGTTTCGCCAGAATAGTGCTGCTGGTTGGTGTTCGTAACAAACGAAATCACCGTATGCAAGGTGGTGTCCCAAGTGGGCGCACTCAGCCCCGTTGGGTTAAAGGGCAACCACCCCTGATTAACGAAAATGAACGTGACCAACAGCGCCATCGCAATGTTGCTATACAGTACCGATCGCGCATACTGCCAACCCGTCATATCTTCACGGCTTTGTATACCGCTAAGGTTGAAAACAGCACGCTCGATCGGATTGAGCACTGGGTCAAGAAAGGTTCGCTATCCTAAGAAGACACGAGCCATATACTCCCCCAGAAAAGGCGTAATTGCTACCACAATGAGTAGCGTTAAAGCAATTTGAATCCACCCTTGAAGAACGGGTTCACTAAACTCCAATTAAAGTTGAATGTGAGGTTCATTAAGGCTCGATCGCGGCTCATCTGCCTGTGTTGGTAAACACCAACCCTTACCGTCAATCAGCTTCGTCAAGTAATCCGACTGAGACTGGGCATCACCAGTAGCCATAGCGTGAGAAACAACCATTCTATAGAGCGCAAACAAGCCTGTTCTAAAGAATTGATCGATACGAGGAGACAGTGCTGCGTGTTGCTGATGGTCATGGACTGGTTTCAGTTTCATGAGTAGTAGAGCGATCGCTCTATCGAGGCATCGATTACTTATAGAAACTTTCACCTCTCATGATGGGAGATTTGACGAAAAACTACAAGTATATTTTGTGCCTATCCCGTCTGTATATCACTTGCGTTAGCTCTCAACAGCTAAAAGCATTTAACCTGTTTAGATGGCTCTATATCTGTAAGTATCAATAGGCATCTAACCAGTAAACACCGCAGGCTTTATGTCGCTCAATAGAGAGTGAAAGGCTAGACTCTGTGTGCAGCCCTGATTGGCGGACGTAAAGTAATCTTTAGAGAGCACCACTTGGGATTATGAACTTAACGATTACCACTGAGCCGACCCCGCTTGTAATAAACTCTGATCATGTCATCCTTGTGCGTGGTACGCGGGTGCCTCTGGATACGATCGTGTTTGAATTTAAGCAGGGGGCAACAGCCGAAGGTATTGTGGAACAATACTCTTCACTAGACCTGGCAGATGTGTATGCGGTTATTAGCTACTACTTACGGCACCAAAACGAGGTCGAAACGTATCTACAGCAGCGTCAGCAAAGGGCTGAAAAAGTCCGCACTGAAAATGAGCATCGGTTGCCGTCGAAAGGGTTGCGCGATCGCCTCCTTGCTCAACGGCAACTGCGAAAATAACTCACCTACATATCCTGTACACCCTTCCTCATAATCCTGATGATGATGGGACTATGCAAGCTACAGTGGGCGAAGATTTAACCAACAAAATCCCAGGCGGCAAAATGCATGGCATCTAAAAAAAGCCGCACGGCAAAAAGCGCCATGACCAGATAACCCACTCGGGGAAAACGGGCAAGCCAAAGACCCAACCCAACCGAAAAGGGAACGATGCCATACAGGTAGCGCGGGAGGGAGGACGTGGAGATCCCTGATGTCTTGCCAGCGACTAGAAGCAACGCCAGCGAACAAACACCATAGGCAGCCGCAGCGGTTGATATATGGGTGCGTTGATGCCACAGAACATAACCGCAGCCAAGCACCGTAAAACCTGCGATTAAGCTGGGTTGATCCAACGTCAACGCCTTTTTAACAAGCTCCAACCAGGACTCATGCTCCCATCCTTGCTGGGTGTGCATAAATGCCAGAGCGTCTCCAAACAAGACAGCAGAATAGAAGCAAAAGAGCAGTAGACCACTACTGACCGCCAACGCTGCCACATAGGCGATCGTGGGTCTGCGTTCCTTCCAGGCTAAAAAAAGAAAAGCCGGAATCAAGCAAATCCCAAAGACCCGGGTTGCCGATGCTAACGCACCCCAAAAGGCTACCCATCCGTACTGATGGCGATCGAAGGCTCGTAGCGCGGCGATCGTCACCAAGAGAAAGAGACTTTCTGTATAAATGACCGTCCCGAAGAGTGAAGATGGGCAAAAGACCAGTACCGCCGCGACCCATCTTGCCTGTGTATGCGTGCGATCGGATTCCACCATCCAAACGTACAAAACACTGACAGCACCAAGCAACGCCAGGTTACTTACAAGGGTGCCTGCAATCTCAAACGGTAACCCTGAAACCATCACTGCACGAACCATCAATGGAAAGAGTGGAAAGAAGGCAATGGAATGTTGCTGACCATCTTTGAGATACTCATAGCCTTCGGTCACAATACTTCGATACCATTTACCATCCCAGTGCGAAAACAATTCCCAACTGGATTGAGGAATATAACCCGGCATAAAATCGTGTGGACGATTGCCCACTACCCATTCAGTGTGTACGGGTGTTGTAAACACTAACGGTGCAATCACTTGCATGGCAACGACAATGATCAGGCGACTAAGCAACCAAACGGCAAGAATGAAAATGATGCTATTTACCTTTGATGCAGTCTGAGTCTTCATGGTCACGCTATTAGCTGGGAAACGTAATAAAAGAATGCCCGCGATCGCCATCTTGCTGGTATCCAGATCACTCTACTGTCTGACCAAAAGTTGAGATTTCCACTAAGGCAGAGAGTCAATTTAAGGCATTGATGAAGGCTGTTGAACCTTCCAAAGCTCGTTCCACGGATCTTGAAAGATAGGTGCTAACTGTTGCTGGTATTTAGCCTCAAATTGACGGCGAAAAACCTCTGGAAGATTGAGCAAAAAAATGTTGTGACCTTGAGGTAGGGTTTGGATAGGAAAAGAAGTGCCTACTGCGGGAAGCAGCAAGAATTGGGCATCTGGTTTGAGAAGATAGCTCAGAGAAATCATGCTGGCAGGGTTATAGCCAAAACTATCCGTGATAATGAGTGGACGATCGCTCCCATTCACGATCGCAGCCACCTGATGATAATTGGAATTCAGCACCTTATTCCACCAGGTATTTGACTGCACATAAACACTGCAAGAGGCAATACCCAGGCAGATGAGAAAAGAGAAAACTAGCATTGCAAACTGAACTTTCCAGCGTTGCAATGCGGTTAAAGCGGTTGCCAAAAGATACGCGACCGCGAGTTGCAACCCCATAAAGCACGGAATGATATAGCGCGTTACGGTGAAACGCTGCCCGCCCGATAAAAGATCTGGTAGCCCAAATGCCAATGCCGTGCTGCCAATAAAGGTCAGCATAAACCACCAGATGCGCCTGGGAGTACGGCGGCAAAGCACAAACATCGCGTAACATTGCAGCACCAGTATCGGTATTGCTAACCCATACGCAATGGCATCACTGAACTCAAAATTGAAATCAACAAAGCTGCGACTGAAGTTAAAAATAGTTGACTGCACGCTTACCAACAACGGTAATGGCACCGCAATCCAGGAGGTTGTGCCCCCCAACAAACCACCAGACGTAACTATAAAATATGCCCAGGGAGTAAAGAGCAACATCACCACAAAAAGCGTCACGCCATACAGCACTGTGCGCGTTCCGAGCCGAAAGGGCAGCTTGAACAACTGGTTGCCTTCATCCACCACCAGCGTGTAGAAAAAATGTCCAACGGCAAGCCACACGGCAAATAAGGCTGTGTAGAACGCAAGCACCATCGACACGCCATACAAAACCCAGTTTCGCCAGGAAGACGATCGTAGCGCGCGCAGCAAAAGCGCACTGCTGGCAAGACTCAGGACTGCCCAAAGCCCGTATTGCCGCGCTTCCTGTGCATGCACCAATTGAAAGGGCGAGACCGCAAAAAGGGCGATCGCCACCCACGCTACGAGAGAGGACGCGAACAGTTCTAGACAAAACCAGTACACCGCTGGAAACATCAGTAGGCTCAGCAATGCTGTAAACCCACGCGTTGACGTTGGAGATGTCCCCCATAGTTCTGCCCAAAACCGTAGAAGAAGATAATACAGGGGCGGATGCTGAGCGTCTTCTACACCTTTCCGCACTAGCATGTCTGTCAGAGACAACGTGGGGACAAATTGCTGATACGCCAGTAAGTCTGCTGGTTTCACCACCTTATTCTGAAACAGTCCCTCGCTGAGATACCGCCCCGGACGAGCCGTGATGACCATTGACGTGTAGGCTTCATCGTGCCAGTACACTTTGCGATCGAGGTGACTAAAGCGAAAACAAACTGCCAGCACCAGTAACGCCATACTCAAGAGGCGAACAACTCGGCTGAGCTGAGGGTAAGAAGACGACATGAAGGCGACCTTCCAGAGCGACAGCTTATACTAAGGCATCAAGCGGCACTGCTGTCATCGGTGCTTACGGCAAGCGGGGCGATCGACTATCCGATCGCCCCGCTTATTGCCACCGTTCACTAGACGCTAAACCGCTGCCAGCTCTGGAGCCGGACGCTTGCTGTTGCGAATGCCCGCGATCGCATCGGCGTAATTGGGCGCTTTAAACACAGCCGACCCAGCAACGATCGCATTCGCCCCGGCTTCTAGCACCTGCCAGGTATTGTTAGCCTTCAAGCCGCCATCCACTTCAATCCAGGGATCAAGACCGCGTTCGTCGCACATTTGGCGCAACTGCCGAATTTTAGGTAGAACGCCTGGAATAAAGCTCTGCCCGCCAAAACCAGGGTTAACGCTCATAATCAACACCAGGTCGCACAAATCGAGGACGTGTTCGATCAACACTAGGGGGCTACCAGGATTCAGCACTACACCAGCCAATTTACCCAATTCTTTGATTTGTCCCAACGTGCGATGAAGGTGTGGTGACGCATTATGTTCGCAATGAACATAGATGTGATCGGCTCCTGCTTTGGCGAAGTCCTCCACGTACTTCTCTGGTTCCACAATCATCAGGTGAACGTCGAGCGGTTTTTGAGTGATAGGACGGATCGCTTCTACAATCAACGGGCCAATCGTTATATTAGGGACAAACCGACCATCCATTACGTCTATATGAATCCAATCGGCTCCGGCAGCGTCAACGGCACGAATTTCGTCGCCCAAACGGCTAAAATCGGCTGATAGAATCGATGGAGCAACAACAATCGGCTTCTTACTGGATGGCGTTTGGGTCATGGCTGTCTGGGTCTCCTAGCGGCGCTGTATTGTAGTTAGTTTAACAAACTGTGATTCAAGTCCCTCATCTTGTGGAGAAACCTTCGTGGCGCGGCGGCAAGTTTTCAGAACGTTGGTCTGGTTAAGTGGGGGACTGAGCGCGATCGTACTCAGCACAACCGCAACTGCAAGCAAAGCACCACAATCTAGCTCAATCGGTGACGCTGGCATTGATGCTCTGCGGTTACACGCACCGCCCTACAACCTCATTGGACGGAAGATCGCGATCGGGCAAGTGGAGATCGGTCGTCCAGGGCAGTTTGGCATTGACAAAGCGGTGGCGCAACATCGCACGGTGCCGCTGACGCGCGTCTTTTTCCGCGACTCGCCCGCTCGCATGAATGCCAATGTGGATGGTCATGCTCAAAACGTTGCCAGCATTATGATTAGTGCTGCCAAAGGGCTGCAAGGCGTGGCACCAGGCGCACGGCTGTACTCATCGGCGGCTGGAACGCCCAAGCGCTACGGGCAACCAGAAGAATGCTTGTCTGCTCAATATGTGGCGGAGCAGAACGGTGGCGACGTGCGAGCCATCAACTTTAGCTTTGGTGAATCGCTGCGGCAAGACCCGCGATCGAACCCAACGCTAGATGGCAACGCGCTGCTAACCCAGTGCATTGACTGGTCTGCTCGTGTGCATAACGTGCTGTACGTCATTGCAGGCAACCAGGGCAAGGGTGGCATTTCGATTCCCACAGACAATTTCAACGGCATCAATGTTGCCTTTACGACACGGCTGGATGGCATCTTTCGCAAGCTCGATTTTGCCAATCTGGGCGATTCCTCTGGCTCCGGTTCTGCGATCGAAGGCATTGAAAGTAATGTCGGTAAACGTCGCGCGATTGGGCTAGTGGCTCCTGGTAACGACGTAAGCCTAGTCACCTTAAACGGCGGTCTGACGATCTCCAGCGGCACCAGCTTTGCGGCTCCTCACGTCACGGCAACCGTCGCGCTTCTGCAAGAATATGGCGATCGTCAACTGCGGCTAAGCTGCAAACAACCGGGCTGTTCCCTTCCCTGGACGCTGGACGCTCGGCGTGAGCAGGTCATGAAAGCGGTATTGCTCAACTCAGCCGACAAAATTCAAGACGCGGGTGATGGGCTAACTCTGGGCATGAGCCGCACCATCCTGGACAAAAACAACCGCAGTTGGGTCGAATCTGATTCCTACACCGATCGCACGCTTCCTTTGAACACTCAAATGGGCGCAGGGCAGCTTAACGCCTTTCGTTCCTATCAGCAGTTTAGTCCGGGTCAGTATGCCCCAACAGCCACAGTGCCTGCGATTGGCTGGGACTACCGAACGGTGGAAAGCCAGGATAAAGGCGAAGCGGTCAAGGCGAAAAAAGTAGAAGCAGAAGCACCATCATTTCGAGATTATGTGCTGGAAAAGCCGTTGCAAAAAGGCAGTTTTGTTTCGGCAACGTTAGTCTGGAACCGTCTGGTGGAACTGGTAGACGAGAACAACAATGGCGAATTTGACATAGAAGAGAGCTTCCGCGATCGCGGCTTGAACACCCTCACCCTCTACCTCATGCGTGCCGACGACACGGATGTTAAGCAAAGTCTTTGGTCGTCCATCAGCGATGTCGATAGTGTTCAGCACATCTTCCATCCCGTACCCGCTACGGGACGCTACAAACTCCGTGTGCAGTTTCAGCGACAGGTAAATGATGCCACTCAGCCTTATGCGATCGCTTGGTGGACGGTACCTTCTCGTTAAATCGTTTCTTTTAACAAGTCGCTACGTTTGCTGCTGTCCAATAGCAGTTACAAGCGAACGATCGCGTTTAATCGCGCTTATTAATACCGATACAATTAACTCATGCTCTTAATCTGCATGCGCTATGACTGCCTCGTCAACCCAGATCAGTCCAACAGAAAGTCTGGAAACCCTGCCGCAGTGGAGACCCGCCACTTGGTATGAGTATCTGGCATACCGCGATGAAGACACACCCTTAAGGCGACGGCTGTTTTTTCACGATGGCTACTTGTTGGTGCATGACATGACTGGGGAAGGCATCAATCACGCCAGTTTTGCTGACTTGTTTACGATGATTTTTGCCTTCTGGTTTATGCAGAACCCAGAGCAGCTTTTCAGTTCCTTTGGTCGTTGTTTGCTGGAAAAGGAACCATTGCGGGCAGGTGCTCCAGATTTAGTGCTTTATCTTGGCAATGACTATCCGCGCTGGCAAGAAGGAGAACCACGCCGGATCAATCTGCATCAATGGCGTGTGCCTAATCTGGTCGGTGAAATTGGTGATACTACACTGGCAACAGATTTAGACGAAAAGAAAAAGCTGTATGCCGCAATGGAGATTCCTGAATATTGGGTGATTAATGTACGCGGTAAACAAGTGTTTGCTTTTCAACTACAAGCCGATGGTATGTATCAGCAGATTGATCGATCGCTAGTCCTTGAAGGGTTACCAATCTCGCTATTGGAACAAACATTAGCAATGTTAGAAAGCGGCACAAACGGCAGCGCTGCTATGTGGTTCTCGCAGCAACTCACTCAATTGAAAGTAGATTGATTTTACTCAAGGATTCGATCGTGCAGTAAGCAAGTGTAGGCTATAAATGCTTTCAATCTCTCTACTCAGTAAACAGGTAGCTATTGAGTTCGGTGTCATGGTAGATAAAGGTAAGTATTGTCCCTGCTTTTTGGTTTCTTAGGGGTTCCTTAGTATTAAGTTGAGGTCTGCAATGATGGAGAGTATCAAGATACATCAGCGTGTTGGACAGGATGGTATAGCCAATTTCAGAATTATGAGATACACCTAAAGAGTAGAAAAGACGTGACAAATTGATGAAAGCTTACTCCCTTGATTTCCGTCAGAAAATCATTGAAACCTATGAGAATGAGCCGATTTCGCAACGTGATTTGGCCGAGCGCTTTCGGGTGGCTCCGAGTTTTGTTACGAAGTTGTTGAAGCAGTATCGAGAGACGGGCGATCTGAACCCAAAACCCAGATCGGGTCGTCCCAGAACCCTCAAAGAAGAACAGTTGCAGGTGGT
>Ga0335397_10008693_pt1 | contig 12774 bp, 12 predicted proteins | sample MAT04_FD_205740 | JGI IMG/M metagenome (GOLD analysis project Ga0335397, IMG submission 205740) | Freshwater microbial communities from Lake Fryxell liftoff mats and glacier meltwater in Antarctica - MAT-04 (spades assembly) (version 2) ...
CGCTCGACGACTTGAAACGCTCGGCCACACTCACGCTGCCTTGAACGACAACTTCCGGAGGATTCCTCATGCCGGGCCGATTGCTCACGTTCCTGGTCGCCGCGTGTGCGGTCGGGGCACCGTCCGTCGGGGCCGACGAGCCGAAGTCGCTGGTCGAACCCGGGGCGAAGGTCAAGAAGCTCGCCGGGGACATGAAGTTCACCGAAGGCCCGGTCTGGCTCCCGGCCGGAAAGACGCTGGTCTTCTCCGACATCCCGAACAGCAAGCTGATGCAGTGGAGGGACGGCGACGGGCTGTCCGTCTACCGCGCGAGCGAGGAGGCCAACGGCAACGCCCTCGACCCCGACGGGCGGCTGATCTCGTGCCAGCACAAGGCGCGGAACCTCGTGCGGACCGAAAAGGACGGGAAGATCACCGTGCTGGCGGACAAGTTCGACGGCAAGCGGTTCAACTCGCCGAACGACGTGGCGGTGCGGGCGGACGGCACGCTCTGGTTCACCGACCCGCCGTGGGGGCTGGCCGGGAAGGGCGAACTGCCCGGCCACTGGGTCTTCAAGCTCGACCCCAAGACCGGCACGGTCGAGGCCGTGGTGAAAGACCTGGCGATGCCCAACGGCATCGTCTTCTCGCCCGACGAAACCCGCCTCTACGTCGCCGACACCGGCGGCCACACGAAGCACCCGGACCCGGCGTTCCACAAGCTCGCGGCCGGCGTCCACTGCTACGAGATCGGCAAGAACGGGCGGCTCGGGAAGAAGCTGTTCACGATCCCCGAAGGCAGCGACGGGATGAAGGTGGACGCGAAGGGGAACCTGTACACGACGCACGGGAAGGTTAAGGTCTACGACCCGGCGGGCAAGCTGCTGGAACAGATCGACGTGCCGGAAGGCCCGGCCAACCTCTGCTTCGGCGGCGACGACTACAAGACCCTCTTCATCACCGCCCGCACGTCGCTCTACAGCGTGCGAATGGTGAACCCCGGGGTGAAGCCGGGCGGCGCGAAGTAGCCGGGGCGGTGGCAGTGGGCGGCGGGTTCGACACGGGAGCATCATCATGCGGTTCGGGAAACTCGTGCTGTGGTGCGTCGGCCTTCTCGCCCTGGCGGGCGGCGACCTCCGCGCCCAACAACCGCCGCCCCGCTACTACCTGATCGGCAATTCGCTGACGTGGGACACCGTCCCGGAGAAGTTGGACGGGAGCGTGCAGTGGCACATCGACTGCGGCGTGCCGCTCCCGCACATCTTCGCCAAGCCCGACGCGCCGTGCGTCAAGACTTCGACGCCCTGGCCGAAGGCGCTGAAGGAGACCCGGTTCGACGTGGTGGCGGTGCAGCCCCACTACGGCTCGACCCTCGCGCAGGATGTCGAGACCATTACGTGCTGGATGAAGATGCAGCCGAAGGCGGTGTTCGTCGTCCACTCCGGCTGGGCGTTTAGCGCACAGCGGGCAGCCGAGTACACGAGCCTCGCCACACCGGACCAGATGGCGCACAGCCCGGCTTACATTCGTGCCCTGGTCGCCGAACTTCGCCGCCTCCACCCGGGGCGGGTGGTCCGCCAGACGCTCGCCCAGAACCTGCTGGCGCAAATCGCGGACGACATCGACGCCGGGCGGGCACCGCTCAAGTCTGTAGCGGAGTTGTACCGCGACCCGATCCACCTGACGCACGACCACGGCAAGTACCTCATGCACAACGCCATGCGGCGGGCGCTCGGGCAGCCCCCGTCGGCGGCCGGGTTCGTCAAACTAAATCCCGACGTGAAGCAGTACCTGGACGGCGTTCTCGCCGTACTGACGACAACGCCGGCCGACCAGATTCTCCTTCAGCGCGTCATTTCCAAGGCGGAAACCGGCGACCGCGCCGCACTCGTTGCCCGTGTCTTCGACAAGGCACTGCGGGAAAAGTTGGTCGCGCTGCTGCCGGAGGTCGAGCGGGCCCTCAAGGCACACCGCGGCGTGCCGACCCTGGAGGCGCAACTCGACGAGGTCGGCGGGAGGCTGATCTGCACGCCGGGTGCGCCGCAGTGGCTGTATCTCGCGACCGGCGACAACGGCACCGAGGTCTTCGACGTGCCGGCGGGCGTGGACCTGTACAACGGCAACAACCCGCTGAAGGGCAAGGGCGGCCGCAACGAGAAGGTCACCGACGACTGGTTGGAGCGCCTCTCCGGGGTCGCGTCGCTCCGCCGCGTCGATCTGGCGAACTGCGCGATCAAAGGCGACGGGTTGCGGCATCTGAGTAAACTGACCGGCCTGCGGGAAGTGAACCTCACGCTCACCCCGGTCGCGGACGACGCGCTCCGGCACCTCGCGGGGCTGACCGAGTTGCGGGTACTCGGGCTGGCCTCCACACAGTGTACCGGCACCGGCTTCGCGCATCTCAAGGGGTTGAAGAAGCTCGAAAGCGTCAACTTCCATTTCACGCCGCTGAACGACGACGGGCTGCGGGCGATCGCGCAGGTGCCGATTTCCGACCGACTCTGGTTCGCCCACACCAAATTCACCGACGCGGGGGCGGCGAGCCTCAGCAACCTCACGCCCCTGAAGCGGTGCGGCATCGGCAGCACGGACAAGGCGAGTTCCGGCGAGGCCGTAGCCGCACTAGCGATGCTGCCGCTCGAAGACCTGGCGCTGCTCGACAACCAGGCGACGCCCGCCGGGTTGACCCACGCGGCCAAGATCGCCACGCTCCGCCGGCTCGACGTCTCGCACGCGCCGACGGTGACCGACGCGTCGTTGCGGTTGGTGAGCCGGATGCCGGTGCTCGAAGAGTTCAAGATCGGCAGCGCGAAAGTAACCGACGAGGGGCTGATGGAACTGGCCGCGTCGAAGTCGCTCAAGAAGGTGTCGCTCCTCGGGCTGAAAGGCATCACCCCCGCCGGCGTCGAGCGGTTGCGCAAGGCCCGCCCGGAACTTCAGGTCGAGGTGAAGTAGACGCGCCGCCTCATTCTTCCCGGCCTACGGTCGATCATCATGAACCGTTTCGCGGTGATTCTCGCGCTCCTTTTCGTCGGGCATCCGACCGGTTTCGTCACGGCGGTGGAGCCGGACGGGTACGAGACCGTCGTGCTGCCGTTCTTCAAGGCGCACTGCCTGCGGTGCCACGACGACAAACAGCAGAAGGGCGACTTCCGCCTCGACACGCTGCCGCGCGACTTCGGCACTCAGGCGACGGCCGAGCGCTGGGCCGAGGTGCTGTTCCGGATCAACTCCGGTGAGATGCCGCCGAAGAAGGAGCCGCAGCCGAAGGCCGACGAACTCGGCAAAACCGCGGAGTGGATCTCCGGACGGCTGAAGGAGGGCGAGGCCGCCCGCATGGCCCGGCGCGGCCCGGTCGCCCACTACCGGCTCAGCCGGGAGGAGTACGGCTACACCGTTCAGGACTTGCTCGGCACCTACTTCGATGTCACGGTGCCGGGCGTGTTCAATGACGACCCCCGCTGGCACGGCTTCGACCGGATCGGCTCGGTACTCTCGCTGTCGCCGTCGCACGTCGAGCGCTACCACCGCGCCGCGGAAGCGGTCCTCGACCGGACCTTCCCCGCCCAACCGCCGAAGTCCGAGGTCGTCCGCAAGGATGCCGACGACGGCCGGTGGAAGGAACAGGGCCACCCGGGGCCGGAGCGCTGGCTGCTGTGGCCGGACAGCGGCCGGCAGGCGTTCGCGGTGAAAACCCCGGGCCGGTATCGGATCCGCGTCCGGCTCAGCGGGCTGCCGTCGTTCAAGGGGCGGCCGCCGCACCTCGCCCTCTGGCACAATGGCCTGAAGCGCTCGGTCGTCGGCCGGGACGTGCTGGCACCGGAGGACAAACCCGAGACTGTCGAGATCGAGGCGTTCCTGCCCGAAGGGGTCTTCACGCTGCGGAACGAATCGCCCGGGATGTTCTCCGACGGGCACACGCTCAGCAACACGCAGTTCACGTTCCGCTCGATCGCGACCACGCGCCAGAACCGGCCCACCGGATACCAGCTGTTCTCCTCCGAGGGGCAGACCGTCTACCCGACCCTGATGATCGACTGGGTGGAGATCGAGGGGCCGCTCGTACTCGACGACGAAAAGCGGAAGCGCGAGGGCGTGATCCCCGCGAAAGACGGCGACCTCCCCGCGGCCCGCGACGCCCTCACCCGCTTCGCGTCCCGCGCGTGGCGCAGGCCGGCGACCGAGGCGGAGATCGACCGCTACGTCCGGTTGCTGCAATCCGAGTTGAAGGCGGGCGAGTCGTTCCGCTCGGCGTACCGCGCCGCGCTGGTCGGCGTACTCACCTCGAAGAACTTCTATTACCTCGAAGAGGGCGAGCCGACGACGCGCCGCGGCACCGTGACCGACTGGGAACTCGCATCGCGGCTGTCGTACTTCCTCTGGAGTTCGATGCCCGACGTGGAACTGTTCGCCGCCGCCCGCGCCGGCACTCTCACGAAACCCGACGGCCTTCGCGCGCAGCTGGCGCGCATGCTCGACGACAAGAAGATCGACCGATTCACCACCTCGTTCCCCAAGCAGTGGCTGCAACTGCACCGCGTCGGTCAGTTCCCGCCCGACCCGGAACTCTACCCGGACTACGACAAGTGGCTCGAACAGAGCATGGTCCACGAGACGACGCTGTACTTCGACACGGCGTTCAAAGAGAACTTGGCGCTCCGCGAGTTCCTTGTCTCGGACTGGACGATCCTCAACCCGCGGCTGGCAATGCACTACGGCCTGCCGCAACCGCAGGGGACGCACTTCCGGCGCGTGAAACTCCGCCCGGAGGACCACCGCGGCGGGCTGCTCACGCACGCCTCGGTCCTGTCGCTCACGTCCGACGGTACGCGCCACCGTCCGGTCCACCGCGGCGTGTGGGTGTCGGAGGCGATCTTCGGCCGCACCCCGCCTCCCCCGCCGCCGAACGTGGAGCCGCTCGAACCGACGCCGAGCAACAAGCCAAAGGCGACGGTCCGCCAGCAGTTGGAAGCACACGCCACACACGCGACCTGCGCGTCGTGCCACCGGAAGATCGACCCGCTCGGGCTGGCCTTCGACAACTTCGACGCGATTGGTCGATGGCGGATCACGGAGCAGGTGCCGGGCGGCCGCGGCGACGACCCGCCGGTGAACGCCGCCGGCGTGGTGCCGAACGGCCGGGCGTTCACCGGCCCCGACGAGTTCAAGGCGTTGCTGGCGGACGATCCTGACCGATTCGCGGAGGCGTTCGTGGAACAACTCGCGACCTACGCCCTGCGGCGGGTCATGACGATCGACGACGCCCCGCAGATCAAAGCCGTCGCCGTCGCCAGCAAGCGGGACGGGTACAAACTCCGCGCGGTCGTCGAAAACCTCGTGATGTCCGATCTCTTCCGCAAACGGTAGGGCATGTCCGTTCGTTAGGCCACGGGCGGCCTCGTCGCGGCCGATGCCGGGGAGTCCTCGCACGTCGTGTGCAAAGGAGTGGATGCCCGGCAGGAAGGAAAGCATGATCCGTTCATTCCTCATCACCACCCGGACCCGGCCGCGGGGCGGGTTCACCCTGATCGAGTTGCTCGTCGGCGTCGCGATCATCGCCACCCTGGTCGGCCTCCTCCTGCCCGCCGTTCAGAAGGTTCGCGAGGCCGCCGCCCGGATCCGTTGCGCGAACAACCTGAAGCAGATCGGGCTGGCCCTGCACGGCTACGAGCACGCGACCGGCCGCTTCCCGCCCGGCTACCGCGACCCGCGGCCGGACGCCCAGCCCGGCCCCGGCTGGGGCTGGCACGTCTTCCTCCTGCCGTTCGTCGAGCAGGCGGGCCTGTACGCCCAGATCGACCCCGACCACACCGTCCTCGGCAACGGCTCCGACACCACCGTGCCGACCCCGCAGACGCTCACGCCGCTCGCGGTCTTCCGCTGCCCGTCCGACCCCGGGCCTCCGTCCAACGCCCACTACGACGGCCACGCCACGGCCAGCTACCGCGGCGTCGGGTGGAGCCGGCCGCAGACCGCCCCCGGCCCGCTCGGCCTGATGATTACGAACATCGACAACCCGAACGGGGTGCTGTACCGGAACAGCCGGACCCGGGTCGCCGACGTGACCGACGGGCTGTCGGGCACCCTGTTCGTCGCCGAGGTGTGTGCGGACGCGCGGCGAGGCACCTGGGGCGGGATCTGGGCCGGGGCGAACCGGAAGGACCAGTACGGGCTGTGGATCAGCGGCGGCTTTTGGGCCGTCGACGAGGGGCCGTTCCGGCTGAACGGGCCGGACAAGTGGGGCTTCGGCAGTTCGCATCCGGGCGGGGTCGGGGCGCTCCTCGGGGACGGCTCCGTGCGGTTCGTCCGCGACGCGGTCGATCCGCGCACCCCGGCCGACATGGCCAGCCGCGCCGGCGGCGAGGTGACGGCGGGCGAGTGACCGCGGCGGACGAGAATGGGATCCTCCCGCGCGTTGACAGGATTGATGGGGCCGACCCGCCGTCCACATCGAGCGTGGCTGGCAAGCCGTCCGGGAAAGTGCTCGGGAAGGGGGCTGGGAGCGCGAGATCTGGCGGGCTTAGAGGGCAGTGACTGAGCCGATCGGACCTTCGTTCACCGGACGGCAGTTGTCGTCGCCGCCCGACAGGCCCGCTCGGGTCGCGACGAAGAGTATCAGACGGGGTTCCCGGACTCTGGTGGTGACGCGACCGTCACCCATGGCGGGGGCCGCGCCTCCACTTTCTGGGGAGCAGGGACGAGCTAGCAGACCACCTGCTCGTGGCCGGGGAGGTCGGTGAAGGTGGTCGTCGTCCAAACGGTCCGGCCGTCGACCTCGACCATCGCCAGGCCGTCCGCCTCGTACACCCGCCGGGCGTGGACGCAGAGGACGCCGCCAACAGCTTGGTCGGGGCGCTGACCCACACCAGGGCCTTCTCGCGGTGGTCGCGGACGCCGGCCTCGCCGGTGGTAAGGGCCGGGTCGCCCGGATCGAGTCAGCACAGCGTCCCATCACCCCCGAAGACGTGTGGAACGCCGCCACCGGGCGGGCGTGGACCCGGCCCGGATGGCCCTGTCGCTCGGCCACCTCCTGGGCGAGGTCACGCTGGCGGAGAGCGAGGCCGGGCGCGAGGACGAACCGGTCGCCGTCCGGTACACCCTCGGGACCGGCGACATGCCGGTATACCCCCGGGACCGGCGACATGATCGAGTACGACGCCGGGCTGCACAACCCTTTCAAGGAACTCCGAGCCGGGTGAGCTGCCGGCGGCCCGGCTGCAACCGGTCGCGGGCCGTGGCCTCACTCATCTGCTCACGCCCCGCTCGCCAGGCGTGCCAGCCCAACGCCCGCGCCGCCGCCGCCGGTTCGAGCCCGGCCGTGGCAGCCACCTCGCGGCCCAGCGCGTCCCACCACCGCTCGAACTCCGGCGTGGTGAACACCAACCTCTGGGCGGGTGCGTATCTCATCGCCCACCTCCCTTGAATCGTGCCGTGCAACGGCCCCTGCCAACTCACGTCCGACGGTCATTCAACACCCGGCGTGTCCGCCCCTCCACGACGCGCGGCCCCTTCGGGACGCCCCGCACCCACGCCCGGCGCGGGGGCGTGTTCTATGGTTGGGAAACGCCTTCAGGAGTGCGCATGCCAGCCATCGAGACGGGCGACATCTTCCACTGGACCTCCGGAGCCGGCCACATCGGCATGGCCTTCGACGAGAAGTCCGTCATCCACGCCCAGATGAAGGGCAACTTCCACCTCGACACCGATCAGCAGTCCTCCGGCGGCCAGATGTCCTACCTGTCCGACACGCCCGGTATGCAGATCTACCGCCCGCCGTGGGACAAGCTCGGTGGCGGGGCGGACGCCAAGAAGGCCGAACTCCGGCGGGTGGCGGAACTCATCAGCCGGCGGGCCGAGTACGGGGCGTACCGGGCGGTCCGCCTGCTCCTCGGGAGCTCGACCTTCGGCCCCGGGGCCGTCACCCGGCTCCGGAAGTACCGCGACCGCCTGGCCGCCAACGCCCAGCCGATCATCAAGACCGTCACCTGCTCGGAGGCGGTCATCATCACCTACCAGCTCGCCTTCCCGCTGTCCGAGGCCCCGTTCTTCATCCGCCTCGACGGGGCGCACGCCATGCCCGGCACAGTCGGCACCTGGGTGCGGTCGAACGGGTGGGCCAAGATCAAGTCCTGATGGAGCCGGTTGACCGGTGGCCGTCACCCCGTGTAACGCCCAACTCTTGTCACCGTCGTGCGCTCCTCCCCGGCCGGGTATCCTGCACTTCCCCGCCCGTCCGGAACCAGCCATGCGAACGATCCCCCTGCTCCTCGGCCTCCTGACCGCGGCACCGATCCCGCCAGCAACGAAGACGCCGCCCGTGACCTGCGCGATCAGTCGCTGCCCCACGGTCGAACTCGGGCAAGTCCCGGTGATTTCCCTGGCACTTACCAACCACACCCGGTCCGAGATGTTGCTGGCGGGCAGCCTGGACGCCTCGGACTGCAAGTGGCGCTTCCCCCACTGCTACTTCGAGGTGACCGGGCCGGACGGGAAGCCGGTGGTCACGGGCTTGGGCTGCTGCGGAAACGTGACCCCGCTGCGGGAACAAGACTTCGCCCGCGTGCCGGCGGGGTAGGCGTTCGACCCTACAGGCAGGTCGATGCCGGCGGGTTCTTCGACGGCTACCAGATCCAGCCGCCGACGTTCGCACGGCCCGGGGAGTACCGCACCCGGTTCGTGTACTCGACCGCGTGGTGGAAGCCGGGTGCGAGCTAGAAGGCGGCGGCGGACGAGCAGGTGGGCGCTCGACTGAAGAAGATGACCGAGGAGGTCCCGAAGGTCACGGTGACGAGCAACGAGATCGAGGTCACGGTCCTCGGGCCGGGGGATAAGTGACCCGAGGGCGACCCCTCCCGCGACCGCCGGCCCTGGTGAAGCGGTCGTTACTTTTGGTTACGCGGGTCGTCGGTCGGGTTGACGTAGACCACCCCCCACGGGCCGGCCCCGTGCAACTGGATGACGGTCTCGCCCTTGACGAAGCCGAAGTGCTTCATCCCCGCCCGGGTCCGCCCGTAAGACCCGGCCGGCATCGCCTTGGCCACCTTCCCATCGAACGTGTCGCCCATCCCCAGGTAGAGCGTGCCGGTCAGGACCGTCACCCGCTCGTCCTTCGGGTGGGTGTGGGGGAGGATGAGGAACCCGTCGGGCATCGTCACCCGGATGACGAACTCCCCGGCCTTCGTCGGGTCGCCCTCCAGCACGACCATCTTCGCCCCCCTGGGCAGGGACGACGGCCCGTCCACCCACTTCATCTCGGCTGGAGTGACGACGACGTGGTCCTTCTCGTCGGGGTGGCTCGCCGAGACCAGGGCCAGAGCGAGAATCGGGATCGGCAAGCGGACCGGCATGGCGGTGCTCCGTGTTGGTAGGAAGCGAAGGCGTGATGTCCGACCATCAAGCTACCCTCGCAATTTTACCGCGGCTCCACATTAGACGACGGGAGTGGGCTCGTCGCCGGGAGAGCGCACATTAAGAAGCAAGGTGACGTGAGCCGCAAGCGGCGGCTGACCGCGCCGGCGGCCAGGTGCCTGTGGTACGCCCACCATCGGGCCGAGCGGTTCGCCAGGCGGTACTGGGCGTGCGCCGCGGCGTGGGGTCGTTGAGAATCGCCCCCTACCGGGTCCGCTTCAGCACGACCAGCGTTCGTCGACCGTCCGACGTGTCCAACTCGACCCCCTCTGGACGAAGTCCGGCCCGCTGTCGAGCCCGACCTCTTCCATCTCCCCGTCCTTCCCACGAAGCCGAATCGTTCCACCCGCTCCCGCTGCCGGTGGCATCCCACCCACGACCAGCCGGTAGGAGCCGCTCCTCTTGGGTGGGACGGCGACCGACCAGCCGTTCTTGGCCTCCCCGGCCAGAACGGTCTCGAGGTCCGCGAACGGCCCCTCGCGCCCCTTCCGCCGCCGTTCCTCGTAGACGGCGTAGCCCCCGACCGCTCCGATGACGAGCAGCACCAGGACCCACCGCCGCCGTCGAGGTCGCCCGGCCATCACGCCTCCCCTATTCACCCCCGGCCGAACGGCGGCCAGTTCCCGTCCAGGCCCTCTTCCTCGACCTCGCCGACCGTCCCGGCACCGACCTCGAACCGGCGGGCGATGACCTCCTTCGACTCCCGGACGGACAACCCCTCGTCCTGGGCGGCGACCAGGGCCACGAACAGTTCCCTCCGCCGCCCGACGGACAACTCCTCGACCTCGCTGCTCATCGACTGCTCCTGGTTGTCGCTCGCGCGAATTATACCCACGCCCACCGGCCCCGCGGGACCAGCACGAACCCCCCCCGGTCGGGAGTTACGAACTTGTCGAACCGGCCGGAGGACTCGGGCCGACCACCGACCGCGAGTTCGCCCCCTCGACGCAGAACTCTAGCAGGAGGGGGTTGGGTCTGCCCCTCCGCGTAAACCCGACAGGCGAAGGTGGTGGTGAGCCGCGGACTTCGCGGGCTGGTCTCAGAACCGGCCTTCTGAGTCGTCACCACGACGGCAGGTGGGAGAGTCGTGCCAACCGTGCCGCCCGGCGGACTCACCGGTGGCCCGTCCGAGCCCGCCGCTCAGTCGGCAATCGCCTTCAGCAGGGCCTCCCGGGCGTCCTGGTAGAACACGGTGGTGATCTTCGTCGCCACGTCGTCGGACAGATCGAACAGCTGCTTCCGGCAGGAGATCGGGAGCAGGACCAGCGAGGCACCCTTCTCGACGGCCAGCTCGACCACGTCCACGGCGTTCGGCAACGGGTCGATAGACCCGCCCAGGTTGATGCCGCCGACGACCACCAGCCCGCCCCGCAGGTTCTTGTTGATCAGGGTCGAGCACATCGCCAGGAGGGCCGCGACCCCGAGGCCGCGGCCGGCCTTCCCGGCGTCGAATGCCCGGAGTTGGACCGAGAACTCGTGCTCGCGGGGGTTGCGGTCCCCGACCAGTTCCGCCGCCCGCGTGTAGAGGTTCGCCTCGGCGTACCGCACCGCCTCCGCGAAGGCCGGCGGGGCCGGCTTGTTCAGGATCCGCACCCCGCCCCCCGGCCCCTCGGTCACCTCGATCCGGTACAGCCCCGAGGCGTCGTCCTGCCCGCCGGGGCTGATCGCCCACACCTGGCCCGGCGGGAGCGGGTCGCGGCCGACGTGGTCCTCGCTCTGGAGTTCCGGGGTGACGACGAACTTCTCGACGCCTTCCTTGCCCAGTGTGTAGCTGAACTGCGTGTTGCGGAATTCCGCCGTCCCGATCCGCTTCTGCTGTTCTTTGACCCGCCGGCGGCACTCCAGGGCCAGCCGCACCGCCCACTCCAGGTCCTCGTCCGGGACCGGCTCGTCCGGCGACGGGTGCGTCAGCTTCAGCAGCCCGTTGACCGTCTTCACGACCGCGTTCTGGTCCCGCCCGCTCAGGGCACCCCCGAACGCCACCCGCCCCTGGAGGGCGGCCACCCGGCTCTGGCCCCGCAGCCGGCTCCAGCACTCGCTCAGGAAGTCGCTGACCAGCCCGAAGTGGTTCGTCTTCACCGCCTCGCTGATCTTCGGCACGTCCCAGCCGGGCAGGTAGGAGTGGATGCGGTCCATCAACGCCGTGTCGTTCCGCATCTCGGCCGGCATCGGGCCGAACAGGTGGCCGACCCGCTGCTGGTGCTGCACGTCCACGTCGAAGTTGCCGACCATCACGACGCTGCCGTACGCCCGGATGCTCTCCTTCCCGCGGCTGAACTCGCCCGACTCCATGTACCCCTTCATGATGTTGACGCCGTCCTTCTGGTCGAAGGAGACGCCGGACACCTCGTCGAAGCAGACCACGTCGTACTGGCAGACCAGGCCCCGCTGCCCGGTCGAGTTGTTGACGAACATGCGGGCCACGGTCGCCTTGCCGCCGCTGACGAGGTGGGCGTACGGGGAGACCTGCTGGTACAAGTGGCTCTTCCCGGTCCCCCGGGGGCCGAGTTCGACGAGGTTGTAGTTGTTCTCGACGAACGGCACCATCCGCAGGAGCATGGCGTCCCGGTTCCGCTCGGACATCGCGGACGGCTCCAGCCCGACGCTCCTCAGGAGGAAGTCCTTCCACTCGGCGGTGGTGAACTTCTTCCGCCCCTCGCCCAGGGCGTCGAGAACCTCCCGCTTGGACAACTGGATCGGCCGCAGCCCGGCGACCCCGAACGGCCGGCCGTTCGTCTCCTGGGCGATCACCGCGTCGTAAGTCAGGTCGACCTCGGCGTAGAACCCTCCCGTCAGCATCCGCTCGTTCTCCCGGACCAGCTTGTCCGGGATGCTCACGTCCTTCAACTGAAGGCTCGGCAGACTGGCGAGGTACGAGTCGGTCTTGGCGTCCAGCCGGGCGGACAGGATGTCGATCAGCTTGACCGACCCGCCCTCCCGGGCACGGGCCTTGAACAGCTCCTCCTCGCCACTGCGGACGGTGCGGTCGCGTAGCTGCCGCTCCACGATCCCCAGCCCCTCCTGAATCTCCCCCTCGTCGGTGCTGGCACAGTAGCGGCCCAGGAGGAACTCACAGACGTATGTGGGCACAGGATACTGGCGGGCGAACCGCCGGACCAAGTCCTTCCGCACGATGTACCCGTCGAACGCCTCGGCGGCGACTCGGTCGAGATGGTCCAGTTCCACGCCTTAGCCCCCCACCGTCACGGGAGTCTTCTCAACGACGCGGCCGGCCGGGTCGAGCAGCACAAGAGTGGTGGCACTCCCCTCCCGCGTGTCGTCCGTCACCACCACCGCGACCGACCCGTCCGGCCCGGCCGGCTTCGCCGCCGCCAGCGAAGTCGTCGGGTCGGCCGGCTTGTCCCGGAGGTCCACCTGGCACCCGTC
>Ga0335397_10008700_pt1 | contig 12767 bp, 15 predicted proteins | sample MAT04_FD_205740 | JGI IMG/M metagenome (GOLD analysis project Ga0335397, IMG submission 205740) | Freshwater microbial communities from Lake Fryxell liftoff mats and glacier meltwater in Antarctica - MAT-04 (spades assembly) (version 2) ...
GAAAGTTTTGATGTACAAAACAGGAAGTAAGAAATCAGTCTTTACGCTCTGAATTGATTAACGGGTCGGTTTCCTCCATCTTCCGACTTCCGTCTTCCGTCTTCCGTCTTCCGTGTTCCGTCTTATATTTCCCGACCCAAAAACCTTTATTTCACAACTTTCGTATAAACAAAATCCTTTCCCTGTTTGAGCGTAAAACCTTCTACGTTTCCACTATCCATAATATTGAATATCATTACAATACCAGCCTGATCGAACCTGAATTCAGTTTCCGAAATGGCATCGAGAGGAAAGGATGACTGTCCTGTTGCCTGTGCAGTAAGTTTACCGCCATCCTGTTTTACCGTTATCACCATAGGCAATTGTTCCGAAGTATATTCGCCTTCGTAAGCCGAAAGTTTATCTGCCGAAAGAGCAACCGTTTTAAAATCAGGAATTTTATATGGTTTATCAAAATAACAACTCAGCAATCCGATAAGAATATCATTCATAGGATAATTCATTCCGTTGGAACAGAATGCAATTGCCACTTTTTCTTCGGGGAAATAGGATAAAGAAGATGAGAAACCATCAATTCCTCCGTTGTGTCCGAACGCAGATCGCTCGTAAAAAGGTATTTTGAAAGTTCCCAGACCAAACCCATCTTTCATCGTTGTCATACTTTTTAATGATGCTTCGTTAATTAATTTACCATCGAAAAGTGCTGATATAAATGAAGCGAGATCGGGTGTTGTCGATATAATAGAACCAGCTCCGATAGGTATGCTCATATCCGTTTCGGGCAGCATAACCCATTTGCCATCTTCATTTTCAAAGGAAGAGGCCTCATTTGAAGCATGGTTAATTTTACCTCCGTACATCGTGTTTTTAATTCCGATTCGTGAAGTAATGTGTGTTGTAAGGTTTTCCTGGTATGATTTTCCGGTTACATCCTCGATGATAAATCCGAGTAAAACGAAATTTGTATTGCTGTATTCAGCCTTTTCGCCGGGTGCAAATACAGGTTTTTGACTTTCAAATAAATCGAGAAGTTGTTTCCGGCTCCTGGGTTCTGTCATCCATTTGGGATAGTCCTCACTGTTAGTAAAATTGAATAAACCGCTGTGATGGTTCAGTAAATTCTCTATCGTAATGGTTTCGGCATTCGGTATTTTTTTGAAAAAAGCAGATAACGGTGTTTCTAAGCTAAGCTTCTTCTCTTCAATAAGTTGCAGTATCATAACTGTTGTAAACATTTTACTGATAGAGCCAATGCGGTACCGGGTTTCGGGTTTTGAATTAACAGGTTTGGTTCCTGTATTATCTATAAAACCTATGGCTCTGCTGTATTCAACAACACCATTTTTTGTTATGGTAACCGAAGCCATTGTTTTGTTATTGTTATCCAGCGCCTGCATCAGGCTGTCAATCCGACTGGTGAATTCGGAAGGCTGCTGAGCGGATACCTGTGTCAGAATTGTGAATGACGCCAGGAAAATTAGAAGATAGAGTTTAGCATTCATAAGATGTCATTTTTGGTATGCTTAAAAATTTATCATTGTCAATCTGACGTGAAAAATACAAAAAGGTTACTACATAAAAGCAAAAACTTTAAAATGATTTTTGGTGATGTTGTTTATATCAATACTCCGTTAAATTTTAGGCAGCAATTTTACCATAATCCAATAGTTCATTGACAATTTTTTGATTTTTAGCAGTGTGTGGGTTTATGGCAAACATGCACATAAATCGGTCGAGTATCAACGTGTTGTTATACAATGTTTTATAATTGGCCATTGAGAATGGTTTCGGACTATCGGTTTTGCTTGATAACCAATCTTGTTTGGCCAGGTTTATGGCTGTCAGTGCTGCGTTAAAATGGAAATCAAGTTTGTTTTGGCTTTGTGCCTGACAAGAAGTGAGCCCTGTAAATTGCTTGGCATCCCGGTATAAAAATTCAATTTGGAAGCGAGAGCGGTAATTGCGGACAATTATTTCACCGGCTTGTTTCAAATCGGTTGAGAAGTATAATTTACGGGCTATCTCTTTATCATCTTTAAAGAAAACAGCAATAGCAAGCTTTAAATCCCTTTTGAAAGCTTTGGAGTGAACAACCGCGGAATAGATCATAATTTCTTCGTTGCACAGGTCTACGGTAAAATAGTTGAAGTCAGGATTTTTAGGATCCACTCGTCCATTAAACTTTTTGGGTGCGCCTTTTTTTCCTGTTGGCTTGCCTTGGTATTTGTACTTCAAAACACTATCATCCCTCAAACGACTCAAGAAGTGGAGTTCCGCTGCAATTACAGCATCAACAAACGGCTTTTTGGAGAAATAGGCATCGGCGACCATATAGTCTGAAAACTCTTTAAACTTCAACGCATTTTCTGTCACAAGACTTGCATAGCAGGTTATCAGGTTCAGTCCTTTTTTAAGCAGTTCCTCAGCCGATGGCGTTTGCCATGCGTTCAGATGTAATGCAGTATTGTTAATGATTTCCACTACTGCAAACCCGCAAATTTCCAAACCCCATTTTGTTGCTTTGGCAACGCCAGACCAATATCGCCCCCTGCCATAAGTTGACTTCCCTGCTTTAGGGATATAACTAGGGTCAAGTGCTATTATCCGTTCGCCAGGTATAGTTTGTTTAATCAAGTGGCCATTGAATGAAAAGAAATCAAACTTCTTCTCAAATTGATTCCGAAAGGTTTGCTCCCCATATGGGCTGAAGCGACCCAGTTGCAAGAAATTAATCTTACCTTTGATACTCAAAATATGCCAAAGAACGCTGACAATAAAATCTTTTCGCGCTTTGTTAAGGCTTAAAAAGATATATATATGTAATGTACTGATAATGAGCCGTTTAAAGTTTTGATTACCTTGAGAGTCATAATTAGACAATTAGTGAAATAATCATCTAAAATACTGAATATCAATGTTATAACCTAATTTATTTTTACTTATTTTTTTGATTATCAAATATTTATGTTAAAATTTAACGGAGTATTGTTATACAGGAAGCAGCATTTTTATTGGATTGATTGCCACATTCGCAGGCATAATGCTTACCAAAATCCTTTAATTATGAATACCAATGATAACGTAAAAATCCTGCGGGTGTACACCAGTTCAACTGACAAACTGAAGCATAAACCTTTATATGAAATGCTGGTTTATGATGCCAGGCGCAACGGGCTTGCCGGGGCAACCGTTCATAAAGGAGTGATGGGATATGGAGGGAGTAGTGAGGTGCATTCGGCAAAATTCTGGGAAACCAATGATAAACTCCCTGTGGTTGTATAAATAATAGACGAAAGCTCCAAAATTGAAGCTTTCTTTGACGTTATTAAACCTTATCTCGAAAGTGTTCGCTACGGATGCCTCGTTACCATTGAGGATGCTAAAGTTTTGATGTACAAAACAGGAAGTAAGAAATCAGTCTTTACGCTCTGAATTGATTAACGGGTCGGTTTCCTCCATCTTCCGTCTTCCGTCTTCCGTCTTCCACCTTCCCTCTTCACTATTCCGACTTCCATCTTCCGACTTCCGTCTTCCGTCTTTTAACTTCCGACTTCCATCTTCACTCTTCTGTATTCTGAGTCCTTAATTCACAAAATCTCCATCATATTCGAAGAACTTCCTCAAATATTAACTACTTTTAAGAAGCAAAGTTAAAACAATTAGGTTGTTAAAGCGTTCAAAATGGCGTGAAATAAGATGTGACAAATTGTCGTGTTTGTAAAAAGGGTCTAAAGTTTGTTGTGTAATCAGCACGAATAACAAAAAAACAATTGTTTTAAATCCATATCTTTGCAAGTTGATAGCAATTAGCCTGATTTGCTGATAATCATAGGTTAAAAGCATCTGATTTGGTTTTTTTATGAAAATCAGTAGCTGAGTATCATAATTAGTTCAATATCAGATGAAAGCAATAAACAAAAAAATTAAAAATTATAAATGGCGAAACGTAAACAGAGTGAAACTTCGGGAATGCTTGCTGATATTATTGTTAAAGGAATGCAGGAGAAACTTGGTTTGGATATTGTAAAACTTAATCTTTCGGGAATTCCTAATTCAATTACTGATTATTTTGTTATTTGCCACGGTGCATCACGCTCGCAGGTTGATGCCATTGCCGATTCAGTGCAGTTTGAAGTAAAAAAGGCGATTGGCGCATTCCCTACACACAGGGAAGGATTTGAAAACTGCGAATGGGTATTGCTCGATTATTTCGATGTAGTTGTTCACATTTTCCAGGAGGAAAAACGTGGCTTTTATCAGTTAGAGAAATTATGGGCTGATGCTCCACGTGAAAACATACTGGATGTAAAACCGGAAATTAAACCTGCTGTAGTACCGGCTAAAAAACCTGTAGCTAAACGGGTTATTAAAAAGGTTGTAAAACCAACTGTTAATAAAGATTAATTTAAGAAATTCAAAATAATGAGCGACGACAATAACAAAACTGAAAAGCCTGCTGGTTCTGGCGGGCCTAAAATGCCCAAAATGCCAAAAGTAAAGTTTAATTTCTATTGGATTTACGGTGTGCTGGGTATAATTCTGTTCGGGCTGTATCTCAATAATATGGGAGCTGCTCCCAAGGAATTGGGTTGGGGCGAACTTAAAGAAATGCTTGCAAACCAGGAAGTTGATAAACTGATACTGGTTAATGATAAACAGGCCGAAATCTATATTAAGAAAGACAAACTGGGACTGCCCAAGTTTAAAGATGTGAAACCTGCCAATTCGCTGAATGCGGTTGCTCCAAACTATACCTACCAGATTGGTTCGGTCGAAACTTTCGAAAAGGATGTGCGCGAGGTTCAGGTAAATGTTCCTACTCCTGTGTATATCAAAAATGATACCCGTAAAAACTGGGGTGGCGATCTGCTTGGTTGGATACTTCCGATAGTTGTACTTGTAGGTTTATGGTTCCTCATTATGCGAATGATGACCAAAGGCGGTGCCGGCGGCGGTGGACAGATATTTAATATCGGGAAATCGAAAGCCCAGCTTTTTGACAAGGATACCATGGTTTCGCTGAATTTCAACGACGTAGCCGGCTTGCAGGAAGCCAAAGTGGAGGTTATGGAAATTGTTGAATTTCTGAAAAATCCTAAAAAATATACTGATCTGGGTGGAAAAATTCCTAAAGGTGCTTTGTTGGTTGGTCCTCCTGGCACTGGTAAAACATTGCTTGCCAAGGCTGTTGCCGGCGAAGCTAAGGTTCCATTCTTCTCACTTTCGGGTTCCGACTTTGTCGAAATGTTTGTTGGTGTTGGCGCTTCGCGTGTCCGCGATTTGTTTAAACAAGCCAAGGAAAAAGCTCCGAGTATAATCTTTATTGACGAAATTGATGCCGTTGGGCGTGCCCGTGGCCGTAGTGCTATGACGGGAGGTAACGATGAGCGTGAAAATACGCTTAACCAGTTGCTTACCGAAATGGACGGTTTCCAAACCAATGCAGGTGTTATTATTCTGGCTGCTACCAACCGTGCCGATATCCTCGATAGAGCGTTACTTCGTGCCGGACGATTTGATAGGCAGATATACATCGAACTCCCCGACCTGGAAGAGCGCAAAGCTATTTTTAAAGTACACATGCGTAACCTTAAAATGGACGAATCGACTAGCGTTGATTTTCTCGCAAAACAAACTCCTGGTTTCTCGGGTGCCGATATTGCCAATGCATGTAATGAAGCTGCTCTTATTGCTGCCCGTAACGATAAAAAAATGATAGACAAACAGGATTTCCTGGATGCCATTGATCGTATAGTCGGCGGTTTGGAAAAACGGAACAAAATCATTTCGCAGCACGAAAAGAAAGTTATCGCCTACCACGAATCAGGACATGCTGCCGTTAGCTGGCTTCTGGAATATGCTCATCCGCTGGTTAAAGTTACCATTGTTCCTCGCGGAAAAGCGCTTGGCGCCGCATGGTATTTGCCCGATGAAAGGCAGATAACCACTTACGAGCAAATGATGGACGAACTTATTGCCACACTTGGCGGACGTGCAGCCGAAGAAATAGTATTCGGTAAAATTTCGACAGGTGCGCTTAATGACCTCGAAAAGGTTACCAAACAGGCTTATGCCATGGTCGCATTTTATGGTCTGAATAAAAAAATCGGAAATATCAGTTATTACGACTCATCAGGACAAAATGAATACTCTTTTTCCAAGCCTTTCAGTGAGCAAACTGCCCAGGTTATAGATGAGGAAATTCATTTAATGGTTGAGCAGGCGTATAATAAGGCGAAAGAATTGCTTTCGGATAACCGTGATAAACTAAACAAACTAGCCGAAATTCTGCTTCTGAAAGAAGTTATTTTCCGCGAAGACCTGGAGAAAATATTTGGCAAACGTCCGTTCCCAGATCATGATCACGTAATGATTAACAGCAATGGTGATACTAATGAACAGAGGCAGGCAATACCGGCTAAAGTTTCTCCGGAAGCATCTGCTGAACCTGCTTCTGAAGCTACTGCCTCTGAAACCGTTCCTGAAAAACCGGCAGATGCCGGTGAAAGTGCCAAACCCAGTCCGGAAATACCTTCATAAGTTTTTTGCTGATGTGGTTTGATGAGAAAAAATGTATATATTTACCTTGTCAGAAAACGAAGTAAGGGTAAATAACATAACCTCATAATGGAAGAAAGTACATCAAGGGAGAAGGTGCTTAAAAAAGTACGCCATGCTTTAATTTATAAGACCGATAATCCTTTTCCGCAGGTTGATTTTGAATCAGCTGTTTATATGCCGATGACCGATACGCCTGATGTAAATTTTGCACAGGAGTTGACCAAAGTCGGCGGTGTTTTTATTTACTGCGAAAACGAAAGCGAAGTTGCAAGCACCTTATCGGCACTATACACCGAATGCAAGTGGCACAATATTTATTGTGCCGAGCCTGAGTTTCAGTATCTGCTTACACAGGCTGCTGTCCCATTCAATTCGGACGAGGAAAGTATTCAGAAAATAAGTGTTGGGATAACCGGATGCGAGTTTATAATTGCACGTTTAGGCAGCATAATGGTTTCTTCCAAAACCAGTCGTCGGCTCAATGTTTATCCCGAAATTCATGTTGTAATTGCCTATGCTGATCAGTTGGTTGATGATTTGAAAGATGCTTTTGAAGCCGTTCAGAAAAAGTATTCCGGCAAAATTCCTTCATTGCTTTCGGTAATTACCGGTCCAAGCCGCACCGCTGATATCGAAAAAACTTTGGTTATGGGCGCACACGGGCCGAAGGAATTGTTTGTTATCCTTGTGGAAACGCCTCCGTCAGACGACCAAAACGATGAGTGATTTCGATAATTGGGTTCCTGTTTACAGTTCAGCGCAGCTCTATGAAGCCGAAATGGTGCGAGGTATGCTGGCTGACAACGATATTGAGTGTGTAATAATGAACAAGCAGGATTCGGCATATATGTTTGGGGAAATTGACGTTTATGTCCCTACAGATCAGGCTTTCAGTGCAAAACAACTAATTCTCGAACTTAAAGGTGAATAACTTAGCTACCCGGTCACTTACTGCAGTTTTCTTTGTAATAGCAATGGTTGGTTCAGCACTGCTCGGACAAAACGTTTTTTCAGTTTTACTTCTAATTATCGTATTGCTCAGTATAAATGAGTTTATTTCAATCGTTTCCAATAAAAATTTACAGCCTTCCCAATGGCCAACTGTAGTTGTTGGTGGCATAACATACTGCTTTCTTGCTACAAACGCAATGGGCACAATTCCACCGGCCGGACTTATAGGTGTTATCCCTTTCATTTTCCTGCTTTTCATAGTTGAGTTGTGGCGAAATAAAACAAACCCTTTTACCAATATTGCAATGAGTCTTTTGGCTCTGATCTATATTTCGCTACCATTGGGTTTTGTAATGTATTTCTTCGACCCGGTTTTTTTGTCGGGGCCAAAGCATTATGGTATTGTACTTGGATTTCTTTTTATTTTATGGCTAAATGATACAGGTGCATATTTTGCTGGTTCGCTGATTGGCAAACACAAGCTTTTCGAACGTATTTCGCCCGGCAAAACCTGGGAAGGAAGTGTGGGTGGTGCATTGTTCGCATTGCTTACAGCCTGGGGATTATCATTCATTTTTATGCAACTGGATGTGCTGCAATGGATAACACTCTCACTAATAATTGTAATTTCAGGTACCTTGGGCGACCTGGTTGAATCCATGCTCAAACGCAGCCTGGGAATTAAAGATTCGGGTAATATTTTACCGGGACATGGCGGAATGCTTGACCGTTTTGATGCTGTATTGATTTCAGCACCGTTTGTATTCGTATATTTGTCGCTCTTTTGCCGGTAATTATTTTATTAACACTAAATGAAGATACACAAAGAAGGATTTAAAAGTATTGCAGCTGCTACCATAGCTTCTGCTGTATTGACCATCGGAATTAATTATTTTTTCCCTGTTCAAACGGTTTTTCACTACCTCGCTTATGCCGGCTTAATGGTATTTATGGTAATCGTTGTCAGGTTTTTTCGCATACCATACCGCGAAATGGTTGAAGATGCTGATATTGTTCTTTGCCCGGCCGATGGAACCGTTGTAGCCATTGAGGAAGTATTTGTTGACGAATTCTTTAACGATAAGCGATTGCAGGTTTCTGTATTTATGTCGCCTAACAATGTTCACGTTAACCGTTATCCTGTTTCGGGTAAGATTGTTTATACCAATTACTGGCCCGGATCGTTCCTGGTGGCATGGCATCCTAAATCGTCAACCGAAAACGAAAGGAATACGGTTGTTGTTGAACATCCTGTTTATGGTCCGATAATGGTGAGGCAGATTGCAGGTGCACTCGCCCGCCGTATTGTTTGCTATTCGAAAACTAATGAACGTATTGAGCAGGGCAAGGAGCTGGGATTTATAAAATTTGGTAGCCGTGTCGATCTGTATTTACCTTTAGATTCGCAGGTTAGAGTCGCGCTTGAGCAAAAAGTTAGGGGTGGTATTACAGCTATTGCCTCGCTTAGTTAGCGATAACCCAAAATCTTTAACATTTCTTTAACAAAATTTTAGCTTTATAGTCCAACAAATCATAATACTTTTGCGTTATCAATTTCTAAAACCAATAAATAAACTATATCCATGAAAAAAGTCGCTCTTGTAATTTCAATGATCGCTCTCATTTTTGCTTTTACTGTATCCACGGCATCGGCTCAAAAGGTAACTTCTGCTAAAGCCGCTACTGAAAAAACTACAGTTAGTAAGGATGCTCCTGCAAAATCGTGCTGTTCAAAGTCTGAAGCTAAAACTTCGGCTGCCTGCTCGAAAGAAGGCGATGCCAAAGCTTCAGCAGGTTGTTCAAAAACCTGTAGCAAAGCAGAAGGCAAAAGCTGTTGCAATAAAGGCACAGCCAGTGCCGAAGTTGCTCCTGTTCCTAAAAAGAACTAACACATTTGCAATAAAATTCTACCCGCTGAATTTCAGCGGGTTTTTTTATGCCCTGTTATCAAGGCCTGATTAAATTTACGAAAGTGTAATTATTTACGATTTACGAATGACGAGGCCAAATGACGATTTACGAATGACGATTTACGAATTGTCCATGCAAGTTGAAGTTGTGTATTTAAGATATATTCTCCCCAATCGTAAATCGTTCCTCTTAAATCGCACCCCGTATATCGTACATGATAAATAGAAAATTTTCCCCAATCGTAAATCGTACCTCGTATATCGTACCTGATAAATTATAAATCTCCCCCAATCGTAAATCGTACCCTGTATATCGTAACTGATAAATAGAAAATTTTCCCCAATCGTATATCGTTCCTCGTAAATCGTACCTGATAAATTATAAATCTCCCCCAATCGTACCTCGTACCTCGTACTTCGTAAATCGTACCTATTATATTTACTTTTAACTATTTCTCCATTTGTCATCCTGAGCGTAGCCGAAGGGAACTATTAACTCCTGCTACAGCAACCCCATAATCTCTTCCAGCGAAAAAACCTCCAACGTAACCGATTCACTATGGATCTTCCGGTCGTGATTAACATACAACTGATCAATTCCCATTTGCCTGGCACCAGCTATATCAACGTTCAGGTCATCGCCAATCATAAGGCTTTCCTCAGCCAATGCACCTGTTTTGCGGAGTGCATACAGAAAAATTTCAGGATCTGGTTTTTTAGATTCAGCTTCTTCGCTGGTAATTACGCTGATAAAGAAACGATCCATGCCTGAGTTTTTCAACTTTGCAAACTGCACTTCCTCAAATCCATTGGTAATAATGTGAAGCAGGTATTTCGGATACAGATATTCCAGAAGTTCCTTTGCGTGCGGGAATAAATAAGTTTTTGATGAGATGCCTTCGATAAAACCTGTGGCCATGTCTTCGCCGAGTCCACGGTCATTTATTCCCAATAAACAAAGTGTATCGTAAAACCTGCGGAAATTCAGTTCGTCTTTTTCAATTATATTATCCCGGTACATTGCCCATAATGCCCGGTTTATATCAATGTACATTTCTCTGAAAGTTTCGTAATCAGGAATGCCGCGTTCTTTAAGTTTAAATGTTTCGAACATCTCACGCTTGGTTTCTTCGGCATTGCGTTCAAAATCCCATAACGTGTGATCAAGATCAAAAAATATATGTTTATATGTTTTTCTCATTTTAATGATATTGGTAATTTGCAAAAGTAATTCTTGCCGGTTAGAAAAAAATATTCATTTTGTCGGAAACACCGAAAAATGTAGCGTATTTCGACGAAAAACTGAAGTCAGGTGTTGTTTGATACTCCGGAGGAAGACTAAATTGGAATGTGCTGTGAAAAGGATTATGTGGCTCTATACAAGTAAATTTCGAATCGGATGTCGAAGAAAAAAGTATTTGCCCTGCGCCTTGATGATGATGTTTATGCAGCTGTCGAAAGATGGGCAGCCGATGAATTCCGCAGTACCAACGGGCAATTAGAGTGGATTATCAGCAAGGCTTTAAAAGATACCCGAAGGATTCTTCCTGTGGTGGACGTGGACAAAACTGTGTAATAAAAAACGGCGGGATTTACTCCCGCCGTTTTTGTCAATAATTATTAAATATCCAACAAGCTTATTTCTTAGGTACAACAGTTCCTTTAATGATCAGCATAACTGGATTAGGATCAGCATTGGTTGTAACCGTAATACTTTTGCTGAAAGCACCCATGGCAGCAGCATTGTAAGTAGCAGCTACTATAGTTGATTTACCCGGCAAAACCGGCTCCTGCGAGTATTTCAGGTTTGTGCAGCCGCAGCCTGCTCTTGCCGTTTGAATCAGCAATGGCTCCTTGCCTTCGTTGGTGAGTTTGAATTCAGCTTCTTTAGGGATTCCCTGTTCAATATCGCCAAATTCGCTTACGGTCTTGTCCCATTTTGCTTTCGGAGCATTGGGATTAACAACAGCAGCAGGTTTAACAGTTGCCGAAGCAGTAGCCGGCGCGGAGGTTGCAGTAGTTTGAGCATTCAGCTGGGTATAGCCGAAAAGGAAAACGGAAGCAATAAAAAGTAATTTTTTCATAGTTTTCAGGTAGTTTAATTTTTTTGCAAAGATGAACAGGTTTTCCATTAATGGATTAAACGAAATGTAAAACAATGCAAATGAAATGTAAAAGTTTGTAAACAAAATGTAAACGGATGCTTTGCCGTGAATAGAGCATTAGGATCGGGTATGCTTTTTTTTTGACAGTAGTTTTGCACTTACTGGCAGTTGACAAAGATTTTTAGAAGGTGATTATCAGAGAGTCCCCAAAATCCGGATTTAATTCTGTCTGAATAATATTATAAATTCAATTTCGTTCAAACAGTCGGGAAATACATGCTGAAACAAGCAAACAAAAAACACAAATAACAATATCCTGCAACCTAAACCGGAAAACGGTCAAAACATGGCCTGAATAGCTGCCAGACAACAAATTATACCTATATTCTCATGTTACTTTCCGGTTAAAAGTTTATAAATAAGTATATAAAAATATGCTTTGCAAAATGATGCTGTTTTCTGAGAGACGTACTAGCCAGGTTAAACCAATCATTTATAATCTGACTGTGTTCAAAATACTGTTCGACAGGCATTTGCAATTTGTTTAGCTTGAAAATTCAAAAGGATTTTATAGGTGAAATTCAGCTTGTATCTAATATCTGTCAATATTCTTAAGGATGCTGGCATTAAAGAAAGGAACCCGAAGGGTGGAATTCTGAACAGCGGCAAGGAATTTTCCATTCTTTGTTGCATAAAATGGTGTGTCAATTCGATTTTTTGGCAAATAAATTCATATTTATTTGTCTTGTAAATAAAGGATTGTTGAAACCGGTATTTATCGGTTTCATGTTAGTATTTTTGCAATTGTGCGGTTTTGTTTCCGGGCAGTTGTGTCATGCTTTTAGCTTAGTCAGTTTTTCTGAAAAAGGAATTGACCTGAGCATAGATGTGATAAATTAATAAGTTACTAAATTGAAAAAACTACTGCAATTTAAATCTTGTCTTCTGATAGCACTTGTGTTCCTGCTTCATGCTGCCGGTAATAAGGTTATGGGACAACGAATTGCAACTGTGAGTGGTGATTGGAGTAATACAGCAACCTGGGACGGACTGTCTGTGCCAACCAACCTTGATGTAATTACTATTAAATCCGGCATTAGTGTTAACATGGATGTAAATGGTGCTTGCCTTGCCATCGCTAACATGGCAGGAGACAGTATTTTCGGTACAGGGGTTTTAACAATAACCGGTAATGCCGGTGCTGCTATAACTAATGTAACAGCTACTTCAACAATATCCT
>Ga0335397_10008701_pt1 | contig 12767 bp, 11 predicted proteins | sample MAT04_FD_205740 | JGI IMG/M metagenome (GOLD analysis project Ga0335397, IMG submission 205740) | Freshwater microbial communities from Lake Fryxell liftoff mats and glacier meltwater in Antarctica - MAT-04 (spades assembly) (version 2) ...
GTCAGGGTGTCCAGCCGGTCCTGGTAGTCGCGGGTGGTGATGACGTCGCCATAAAAATCGGGCGCACTGTCCAGGTTGTGGTTGTAGTAGTCCAGGCCGGCGTCGCGCAGCGCCTCGGCATGGCCTTCGCCCAGCATGCCCAGCGTAGCGCAGGATTCCAGTCCGGTGGATTTGACCGCCTTGACCAGTTCGGCCACGGCTTCAACATCGCGGTCCTTGGGCGCACGCCAGGCAGCACCCATGCAGAAGCGGGTGGCGCCCGCAGCCTTGGCGGCCAGGGCGGCTTCGCGCACGGCCTCCACGCCCATCAACTTGCCGGCCTCGACACCGGTGTCAAAGTGAACGGATTGGGGGCAGTAACCACAGTCCTCCGGGCAGCCGCCGGTCTTGACGGACAGGAGCGTGGCCAGCTCCACGAGGTTGGCGTCAAAGTGCGCACGGTGCGTGGTCTGGGCCTGGAACATCAGGTCATTGAACGGCAAATCAAACAACGCAGCAATTTCGGCCACGGTCCAGACGCGCTGCTCCACCTTGCTACGGGCAGCAGGCGACTTGTGCGGTGCATGGAAATGCAGGGGCTGCGTGGCAGCGCTAGGGGTCAGGGTGATTGACATGTTCTGGGTCTCTTCACAGGAATTACAAAAATGAAACGGTCGCAACGGCAGAGCCGTGCATTCTCAGCCGCGGCAGGACCACCCATTGGTCGTCTACCGAATGGATGGAAATGCGTTCGTCGAACACCTGTTCGACCGCGCTATGGGTGTCCGGGTGGTGCGATGGCCCGTGGTGCTGCACCTGACCACCGGCCATGACCACAACGGCGTCGGCCTGCAACGCCATTGTCACTTCGTGCAGCACGCTGACCACGGTGGTGCCTTTGTCCACCAGCGCGCGCACGATGTCCAGCCAGTCGGCCTGGTGCGGCGGATCCAGATTCGCCAAAGGCTCATCCATCAACAGCACCTGTGCCTGCACCGCCAGGGCGCGGGCGAGCAGCACGCGCTGGCGCTCACCGCCCGAGAGTTGGCCCAGTGAACGGGCACGCCAGTCCCAGGCTTGTGTGGCTTTGAGGGCCTGCTCCACGGCCACGTGATCAGCGGTGCTGGGCGCGGCCAGCCAGGGCTGGTGGGGCAGGCGCCCGAGCATGGCCACGTCGAACACGGTCAGGTCGTCGGCACTGGACTCGTTCTGGCCCAGCCACGCCATGCGCTGGGCCCGCAGGCGACCCGGCAGGCTGGCCATCGGTTGGCCCAGCAAAGTGACGGTTCCGGTGTGCGGCAGCAAGCCCGCCAGCACCTTGAGCAAGGTGGATTTGCCGGCTCCGTTGGGACCCACGATGCTGGTCCAGCGCCCCGCCTGTATGGACAGGCTGATGCCGTGCAATATCTCGACGTTTCCGAGGCTAGCCCTTACAGAATCTGCGTGAACAGCTATTGAATTCATAGCATGCCACCCGCCGTCACCCGCCGGTGCATGAGCCACAGCAGGTAGCTGCCACCCAACACGGCCGTGAGGATGCCCACCGGCAGTTCCAGCGGCGCCAGCACCCAGCGCGCCAGAATATCAGCGGCCATAAGCAATGCGCCGCCCATCAGGCTGCTCAGCACAATCAGGCGGCCATGGCTGGTCTTGACCACCGAGCGCACCAGGTGCGGTGCGGCCAGGCCCACAAAAGCAATCAAACCGGTTTGCGCCACCGCCGTGCCGGTGGCCAGCGCGAGCACGGCCACCAGTGCGGCACGCAGGCGCGCCAGCGGCAGACCCAGACTGGCAGCCGTGGCCTCGCCCAGCGCAAGGCCATCGAGCACCGGGCTCAGAGCCCAGGCCGCGGCCATGCACACCAGCCAGGCCAGCAGCATGATGAGGCAGGCGTTCCACCCCACATACCCCGTGCTGCCCAGCATGAACGCCTGCATGGACTGCAAAAAATCGGGCCGGGCCAGCATGATGAGTTCTTTGGCCGCACCCAGCACGACCCCCACAATCACGCCCGCCAACAACAGGCGAAGGGTGTGCTGCACGCCTTTGGCCAGCAAGAGGGTGAGCAGCACGCCCAGCACTGCACCGGCAAAGGCGCCACCGGTGAGCCCCAGGCGGGTCAGCCACTGGGTGGCGAAGGGCGACACGCCAAACAGCACCAGACTCAGGGCCACACCCAATGAAGCGCCCGAGGCGCTGCCCAGCAAAAACGGGTCGGCCAGGGGATTGCGAAACAGGCCCTGCGCCACCGCGCCGGCCAGCCCCAGCAAGGCACCCGCCAGCCAGGCGCCCAGAGTGCGGGGCAGGCGGATATCCCAGACAATCTGCAGCGCCACGGGGTCATCGGCCGCGCGCAAGAGGTTGTCAAAGCCGGTACTGCCGACGCTTGCACCCAGCAGGGTCAACACCACGGCCAGGATCAGCAAGCCCAGGCCCAGAAAGTTGACGCGCGGATGGTTCATGGGGCCCCGCCTGCTGCACGGGCTGCGGCTTTGTCCGCGAGGCAGCGCGCCATGATGCGGGCGCCTTCGGCCATGCGCGGCCCTGGTCGCACCAACATGTCGGATTCCTCATTGGTGAAGACGCACAACCGGCGTTCCCGCAGGGCCCGCATCCCGCTCCAGCCCGGTCGCTGCTCCAGACCGATGTAGTTGCTGTCACCCACCATGATGAGATCAGGATTGGCCCGCACCACGTATTCCGGGTTGAGTTGCGGAAACGGGCCCAGACTCGCGGGCACAATATTCCGGGCGCCCAGACGACTCAAGGTCTCGCCTATAAACGAGGCCTCGCCCGCTGCATAGGGCGCACTGTTGACTTCAAAATACACCCGCTTCCCCCGTGCGGCAGCGGGTACCGACTGCGCGGCGGCCATAACCCCGGCGTCAATCACGCGCCACACCCGTTGGGCATCATCCACCCCCAGCAACTGGCCCACTTTTTCCAGCACCCGGCGCACATCGGCATGGGTCTTGGGCTCCAGCGCTACTACCTTGATGCCCAGCGCCTGCAGGCGCTCGCTGGCGCGTGCGCTGGTGGCCATCAGTACCACATCGGGCTTGAGCGCGACGATGGCTTCGATGCTGGGGTCCAGCCCGCCGCCCATCTGGGGCAAGGCACGCACACTGGCAGGAAAGTTGGAGTAGCGGTCCACACCCACCAGGCGCTGGCACTGGCCCAGTTCACACACGGTTTCAGTCAGGGATGGCAACAGGCTGACGATGCGCTGGGGTGGCTGCGCAAAGGTGACCACAACACCCCGGTCATCCGTCATTTGCAGCGCGTGCGCGGGCAGTGCAACCATCGCGCCCAACAGGCTGATCGCGCCCAGCAGCATTGCGTCCAACGCAGTGCGGAAATGGGTGTTCATGCCATGTCTTTCAAAGTGAGTGGCAGACCCGCCGCCATCAGGGTGACGCGCCGGCAGGTGGCGGCCACGTCCTGGTTCAGGCGGCCCAGGGCATCCACAAAGGCACGCACTTGCGCACCCAGGGGAATGACGCCCATGCCGATCTCGTTGCCCACCAGGACCAGCGGGCCGGGCGCCTGAGAAATTGCTATCAAAAGAGGAGCTGCCTGCGCAGCATCTACGGGGGCTACAGGCCTATTTAGCTCATATTCTGCGGGCATCAGGCAGTTAGTCAGCCACAGCGTGAGGCAATCCACCACCACCAGCGTGTGGGGCTGGCTGTGCTGCGCAATCGCATCGGCCAGAGCCAGTGGTTCCTCGACAGTGGTCATGCCGGGCACGCGCTCAGCCCGGTCTTCCTGGTGGCGGGCAATGCGCTGGCGCATCTCGTCGTCCCACGGCTGGGCGGTGGCAATCAGCACGGCATGGTGCGCGGGTGCGGCATGAAGCCAGGTGCGTGCCAGCATCTCGGCACGACGCGATTTGCCACTGCGCTGCCCACCCAGGATCAGTTCGCTGCGGGCGATGGTTACCTCAGCCATGCGTGCGACTCCAATCCAGGATGATGCGGTGCAGTTGCTCCACACCGTCCGTCAAAGCCGCCGGGCCAGGTTGCAAAATGTCGCAGGACTTGATTTCAAAAATCTGGCTATTCCTGACCGCATTGACCTGTTCCCAGCCCGCGCGTGCAGACACTTTTTCAGGCCGGAACTTTTTGCCGCACCACGAGCCAAAGATGATGTCCGGGTTGCGCTGCGCAATGGTCAGGCCATCCGCAATGATGCGGTTCTTGCCCATAGGCTCACGTGCCAGTTCGGGAAAAATATCGTCGCCCCCGGCAATGCCAATCAACTCGGATACCCAGCGAATGGCGCTGATCGGGGGCTCATCCCATTCTTCAAAATAGATACGCGGGCGCCGGGACAGACTGGCTGCAGCAGCGGTAATTGCCTGCAACCGTTCCTGCATCGGCTTGATCAACGCCAGACCCCGCTCACCCTGCCCCACCATGGCGGCCACCTGAAACATCATGGAGAAAATCTCCGCCACGCTGCGCTGGTTGAACACCGTCACCTGCACACCCTTGCGGATCAGTTCCGCCGCAATATCGGCCTGCAGGTCGGAGAAGCCGAATACGCAGTCCGGCTCCAGCGCCAGGATTTTGTCGATCTTGGCGCTCAGGTAGGCACTGACCTTGGGCTTTTCCGCCCGAGCCCGGGCCGGCCGTACTGTGTAGCCTGAAATCCCCACAATGCGATGCTCCTGACCGAGCAGGTAAAGCCACTCCGTCGTTTCCTCGGTGAGGCAGACGATACGCTTCGGGCCGAGATCGTGCAGTTGCATAGACATGTGGGGCATGTGGGCCTTGATGGTTTAGAACTTGGCCTGAACCGTGGCCACCACCGAGCGGCCCGGCTCCGGATAGACGCTGGCAGGCAGAGCCCCAGCGCATGAATAAGCCAGGGTGAAATATTTGGCATCCGCCAGATTTTTCACACCCACGGCGAATTCGACACGGCCTGCACTGTAAGCATATCGGGCATCCACCGTCGAATACGCAGGCACCGAGCAGGTATTGGCTTGATCCACATACTGCGACGACACCCAAGTAACACCGGAGCTCACCGAGTGCCCACCCGCCAACTTCCAGTCGAACCCGAGCGCTGCGGTTTGCGCAGGAACCAGATAGATATCTTTCCCACTGTTCGGCCCGTCAACAAACTGATTCTGGCGCGAGGCCAGGTTCGCCCGAAGCTTGATGGCATTCGTCAACGCATGGTGCGCCTCCAACTCAAGCCCTTGGTGGCGCGTGGGGTCCAAGTTCACATTTTTGTAGCTGGCCTGATCGAACCCAATTTCATTGGACAGATTGCTGCTGTACCAACGCAACTCAACCCGGCTCGTATCGGTAACCCAACGGGCGCCCAACTCAGCGTCTCTGGACTGCTGTGTCTGCAGCACAGCAGGCAATGCGTAGGCGATTTCATCAATATTGGGCAAACGATAGCTTTGGCCCAAACGGCCAAACACCGACACATCGCCCGTAACGGGTTGCCACAGTCCGACGTTCCAGGCCTGCTGCGTTTCGTTAGCCTTGGCCAATGGGTTGCTGGTCTGGGACTTGGTGATGGAATCGCTGCGCAGTCCAATACTCAATTTGGTAGCAGTCGGGCGATAGGTCACGTCATCCGTGAAGTAAACCGCGTTGGAGTCGGATTTGCCAACCGTTGTGGACGCTAATCCATACGACATCGAGTCCGATCGTCTCCACTGGTTGTTGTCAAAACCAACGGTGAGCACATTTTTGAAGAGATCGCCGTCCTTTTGGTGGCGCGCCCGCAAATTGGCACTGGAGCCTTCGACCTGATAGGCCGTCAAGCCATAATTTTCAGCCTCCAGTTGTTTGGTTCGTTGGCCCACATCCAAGCCCAACTCCCAGTCGCCCAGCCATGTCTGCGCAAACACGCCGGTATTTTCAAACTTGGACTTCGCCCAATCCGTTGTCGAGGCCGCTACAGTTGCGTCTGTTTGAAATTGCGTCAACGTGATGGCGCCTGGCAATCCGCTTTGCTGTAAAGTGCGGCCCGACTGAACACCCACGCGCAACTGATCGTTGCTCCACTGCACCGTGGAGGCCAATGAGTTGCTGGTGGACGCAAAGTTTTTACGGTGGCCGTCGGACTTGCGATCCTGCGCCGCGATGTCGATATTCCAATTGCCAGACACCAGAACGGCGGTTGATCGCAAATCGCGCATCCCTTGAGACCCCGCAGAGCCGGTCAGGGTCGCACCCGTCTGACGCTGAACCCCCTTGCCGGCCTTTGTCGTGATCACGATCACACCGCCGGTAGCGCCTTCACCATACAGGACAGCGCCGCTGCCCCGCAACACTTCAATAGTCTGAATGGAATCGATGGCAATGCTGCTCAAATTCGCGGCGGACATATCCGCTTCATTCATCCTTCGTCCGTCCACCACGATCACCTGGTTGCTCGAAGCCGTTTCGCCAAAGCCCCTCAAGTCGATCGCTTGGCTATTACCGCCCGACGTATCCAGTTTGCCGGGTATTCCCAACAGCCGGATGATGGCTTCGCTGACGGTGCTCGCACCCGAATCGTGAATATCCTGCGCGGTGATAACGCCAACGCTATAGGGCAGCGTGTTGGCCGATTCTTCAAAGCGACTGGTTGTCACCACCACTTCTTTCAAATCAGAGGCCGATGCGGTTTGGGCCGCAACGGGAAAAGCTGCGACCGCAGCAATGGAGAGCGTGGCAAGACGCACGCGTGAAGTAACAATTTTCATAAAGGAAACATTCAACAAATTGTCCTCGCCGTCTTCCCCGACAGCGCATGGACGTTCACAGTTGCACGCGAACGTGCAACCACCTTGTTGGCCGGTATCCGGGCTGGTGGAATCAACCTCCATCGCCTTCCCAAGCGCGTGTTCAGAACGCTCAGTGGCTGTGATGGAAGCGGAGCACAGGGGCTCGTCCACTTACCGTTGCGGGGGCAGCGCAGGTTAGGTTTGCTGTGAACAGCGCACCCTCCTGCTTCCCGTTGAACTGCGGCGTGTGAACCACACCGCGAGCACCAACATACGCATTTTACCCATGCCTTGCTGTCGCAAACCCTACAATCATCGATCTATGGTAAATCAGACCCACATCGACCAAATTGCCGAGCGTGTAGAGCGCCTGCTGGTGCGCTATGGCGAGCTGCAGCGAACCAATGCACTGCTGGTGACCCAGGTGGAAAGCCTGACCCAGGAACGCGACACATTGAAGTCGCGGCTGGGCGCAGCGCGCGCGCGGGTGGACGCACTACTGGACCGGCTCCCTGAAGCTGCTACCGTACAAAAAGACGCATCATGAAACAGCTGGAAGTTCAAATCATGGGGCAGAGTTATCTGCTGGGCTGCCCGGAGGGTGGAGACGCCCGGCTGCTCGAAGCCGTGGAGCGCGTCGACACTGCCATGTGCAAGATTCGGGACGCAGGCAAGGTGCGCGCGCGGGACCGCATCGCGGTGCTGGCCGCGCTTAATCTGGCTTTTGATGTACCGGACCGTATGCCCGCAGCGGCAGCTACGGCAACCGTAACCCCTGCCCCGCAAGCAGCGCCAGGTAGCGTTGCCCGTTCGCCCGAGGACGCCATGGATTCCGACGTTCTGCTGGTCTCCCTACTGGAGCGGCTGGACCAGGCACTGAGTGAAGACGGGCGCCTGCTCTAAAACAAGTCCCTTCGCCAACCTTTTGCTCGCCGGCGCGCCTACAATAGCAACCGTCTGCGGTGCTCGCCGGGCTTTATATTTCCTTGTACCAATGCTCTTAGAGCCCGGGCTTGGAACATTGCCTAGCTAGCGTGATCATCTCGCGTTAGATGAACCCAAAGCTTGCGCTGACCTCGCCCACCTGAACCATGGTTCAGGATGCCGGTCCGGTGGCATTCGCAGACACCTTTCACATCCATGACTTTTGAACCCCTGTTGATCGTTGAACTCGCGGCACTCGGTCTGGCTACCGGCTACCTGGCGGGTCTTCTGGGCATCGGCGGCGGCATGCTGATTGGTCCTTTCATGACGATCATCCTCTCGGCGCGCGGTGTGCCGGCGGATTTGGCCATCAAGATGGCCATCGCTACGTCCATGGCGACGATTATTTTCACGTCCATCTCCAGCGTGCGCGCCCATCACCAGCGCGGTGGCGTGCGCTGGGACATCGTCAAGGGGCTGGCACCCGGCATCGTGCTCGGCGGCGCCATTGCCAGCGTGGGCGTTTTTTCGATACTCAAAGGCACTTGGCTGGCTATTTTCTTTGCGCTGTTTGTGGGGTTCTCGGCTACCCAGATGTTCCTGGACAAAAAACCCAAGCCCAGTCGCCAAATGCCCGGCACTGCAGGGCAGGTGGCCGCTGGCAGCGTCATAGGATTTTTGTCCGGTCTGGTGGGGGCTGGCGGAGGTTTTGTCAGTGTGCCTTTCATGGTGGCGCACAACGTGTCCATACTGAACGCGGTAGCCACCAGTGCGGCATTGGGTTTTCCGATTGCTGTGGCCAACACGGTGGGTTATGTGGTGAGTGGCTCCGCAATGTCGGGCTTGCCGCCCTATTCACTGGGCTACGTCTGGCTACCAGGGTTGGTAGTGGTTGCCAGTTGCAGCGTGCTGACAGCGCCCATGGGCGCAAAAATGGCGCACCGCATGCCGATTGCCAAGCTCAAGCGGGTGTTTGCAACCGTGCTGTATGGCCTGGCCTCTTATATGCTTTGGAAAGGGTTGCGCAGCTAAGGCGCTCCACCGGCCTGGGGCAGACCGGCAATCAGCTTCTCAAAGTCGGCCGCGGGCAAACCGGGCGAACACAGGAAACCCTGGAAAGCCGCGCAATTCAGTTCCCGCAGGTAGTCGTGTTGCGCAGCAGTTTCCACGCCTTCAGCCACCACCGACAACTTGAGCGCACGTGCCATGGCAATCGTGGCTCCGACGATGGCCCGATCGCTTTCGTCGGCCGGCAAGCCCATGACAAACGTCCGGTCAATCTTGAGTTTGGAAATGGGAAACTTCTTGAGATAGGCCAAGCTGGAATAACCCGTACCAAAGTCATCAATAGCGAGACTGACGCCGAGGTCGGCCAGGGCATGCAGCCGCGCCAGTGCCTCATTGGCGTCCTTGAGCAGAATGGACTCCGTCAGTTCCAGCTCCACCAGCGACGCATCCAGGCCCGCACTGCGGATGGTGTTATTCACACGCTCCACAAAGTCCGGTTGCTGAAACTGCAGGGCCGACACATTGATGGAAACCACAACTGGGCACCCGGCCTTCTGCCACAACGTTGCCTGGCGCACCGCCTCCCCCATGACCCAATTTCCGATGGCGATGATGAAGCCCGACTCTTCTGCCAGTGGAATAAAAAGGGACGGAGGCACATTGCCAAGCTCCGCGTCGTGCCAGCGCACCAGCGCCTCGGCCCCCAGCAGGCGGCCGTCGCACAACGATATCTGCGGCTGGTAGTGCAGGCGAAAAAGGCCCTGCTCCATGGCTTGGCGCATGGCGTGGTCCATCTTCATGCGCGAGAGCAAGTCCACGTTCATCTGGGGCTGATAGAAGCGGAAGTTGCCACGACCGCGATCCTTGACGCGGTACATGGCGGTGTCGGCGCACTGGATCAACTCATCGAGCGTCTTGCCGTCCTCCGGGTACATCGCAATGCCGATACTGCAACCCAGCGAAAAATTCATGTCATCAACGAGAAACGGCTGGGCCAGCGACTCCAGAACGCGCCGCGCTACGATTTCAGCGCCATAGGCATCCGAGTCCGGCAGGAAGCCGACAAACTCATCACCCCCAAGGCGGCACAAGGTATCGATTTCACGCAGGCAGCCCTGGATGCGCTGGGCCACTTCAATCAGCACCTGGTCGCCAAACGCATGGCCCATCGAATCATTGATATTTTTGAAACGGTCCAGATCGATGAACAGAACAGAAAAGGTACCGCCATTGCGCTGTGCCAGGCGCAGAGTGAAATCGATGCGCTGCCCCAGGGACAGACGGTTGGGCAAGCCCGTCAGCGAGTCGGTGTAGGCCAGAACTTCAATGCGCTTCTGCGCCTCCAGCCGTTCGGTAAGGTCCCGGCAAAATCCAACGGTGTGCCGCAACGCGCCTGCATCGTCACATAACGCGACCCAACTCAACTCGACCGCACAGGGCTGGTCTCCGGTCGTGCGCCAGACTTCGCCAGACCACGAACCATTCAATTCGAGACTCAGCTCCACTTCATTGAAAAAATCGATCTGTTGGGGCGCATGAAACAGCTTGCGGGCCGACGTACCCAACAGCTGAGTGCAGGTGCAGCCAGTCAATGTTTCGCACCGCGGGTTGACCTGAACGATGTCGAAATGGGCATCGGTGATAAAAATGGCGTCCAGGCTGGAGTCAAATACCTTGGCGGCCAACCGCAATCGCGACTCTGCATCGACCCGTTGGGTGATATCGCGAAACGAATACACCCGCCCCAAGGCTCGGCCCCGGCTGTACTGCGGCTGGGTCACGCGCTCCAGTACGCGGCCCGCCTGCAGCAGCAAAATATCGGTGGCCTCCAGTGCGACTTCGCCCATGATGTGGTCCAGTCGCGCCTGGTAGGCCACCGGGTCCAGCATGCAGCTGGCCAGATGCTGGTACAAGGCCTGGTGGTCAGCGGACTTCAGGGCGGGCTCCGGAATCCTCCACAACTCCGCAAATCGACGGTTGAAGTTGCGAACCGCACCCGTCAGGTCGGTAACCAAAATTCCGTCTCCCGTGGATTCCAGCGTCGCCCGTAATTCGGCCAGGCGATCCTCGAGTTCGTCCGCTGCCTGAACCTGCGCGCGCAGATCACGCAGACCAACCAAAAACACGGGCGATTCCGGGCTGAGCCATACCCGACTGACCTTGCGCTCCACGGGAACCGCTACGCCATCGGCACAGCGCAGCAAAGTGTCGGTGTGAATACTGTCGGCCAGACCCGCCGCCACGTCTTCCCAGAAAAACAGGTCTTCAGGAGTGGCCGTCAACTCTATAGCGGGTTTGCCCAATAGATCACGGCGATCCATGCCCACCAACGTGGCGGCCACCTGGTTGACGGCAACAATGCGCAGGCTCTTGGGGTCAACCACCCACACCGCCTCCAGCATGCCGTCCAGCAGGCTAGCCCACTCAGCCTCCATCATGCAAACAGCTCCTGCATTTGCGAGTCCCCGGCACGTTCGAAAAAGTAACTGATGCGTTGACGAGGTGCGAGGTAATCCAGGGCTGCGCTGGGCAGGTTTACGGGCTTGACACTCCTGCGGATACCCACGTTTGAGGCATGCTCCAGATCCAGAATCAGCGCTTCGTGTTTGGACACCCCAGGTTCATGCACGATCACGCGTGGCTTGAGGGGGCGCGCAGAATTGACAGACACCACAATCGCATAGCGGTCATCAATCAGCTGCACCACGGACCCAGGTGGGTACACCCCCATCATGCGAATAAACGCGCTCAAGGTCGCGGAATCGAAGCGTGTCTTGAGTTGTGCAAACATGAGCGAAAGCGCCTCATGGGGTGTCATTGCCAAAGCCGGCCGACTCGGGTTGCACAGGTTGTCATAACGATTGACAAGCGCAAGAATACGGGCGCCCGCTGTCATGCTGGCACCCTTGATTCGCGCAGGAAAACCGCTACCGTCTGCCAGCTCATGGTGCTGCGACATCGTCAGCATGGCACCTCTGGAAAGCCCCATGCTCACACCAATCTGCACGCCGAGAGCGACGTGCTCCTGGTAAAGCTTGTACTCTGCGGTCGAAAAATTCTCTTCAAACCATCGAACCCGGTCCGGCAGTTGCGTCTTGCCCATGTCATGCAGAAAGGCCGCCACACCCATATCAATCAGGTCGTTCGCGTGCATGCCCATGGCCTTGCCCAGCAAAAGAGAAACGATGGTGACGTTCACCGAATGCATGGAAGACTTCTCTCCCGCAGCTTCCGTAAGCAGCCGGATGGCTGACTCACCATCTGCGGTGATCTCCCCTACGAAGTCGGCAATCATGGCCTGGCATTGGTCGGCCGCAGCTCTCGGCTGGGCATGCAATTGATCGAGTGTCTGGCGGTACTGGCGGGCTGCTTCCCCGAAACGACGCTCGCATACCGCCAGACTGCGCTGCTGGGCGCCCAGCAATTGCGCGCGTCGCATGCGCGTCGCTTCATCCCGCAGCGCTTGTGCCGCGCGCTCAGACACCACGGGGGCTACCGGCTCGCTGGCAGACAGATCCTCCACGGCAGGAGCCGGATCACTTTTTTCCACAACGTAAAGCACCTGGGTCAAACCCAGGCTGCGAATGGTTTCAATCTGTTTTTCCGAAGAGATTTTGAAGCTGCCCACAGGAAACGGATGCGCCATCCAGCCCACGCCCAGCTCCACGAACATGCCTATTCGAAGCTGATTGACATCAACGTAATCGGACTCATCTTTTTTCATAAACTAATTGCCACCGAACTGGTTCATTCGGCCCCCTTGGCCACTCATCTTGTTTGGAGTCATTGTGTTCACACAGCGCCGGCCGGGCTGGCCCCGCAAAGTCGACTGATCACAAATGGAATACAGATGTGTCAGTTTTATCACACAAGCATGACTAAACCGCTGCAATGGGCACGCTTTTTGCGCATTTGACTTGGGGGAATATCCGATAAACATCAACGGGCACGCACAGACCGGTACCGGTACTCATCAATGCCGCAGTGCCGCAGGCAACACCAAAGCGGAATGCCTCTTCAATGTCCTTGTTATTGGCAAGTGCCCAGGCCATGCCCGCTACGAAGCTGTCGCCTGCACCCACCGCACTGATGACGTCAACAGGCAATGCGGGTGCATAAA
>Ga0335397_10008703_pt1 | contig 12767 bp, 10 predicted proteins | sample MAT04_FD_205740 | JGI IMG/M metagenome (GOLD analysis project Ga0335397, IMG submission 205740) | Freshwater microbial communities from Lake Fryxell liftoff mats and glacier meltwater in Antarctica - MAT-04 (spades assembly) (version 2) ...
TCTCTGGTTGGTTAGCCGCCGCATTGACCGCCTGCACCCAGCGTTCTGCGCGCTGCTGCGCGTCGAGCAAGTCATCGCAGTTCTTCGTAATGACCTTCAGCGTGTCCTCCATTTCCACGCGGAACTTTTCCTCCTCGCCCGCCGCCGCCTGCCACTCGAAGGCTTCCTCCAAGGCCTCGCGTCCCAAGGCGCGATACTGCTCGAACTGGTTGCCTGACATGAAAAGATTCGACCCCATGGTGTCGAACCCGCCCGCGCCCGTGTCGCCCGTCAGCTCGCTCACATTGATTTCCACGCCGAGCAACTCGCGCAGCGTGTTTTTATACTCGCGCCGGTTCAGCCGCCGCATGGTGATCACACCGTTTTGATCGCTCAAGCTGCGCCGCGCCGCGACCATCACGTTCGCGAGATCGTCCAGCAAATCCGTCTTCGCTGCATTCGGCGGTTGCTTCTCATCCTCCGGCGGCATCTCGCCCGAGTTCATTTGATTGAGCACCTTTTGCCACTTCTCCGCCGTCTCGATGTCCGTGATCGTGAAGGGAAGATCATCCACGCGGAACTTGCCCTTCTGCTTCTCCGAGCCGTGACACTTCACGCAGAAATCCTGCAACAGCGCCTTGTGCTTCGTGTTCATGGCAGCGCCCGAAACGCTGTCTGCGGCACGGGCAAAAGCAACGGAGGAAAATAGCAGTGCGATAAGAGGCTTGAAGGCGGATTGCATGGATGAAAAACGTCGGTGGCTCTCTGAGAGGCAGAAAAAGTTCCAGGCAGAAAAATTGGGATTCGAGCTACCCGAGTCCCCATTTTTTGCCTTCAAATATTTTTGCCTTCCTCCCTTCGGATGGTGGTGAATGTAACGCATTTCGTGGTCAGGTTCGCCCAATGGATCGCCTTCAGCGTAGTGTGCTGAACGAGGCGGCGCGCATGGGACTCAAAGCGATTATCCTCATCCGAGAGTGCCGTGAGCTTGAATGCGACACCGGGAGCCAACAGCCGCATCTTTTGATCATGCAGATGCGCTTTCGTTCCCATCACCGGCACGGGTAGCAGCACATGCTCGTCACCGCCGAGAAAGTGGGTCAGCGCCTCCTCAAACAACCCAATTTCCAACCCCGCACCCCAGTCGCGAATCAGCGACACCAGCATCTCGCGGAAGAACTCCGCTCCGGCGATCTTGGCGTCGAAAGCGGAATCAACAAGGACCGGATTTTTCAGGTCTTCGAGTCGCTGATGACAGTTCACAAACTCGGAGCCGACGCTCTCGGGTCGCATGTTGATGATTTTGCCGTGGGGCAGATCGAACAGCAGCAGGTAGTTGAAGGATTGGCTGCGATGACGAGGCGCGATGGCTTCGGCAGCCTTGAATTCAAAAAGGCCGCAGCGCCGCGCGAGCACATCGAGTTGATAAGTTTTTGAAAACGATTTGTAGGTCGCCGTCACAGGCACTTCCAATTCAAGGCCTGTCATGCGGTCGGCCAGTTCGCGCTTATATACGCGCTCGTCGAAGAAGCGGCCGAACCCGTTGTGGATGGCATAGACATGCTCCATGACCTCATAGGCGAGGGCGCCGAACTCGTCCTGGGAGATGCGAGTGGTTGGGGTGGAGCGGATGATGGGCATGGGTTCGGATGGGGAAGGCAGGAAAATTTGCAGGCAGAAATGTTTTGAAACTCAGCTTCCCCATTTTTCGCCTGCAAATATTTTTGCCATTAACTCACCGCGTTACGCGACAATCTCCTTCAGCACTCCCGTGCTGTCGCCGTGGCGCTCGGCCTTCACGCCGATGCCATGGAGCATCGCGAGCCACGCATTGCACAGCGGCGTGTCTTTTGGCGCGACGATGTTGTGCCCGAGCTTCAGGCCCGCGCCTCTGCCGGTGAGAATTGTCGGGCAGTTCGTGAGTTCGTGGCCCGAGCGGATGTTGCTGCCGTAGGCGAGCGCGAGGTGATCGAAGAGACGCGAGCCGTCGGCTTCCTTCGTGGCCTTCAGTTTGTCGAGGAAGCCCGCGAGCAGTTCGCTCTGCGCGAGGTCGCGGCGCTGCGAGGCGTCGAGCTTCTCGCCGTTCACCGTACCATAGTGGCTCATGTCGTGCGGGAAGACCGTCACACCGATGCTGGTAAGCAGGGTGCTCACGGGCTGCCGATAGGTGATGACGCGCGTGCTGTCCGTTTGGAACGCCGCGAGCATGAGGTCATACATCAGCTTGATTTCCTCCTTGCCCTGCAACCCGGGCGCTGGCTCGGCCAGCGGCGCCTTCGGGCGCGGCACGCCCATCCATTGCTCGTCCTTGCTCAGCCGCGTCTCGATGTCGCGGATGCCCTGAAAATATTCGTCGAGCTTCGCATGGTCGTTCCTGCTCAGGCCACGCTGCAAATCGCGGGCATTTTCCAAGACGGTGTCGAGCGCGCTGCGCTGTTCGGCGAGCATGGCCTTCTGCTGCGCGAGCGGCGTGGTTTCCTTGGAAAAAAGACGGTGATACGTTTCCACGGGATTGTTCAGTCCAGCGATGGGCTTGCCGCGCACATCCCAGGCGAGCGAAAGCCCGGGGCCGTGGCCGGAGCCGCCCGCACTTTCGCTGCCGTTGAGCTGCAGCGAGGCAAAGCGCGTGTGCATGCCGAACTGTTCCGCGGCGACCTGGTCTGCCGAGATGCTGTTGCTGAAACTTTGCCCCGCCTGCGCATAGCGGTTCGCACCCGTGAGCCACCAGGTGCTGCCCGAGTGGCCTTCGTTGGAAAATTTGTTGGTGAGTCCCTGGACCACGGAGAAGTCCGCCTTGTGCCGCGCGAGCGGCTGAAGTCCGGCGGGCAAGGTGTAGCCTGCGCCGGTCTGCCTGATGTCGGGATACCACGTCTCCTGCGTGATGCCCCAGCCGAAGCCGAGGAACACCAGCCGCTTCGGCGGTGTGATCGCCGCCGCCGAGGCGAAGCGGCGGAAGCCGAGGGATTCCAGGATCGGCAGCGCGATGAGCGCCGTGCTGGAGCGGAGGAAGCGGCGGCGGTTGAGCGGGGTTTTCATGGTGGAGTTGGATTGGAAAGGCAGAAAAATTTGCAGGCAGAAAAATGACAGAAAGGGCTGGGTTCAGGAATTTGTTCTGCCGGCAAATCTTTTTGCTTCATGGCAGCGGCGAGCGGCGCGCGACCGTGATGCAAACATCATCCAAGTAGTGCCCCGCAAAGCTGTTGCGCTGCTGCGGTCTTGACCCGTGGGCGACGCTGATGCGGATGAGGATGAAGTCGGCGCCCGGCGGCAGACGCAGTTCGCATTTCATCGGCTGCCAGGTCGCGGGATCGCGATCCAGAGCGAGGCGACCCTTGCTGGTCATCGCGAGGCTGTCCGCATTCAGGGATTGGCCGTTGCGCAGCGAGCCGTGCAGCGCCGTCTCCGCATCCAGCGCGGTGAGCGACATCGAGCCGACAAACCGCTCCTGCTCGGGAAACGCGAACGCGTTGAACCCCGCCGACAACTGCACCACTGCGCCGCCATCCGCGAACTCGCCGCGATGAGGCCGCAGATCCAGGAGTTGATACACGTCGCTGAAGTAGCTGCCCTCCGCCTCCGCCTTGCCCTCGAAATCCGCGCGCAGAAACCGCAGCATCTTCGCGCCGCTCATCGGCTGCACACCCTGCTGCGCGCCCACGATCTCGGTGTCATCGCCGCTCCACACACCCGCCACGGTCGGCACGCCCGTGACGAGCGGCGCCGGCCCGTTTTCAAAGCTCTCCTGCAAGAGCGTGATCGCCTTTGCCGCCAGCGGCCTCACATACCCGAACACTACCGACGTGCAGAGCATCCCGAACACAATACCCGCCGCCGCCGCCGCGAGCGGACGCCATTGGAACCACGCCGACCACGGCTTTCGGAAAGATGAATCAACACCCCCTGGAGCCGCCATCTCACACGCCGCCGACGCCGCTTCCAGCGCCACCTCGAGATTCATGCAGCTGAGGTAAAAATCAGCCAGCGCTGCATCGCTCTTGAGCGCCGCCTGGAGCATCTGCGCTTCCTCATCGTTCAGATCGCCAGCGATGAACCGCTGGATCAGGTCATGCCATTCGTTGTTCTTCATGGGAGCGCCTCTCCGGCAAAAGTGCTTTGCACGCAGGCCTGCAAAGCCTGCCGGATGCGATGCAGCATCTTGTAGAGCGACATCGGCGTCTGCCCGCGCCGCACCGCCAGCTCATCCATGCGCGTGCCTTTTGTGTAGGCCGTGAGCACCAGCTCCCGCTGCGCCTCAGGCAGCTTTTGCAGGCAGCCCTCCAGCGCGTCCCGCTCGCGCATGTGCCGCGGCTCCAGCGCCACGGCCCGGTCCGCGAGACGGTTCACCAGATCATCATCAAAGACATGCCGGTCGCGCTTCCGGGCCTGCAGGAACTTCATCACCTCCAACTGCGCCACACCGTAGGCCCACCGCTTGAAATCCTCCGCCGACGCAAATTTCTGCCACAGCACCACGCTCACATCCTGCAGCACCTCCGCCGCCTCATGGCGATTCGGCAGCATCGAGCGCACAAACGTATGCAACGCCGCCTCATGCTCCGCATACAGGCGGAGAAACTGGTCGTGCTGGCGGGGATCAAAGGTTTCGGGCATTGGTCAGCAAGAGATAGCCGCAAAACTCCGCAGCATTTGCCGAAGAAAGTTTGGGAAAATGAGCGGGCGGAGAGAAGAGCCAGGAATTTAACTGGCGGAATAATGCAGGGACTTGAGTCGCGGAACCCTATTTCCAGCCGAACGTCTTTCTTCCTTCCATCTCTGACCCCACCACCATGAAACTGCACGCGTTCACTTCTCCCATGGCTGCGTTCGACGCTGGCGACGCCGGAATTTGACAAATGTAACTGCGCTGATTACATATCCGGCTGTCATGGCTGCAAGTTGTCGATTTGCTTTTGCTATTCACGTTCTGGCGGTTCTCGCCCATCAGCGCGCCGCCGGTGGCGCGTGCTCGGACAAACTGGCGGGCAGCGTGAACACCAATCCCGTGGTCATCCGGCGACTGCTCTCGCAGTTGCGGAAAGCGGGGCTCGTCAAAACCCAGAAAGGCTCCAGTGGGGGCTCGACGCTGGGTCGGTTGCCGGAGGCCATTTCTCTCGACGCTGTCTATCGCGCGGTCGAGCCGATGGCGTCCTTCGCGACGCATCGGCAAAAGCCCAACCAGCGGTGTCCCGTCGGTGCCGGAATCGAGCGCGTGCTCGACGAGGTCTTCTCCTCTGCGCAGGCGGCGCTGGAGTCCGAACTTGCGCGCCGTTCGTTACGCGACGTTCTCCAAGCCATGACGGATGCCGCCCCTCCGGGCCGCAAGGCCGCCTGAGCTTTTCCGCTCGAATCCCTTTCCGAACCACCGCCATCACCATCCCTATGTTCATCGACACCGCCCACGTTGACCCACCCGTCCAGGCTTCCTCCGCCACCGATCACCGCGACCTTCGTCGCGACGAATTCTGGCGCGGCATTCCCGCCTACGAAAAAATCACCGCGGAAGAATTCCGCACCCACACTTTCCAAAACCGCCGCAGCATCACCAACCCCCGCCAGCTCCGCGAAACCCTCGGCGCTCTCGCCCCTGAAAGCTTCTACACGGACCTCGAAGCCGCACTCGCTCACGCGCCGATGGCCCTGCGCATTTCGCCTTACTTACTGAGCCTGATCGACTGGCGCGACCCGCTCGGCGACCCGATTCGCACGCAATTTCTCCCGTTGCACTCGCAGCAGCAGCCCGACCATCCGATGCTGCAATTCGATTCGCTCCACGAGCAGGAAGATTCGCCGGTGCCTGGCCTCACGCATCGCTACCGCGACAAGGCGCTCTTTCTTCCGCAGCTCAGTTGCCCCGTTTATTGCCGGTTTTGTACGCGCAGTTACGCCGTTGGGCAGGATACGCCCGGCGTGGAAAAACTCGCGCTCTCCGCGAACCTGACGCGTTGGGAACAGGCGTTCACTTACATCGCCAATCAGCCCGATCTCGAAGACATCGTGATCAGCGGCGGCGACAGCTACAACCTCAAGCCCGATCATCTTCAACTCATCGGCGAACGGTTGCTGCGGATGCCGAACATCCGCCGCATTCGCTACGCGACGAAAGGTCTCTGCGTTCTGCCGCAGAAGATTCTCAGCGACAATGCCTGGACCGATGCGCTCACCCGTGTCGTCGAACTCGGACGCGAATTGCACAAGGATGTCGTCGTCCACACGCACTTCAATCATCCGAACGAGATCACCGACATCACCCACGACGCGATGAACGTGCTGACCGAACGGGGCATCCACGTCCGCTGCCAAACCGTCCTCCAGCGCACCGTGAACGATGATCCGGCGACGATGACCCAACTCGTCCGCCGCCTCAGCTATATCAACGTGCATCCCTACTACGTCTATGTGCACGACATGGTGCCCGGCGTCGAAGACCTGCGCACCCCGCTCAGCACCGCGCAGCTCCTGGAAAAACACGTCCGCGGCGCGACTGCCGGTTTCAACACGCCCGCCTTCGTCCTCGATACCCCCGGAGGTGGCGGCAAGCGCGATGTCCACAGCTCCGAGCGCTACAACCGAGACAGCGGCATCAGTGTCTTCGCCAGCCCGAGCGTGAAGCCTGGCAAACAATTCCTCTACTTCGATCCGATCCCGTCGCTTGACGAAGAGCACCGCTATCGCTGGACCGTGCCCACCGAGCGCCGCGCGATGATCGATGCGGCACTGGCCGGATAAGGGGTAGTGGTTCAGTTTTTTAAAACACGAGTCATGCTCAGCGGAGTTCCGTGCCGGGCGCAGGTGGGACGGAACGCAGTCGAAGAATCCCGGCGAACCACGGGCGATGATCGGTGGTCGAGCGACGGGATTGCCTTCGGCGGTCTGCGGCTCTTCGACTCCGTTACACTCCGCTCAGATTGACACGCTCATTTCCCCAAACTGAGCCACTACCGGATAAACTACTTCGCCGGAATCTCGTTGAGCGTGTAGTAGCCGACGGGATGCAGCAGAGGCTGGCCTCCGGCGGATTTGACGCCGTCGAAGTGCAACTCGTGGATGTGCCCTTTGGTCAGTTTGTCGAAGGTTAGCCTGACAGACTTCTTATCGGGTGCGACGACGGCCTGGGTGATCTGCGGGATGACGTCGTCGATCTCGGATCCGCCGTATTCCGACTTGAACAAATAGGTGAAGGCCCGCGCCTTATAGCTCGCGGGATCGCCAGCCGTCGCGGGATCAACGGGCTCGGTGAAAGTCAGTTCGAAGCCATCGGACTTCGCGCGCATCTCGTGGACTTCGAAGGGCACCTTGCCGGTCCAATCCACGCGCTCGAAGGAGAACGGTTTGCCGCCCTTTGCGCCCCAGCCGCGATCGGATCCACCGGCGAAGATTTGCCCGTCCTCGTTCATGCGGCCGCCGATGAGGCCGGACTTGAAGCCTTTGAGGAACGGGAAGACGACGCCTTGCTTGATGCCGTTCACTTCCTCGACGAAGACGCGCGAAATGTTCGAGTGGCTTTGGTCGGCGACGAAGAGCTGCTTTTGAAAGGGTCCGAATTTTCCCTGGCTGAGATCGCAGACGACGAAGGACGAAGAATTGCCGATCTTCCCATGCACCATATAGACGACCGGCGGCACGAGTTCCTTGATGCGGGCGCGTTCGGTGACCATGTAGCTCTTGTCGTTGGGCTCGACCGGGCGCGGCCCCATGTTGGGCGCCTTGCTGTACCACTCGAAACCGCCGGGGTGGCCCTGGAATGAGCCTGGAATCAGGTGCTGGAGCGTGGACGACCCATGCCACGGACCCTGGTTGTCGGTGTAATAGACCTCGCCGTCCGCATCGAAACCCATGCCGCCGGGCGAGCGAATGCCGCTGCACGTCGGGACCAGCGAGCCGTCGGGTTTCACGCGCATCGCCCAGCCGCGGAATTCCGTCTTGCTGGTGAACGAACCGGTGAGGCAAAGCACCAGCCAGAGGTCGCCATTTTTGTCGAAGCGCGAGCCGAAGGTGTATTCGTGATAGTCGCCGCTCACGCCCCACTTGTCGGTCACCGTGAGGAAGCTGTCGGCCCGCCCGTCGCCGTCGTCGTCCTTCAGCTTCGCCACTTCGTAGCGATTGGTTTCGTACAGCCATCCGTCCTTGTAGGCGAGGCCCATGATCTCATGCTGGCCGGAGGCGAAGAGCTGATATTTCACCTTTTCCGGCTGACCCTGCGCATTGGCGACCGTCCAGATTTCGCCGCGGCGCGTGCCCAGTGCGAGCTTGCCGCCCGGCAGCAATTCGATCGAGCTGACTTCGAGCGCGGTTTCCTGCGGGGTCTCGAAGGTGGTGATCTTGTAGTAGTCGGATTCCTGCGGTTCGGCGGCGTGGAGGAGGGCCGTGGTCAGGAGGAGGCCGCTGAGGATTGGAAGAGATTTCATGGCAATGGCGGAGAGGATGGAGGTCGGCACGGTTTAGTGAACGTGGTGCGCATGGTTCGTCGGCCACGAGTAGGTGATTTTGATTTCCGAGCGCGCCGGAATGAGAAGGTTCGAGCCGGCGACCTGCGCGCCTTCCGCAGCGATGCGGAAGGTGTTTTCAAAGTCGCGTCCATCGAGAGTGAAGCGTCCGTTGCTCACGAGGAAACCGCCGTCTGCCGGCTGGATGTTGGTGCCCGTGGCCGCGCGGAAGAAGGCATTTGCCGGGATTGTGCCGCTCAATTGGAGCGTGCGAATGAGTTTGCCGGCACCAGCGACGGCGTTTCCTTCCACGTCGAAGCGTTCGGTGATTTTCACGCCGTTCCATTCGTAGAGGAAAGTGGGAAAGCGCCTGGCATCGAGCGTGTAGCCTTTCCAGGTAAAGCCTTCCGCGCGCTGGCCGCCGCCGGCTTTCGGCCATTCGCCGGAGGTGGAGCCGAGCACCGCGAGCGGCTGCGAAAGTTCGCCGGCGGGCCGGAAGACATCGAAGCCGAGCGGCCCCTGCGCGCCGCCGCCGCGGCTTGTCCAATGACGACCGGCGTCGATGAATGCGCCGCGCCAGACCAGCGCGAGATTCATCTGCTCGGCGTTCCACGCGAGATTGATGCCGCCGGGATAGCCCACGCCCAGACCGCGATTGCCCGCTCCGGTGATGAAATTCCGATACACGACGGGCTCCTTGTCCACGAGCAGCGGGATGGGCGGTGGCGCGTCGGCTTTCTTTTTCTGGGCGCCGTCCTGCCATTTCGGCGGCGTCCATTTTGAGAGCGCCGTCGCGGTAAAGTCCGCACCCCGCCACCCGGCGAAAATTTCCGCATTGGCGTCCTGCTGGAAGTATTCCAGCCGGAAGTGATGGTCGCCCGCCTTCAGCTTGACCTTGCCTTCCTTGATGTCGCTGGCCGGATGAATGCCGTCGTGCTCCACGACCCGGCGGCCATTTACCAGGATGCGTCCGCCATCATCTGAAGCGAGCAGGAAGGTGTATTCGGCCTCTTGTGGCGCTTTGAGCATGCCGGAAAAAACGACGCCGTACTGGTTCTTGTAGTCGTCGAACTTGAGCTGCACGAGATTGTCGGGAATCTCGCCCTCGCGGTGGGGCTGCAACTTGGAGAATTCCGGCAGCTTTTTCCAATCGCCGAGATAGACAGCGAATTTCAGCTCCGTGAGCCCCGGTCCGGGCGCGGCCACTTTCATCTTCCCCTGCATGCTCAGCGCATGGCCGGGGAACGTGCAGACGTAGGGATAGGTGCCGGTCTTCTCGGGTGCTTTGAAGACGATCTCGTCCGTGGCTTTTGGGTTCACCATTTTCGAGTGGGCCAGCATGCGCTTGTCGTCCGGCAGCCAGTCGCGCTTCAGCGCTTCCTCGGGCTTTTCCATGTTTTTATTTGCCACGGCGACGACGTCGGTGCCGGGTTGGAAGAGGACGAGATTGTGCGGCATGTCGTCCACGTTCTCCAATATGATCTTCACCTCGGCGCCCGGAGGGACGGTGAATTCCGCCACATCGTAGCGCATCTGCGCCTGGAGTGTCTTGATCCTGATGATGTGCGGTTCGGCGGCGGAGACAGGCACTGCGAGCAGTACGGCGAGGAGGAAGGTGGAGGTTCGAAGCATGGGATGGCGTGGGTGAAAGACGGATGAGGAAGGGAGGAGCTGGGGCAGCGCGCGGAATGTGTCAGGGGGTGCGGCGTGTAATCGCGGAAACCCACGAAACGTTAGCGATTCTTTTCGCCACCGTCCACGCTGCCTCGCTCAAGGGGGCAATGGATGGAGAAGCCGAGTGCGGAGCGCGTAGCCCGCGGCGCTCTGCTGCCGGTGGTCTTCGACGAGGAGATCCGGCTTCGGCCGCCCGTCCGCCCCGATCAAGCCGGGCCACAGATCGATGTCGGCGAGGTTCTTCCCCGTGGCGATGCAGTCGGGGACGAGTCACGCGCGGCACGTCCTGCTCAATCCCGGTGATACGGCAGCCCGGCCTTGATCGTGTAGGCGCGATAAAGCTGCTCGAGCGCCACGACCAGCGCGAGTTCGTGCTGGAACGTCAGCTTGCTGAGGGCCCAGGTCCATCCGGCCGCCTGACGCAATTCTTCGCTGTGCCCGTCCGCCCCGCCGATGAGCAGCGCAAAATCCCGCGGCCCGTGCTGCTCCCATTCACCGATTTTCTGCGCGAACGCGCGGCTCGCCAGATGATCCCCGCGTTCATCGAGCACCACGCGGAACATCCCCTTGCTCCGCTCCAGCAGCGTCACGCTCTCGCCCGCCCGCGAAGGTGCCTTGAGATAATGCACCTCCACCGGCACGAACGGTTTCAGCCGCGCCGCATACTCCTCGATCCCGGTCCGGGCGAAATCGAGCTTCGGTTTGCCAATCGCGAACAGGTGCCAGCGCATGGCGCCCATGGCACCGCATTCCCTGGACGTTGGCCAGCGCAACCTCCGCCCTGCTCCCATTTGCTGCCCGCCATTCTCCAAAAACATTCCGGCGATGAGGCTCCTCTTCGCCGGAGATCTGCTGATGTCGGTGCAGCTTAATGGTCGGGAGGGTGCCTTACAGCGTCGGTATCTGTCCTTACAACTTTCGGGATCACAACCTGACAGATTGTTGTAGCGGTACCAGTCCGTGATCATGATTCACCCCTCCCCATGAACGCCCGCCTCATCTCCTCCCCGCTGCGCATTCTCCTCATGAACCTTCCGCTCCTCGCCGCGACTGTCGCTGCCTCCGCCGCAGAGGAAAGTGAAGTGCGCTCCTTTCATTCACAGCCGAGCTTTGTCGTGGCGACGAGGGAAGTCGAAGTGGCTGTCTCCAGACTCGGTGGGCACATGGCACCGGTGACCTTTTTCCGCGACAGCGCGCAGCCGGTGCGGCCTTACTACGTCAGCCCCTGGCAAGACGAGGCCGCGTCGAAAATGCCGGCACCGGTGCTCGTCTCGCTGCGTGGGGATTTCTTTTGCCTGCCCTTTGGCGGAAACAGCGACGAGGTCGCGGGCGAGAAACATCCGCCGCATGGAGAGATCGTCGGCGACTCGTGGCATCTGGTGAGCTCGAAGAAGACGGGCGACGTGACGACGCTCACGCTTGGGATTGAAACGAAAGTCCGCAAAGGGCGCGTGACCAAGGATCTCTCGCTCGTGGATGGGCAGAACGTGGTCTATTCGCGAAACATCATCGAGGGTTTCGCGGGACGCGTGCCGCTCGGCCATCATGCGATCCTCGCGATGCCGGAAAAGGAGGGGGCCGTTCGGATTGCCACCAGCGCGTTCCGCTTTGGCATGACGTGTCCGTCGCTCTTCAGCGACCCGAAGCAGCGCGAGTATCAGGCGCTTCTCCCCGGCGCAAAATGGACGGACCTGGCGAAGGTTCCGGTGGCGTGGAAGAACGCGCCGGATGCCGATCTCACGCGGCTGCCCGGGCGCTACGGCCATGCGGATTTGATCCAGATCGCCAACGAGCCGTGGGACAAAACCGGCGGCCCCGCCTGGACGACCGCAACGTTCAGCGAGGCCGGTTACGTCTGGTTTGCGCTGAAAGATCCGGCGGTGCTGAACAGCACGGTCTTCTGGATGGAGAACCACGGCCGTCACGGCCACCCGTGGAATGGCCGTAACCACTGCCTCGGACTCGAGGACGTCACCGCGTTTTTCGCCGACGGCCTCGCGGCTTCCACCAAAGAAAATGTGCTGACCAGCGAAGGCGTGGCCACCGCGGTGGAACTGCGCGCAGACCAGCCGACTGCGGTGAACTACATCCAGGGCGTGGTGAAGATTCCCGAAGGATTTGAGAATGTGAAGACGCTCGAGTTTTCGCCCGGGCAAGTGACGTTCCTCTCGACCACCGGCCAGCGCGTCAGCACACCCGTGCGGCATGACTTTCTGAAGACTGGCAAACTCCAACCCCCCACGACAAAACCATAGACGCTCACTCCTCATGAAACGCCTCCTCCAGACCCTCCTCGCCTGCACGCTCGCCATCCTCACCGGATGCGACAAACCCGCGAACTCCACCGCCCCGCCGCTTTCCGACACCAAGGCCAAAGGCACCATCGGCGTCTCGCTGCTCACGCTCGACAATCCGTTCTTCAAGGTCATCGGCGACACCATCACCGCCGAGGGAAAGAAGCGCGGCTACGACACCATCGTCGTGAGCGGCGACAAGGACGTGGCCAAGCAGAGCAACCAGATCAAGGACTTCATCGTGAAAAAAGTCAGCGCCATCGTGCTGAGCCCGTGCGATTCAAAATCCATCGTCCCGGTGATTCAGGAGGCGAACGCGGCGGGCATTCCGGTCTTCACCGTGGACATCCCGTGCAACGAGCCCGGCGTGAAAATCGTGACGCAGATCGCGACGGAC
>Ga0335397_10008707_pt1 | contig 12765 bp, 11 predicted proteins | sample MAT04_FD_205740 | JGI IMG/M metagenome (GOLD analysis project Ga0335397, IMG submission 205740) | Freshwater microbial communities from Lake Fryxell liftoff mats and glacier meltwater in Antarctica - MAT-04 (spades assembly) (version 2) ...
GAATGCACATGCTCATCCGTTTCAGTGGACTAAAACGTCCGTGACCAAAATTCTGGCCAAGTGCGAATCACAAACCGCACTGGCTGCGTGAGAGTGTTCCCCCATTCGCGGGGAGATGTACTTAGCTATGCGAATGTAAGGTGATTTTGCGCCATCGTGCTTTATTGAAGCACTGAGTTGTGCGTTAACCGTGGCAGACGGTGTTGCGCCCAAACTCTTCCTCAATCCGTCACCAATGATTCGTTCGGTAATCTCGTTGTAATGAAGTGGGGTCGCAGTCGCGCCGAGAATTTTCTCGATCGCCTGACGCCACGTTAATTCGCTTGCCATTGTCTATCCAAGTTTAAAGCCAAACAAATATTCGACCGCCGAAGTGCGGTAGGAATTTACCGCACTTCGGCGGTCGAGTTTGGATCACCGACCATCAATCTGCCGAGATTGTCCGCGAAAGTCAAAGTGTTGGCTCATGATGGGACCGCACAAACCTCGCTCCGATGCGCGGAGCCTTCGCATCGCGGCTAACCGTTTTTCATCCCAAAGATCGTCTCGACATTCCCGCGCAACACTTGCCGGCCTAGAGCGAGCGCCTCCGCTTCCGTCCAGCCGCGACCAATCACGAAGTCCTCCGCCAGCACGCGCGACAAGCATTGGCGGTACATCTGGAACTTCGGCCATGCGAACTCCAGTTTGTACATGTCGCTGTAGTAGCCGATCTGTTTGTTGCGTGGCACCGCTTCCAATCGCGCGCGGCAGTCGGTCGTGATGTACGTCGGGATGTTCGAATACCACCAGTGGGCGTTCGTCACCACGTTCGGGAAAATCCAGGCGTAACTCACCAGTTCCTGATTGCTGATCTGGGCCAGCACGCTGACCGGAAAGGTCACCGTCGGGAACGCATTGAACAAGTCCTGATACTGAATCAGCGACACGCGCTGATCGAATAAATCCTGCCCCTGATACACGCCGTTGGGGTACACGCGGCGGTTGACGCCGATCATCAGGTCGAATGGCAGATGATGCTCGGCACAATATTCGGCGAGCGTCCAGAATACGAATTCACTCACGCGGGCCTGCTCATCGAATGTGAGCGGATCATTGGCGAGAATCTTCTGCAATGGCGCGCGGACTTCATGCAGCCCCGGATTGCGCGGCGAAAACCACGGCGGAATCGAGATCGCGCAGGCTTTGACGTTGTGCTTCACGAAGTGTGTGAACAATTTGCCGATAGCGTCTTTCAACGTGGATGTATTGGTGAATTCGATGTTCGTCGCCGCGGCGAGCCGCTTGCGGACCTCCGGCTTCGCGAGATGAAACACGAGATCATCGGTCCGCAGACACGGGATATACCGCTGCGTGTTGAAGCCGGTGAGCGGGTCGTCGAAGTCGTTCGTGAGAAAGACCTGCTCGATCCCCGATTGCTTCAGACACTGATCCTCCCAATCCGGCTCCGCCATCTTATGCGCGGCGTTGTCGTAGAGTTTCTCCCAGTTCTGCGGAGTGATGCGGTCGTCCTGAAAACCAAAAAACTTGCGGCAGAGTTGCACGAGCCAGTTGACCTGAATCGTGTTATCGAGCCGATCGAGATACTCGACGAGTCGCCCGACCTTGGCCTTCGGGTCCAACCCCGGCTCTTCAATCCGCTCCTTCGGCATCCCGGACGAATGGGCGAGTTCGGTGTAGTAGTGATACCCCATGATATCGGCCAGCGTTTTCGACGCCGCCGCACGCGGGTTGATATGCGTATGCGGATCGATCAGCACGATCCGCTCAAGTTCCGCCAGCAACGTTTTCGCCAGTTCGTTCGACATGGTGTCTCCGAGACAATGGGTGTCTCGGCAGTGTGTCGCGGAGTCGAAGCAGATGCAACTTCGCGACGCACAAACCTGGCACGAGCGGGGTGTACGAGGCAGGCTGGTTCCGCAACTTGAGCGAAGCGTTCCGGCCCTGCGACCCGCTGAGAGATTTTTCGAGTGCAGCGGGCGTTGGTCGAAGGTGGAGAAAGCCCTTCGCCCCTGGGCGGCATCCGTGCCGCCCGAGGGCAAAGGCATTCGACCTGTATCGGGATGGCTGCCGCCACCTTCGATCCAGTGCCAGAGGCCGACGTCCGTGCCGTCTCTGACAATCCGCATAGCCCGGTTCAGCCAGCGGAATTTCCCGACCAGCTTCATTGAAATGAAGCGGCTTTGCTTACACGATTTCCCGAGATGTCTTCAAACCACGATCGAGCCGACGAACGGCTCCCAGACTCATCCGACAGGAATGGAACCCTCTCGCTATGAACTTCAGCGAATTGCAACCGGCGGTTGTTGATAGGCCTGACTGGCCAATTCATCAAACGCCGGGGTGTTGACTTTCAAAAATGTGTCCCACGCTTCTCGATCCCACAACTCCGCGTGATCCTGAACCCCGAGAAGGTATGTCTCGCGTCCCAACCCCGCATAGTCCGCCAGCCGATCCGGAATACGGATGCGGCTTTGTCCATCCAGGTCGACCCGTTCGGCCGACGAGTAAAACAGTCGCAAATAGTTTTGCTGGCTGGGCATCCCGTTGAAGGATTCCCCGAGACTGACAAAAGTTTTTGGTGCGTACAAAACGAGTGAACGTTGCGTTCCGGGGGCGATGTAGAGATACTCCAGATTCGATTCGCCGAAGTCATCTTTCAGGCGTTTGGGGACTGCGACGCGGCGTTTGTCGTCCAGCGTTCGCAGATATGTTCCCGTCAGCGCCATCAGCCACCACTCCTCCCCACTGGCCCCCACTGCGGCCCAAATCTACCAACTGGACCGCAGGATGCAAGCATGGATTCTTGCGGAGCTGTGATCTCGTCGCGCCGCGGACACCCTAGCTCCTTTCAAGGACTGGGATTGGGAATTTTGAGAATTTTGTTGGCGCGCCGAGAAGCTGCCGTTCGTCACCGCGACGAAGCCCGGGCGAGGATTTCTCGAAACAGATTGACATGATTTTGCACCAGGTTGTCGATAGTAAACTCTTCTCCGACAGTACTTTGTGATCTGAGTCCGAACGTGGCCGCCCGCGTGGGATCGCTCACCAGGGAAATCAAGCCCTCCGCTAGGCTTTGTGGATTCGATGGGGGAACCAACCACCCATTGATGCCGGGGCGGATCAGTTCCCGCGTCCCCTCGACCTCGGTCGCCACCACTGGCTTGCCGGCCGCCATCGCCTCCAAAACGACGTTCGGCATCCCTTCCCACCGCGAGGGGAGAACCAACCCCACGGAAGAGGCCATCAGACGCGGTACGTCGCTCTGGAAGCCCGCCCAATGGACTCGGCTGATCAAACCAGCTCGTTCGGCTTGGCGCTCAAGAGCGACACGATCCGGGCCATCGCCGACGATCAGGAAATGGACATCCGTAAACCGGCTTACCACCGCCGGCGCGGCGTCCAGCAGCACATCGATTCCCTTTTGATATTCCAACCTGCCAATCGTGATTAGTACCCTACTGCCGGACGGGATACCAAACTCCGTAACATCAACTGGGGATGCCTGTTGGAACGTTTCAAGATCAACAGCATTCGGGATCACGGTGGTCTTGCGTGGATCAAGCCCCACGCTCTGTTCCATGAAATCGGCCACCCCGCGACTGACGCAGACATTACGATCCACCAAGCCATTGGTCCATCGGTCCAGCTGGCCGTGCCAAGTATGCCGTCGTTCCGCAACTCTTATCCCAGCCAGGATATGCGGCACTCCGGCTAATCTCCCCGCGATTCGGCCGAGCAGATTGGCGTGGAATAACCAGGCGTAGAGAATTGTCGGACGAAATCTCCGTAACTCACGCGTCCACTGCCAAAGAACGCGCGGTGCCGATTTCACCCCGCGGGCCGAAAAGCAGGTCACCGGGACTTGGCGGTCGCGCAGCACGCGGGCATAGTGTGCGTCCGGTCCCAGGCAGAAAACGTGCGGTTCCCATTCCGACCGATCGAGCCGCGACACGAGTTCCGTCAGCATCCGCTCCGCCCCGCCGGGGTCCAGTTCAGTGATCCCGAAGGCAATGCGGTGCGGCGGCTGAGACATGGGGTCGTTTTCATTTCACGTGACTGTGATAGAAAGAGAGTAAGCGGAAATTGACAGAGCCGGAAGCGTCAGCGACGATGATACCCGACTTGGCAACGACGCGGATCAGTGACATGCAGCCCGATCAGCTCAGCTTTTACGACTACACCCTGCCGCCGGAATTGATCGCGCAGGAACCACTGCCGGACCGGGAAGCCGCGCGGTTGCTGGTGGTCCGGCGTCACGATGGTCGCCTGACCCACGCCACGATTCGTTCCTTGCCGGAGCTGTTGCAACCGGGGGATTGCCTCGTGCTGAACAACAGCCGCGTCTTGCCGGCCCGCCTCTTGGGCCTACGCACGGCGACCGGGGGAAAGTGGGAAGGATTGTTCCTCTCGACCACCGATTCCGGCCTCTGGCGCTTGATTGGCCAGACGCGCGGGCGCTTGCAACCGGGCGAAACCGTCACGATTTCCGCCGTCAGTGGCGATACCGCTCACCCGACTCTGTTGCTACGATTCGTCGAACGTGAAGCCGATGGCGTGTGGAGGATGGAACCCCTGCTCGATGGAACGGTGGTGGACTTACTGCAAATCTATGGCAGCCTCCCCTTGCCGCCTTACATCGACCGGCCAGCAACAGAGGCGGATCGTGAGCGTTATCAGACAACGTACGCGAGTCGCCCCGGTTCCGTCGCCGCGCCGACCGCCGGCCTCCATTTCACGCCGGACTTGCTCGCGCGCTGCCGGCAGCGCGGCATTCAGACGACGGAAGTGACGCTGCACGTCGGCATCGGCACATTCCGGCCGGTCAGTGCCGAGGATCTCTCCCAGCACGTCATGCACGCCGAATGGTGTGCGCTGTCCGTGGAAAGGGCTCAACTGTTGAACGAAACGCGACAGCGTGGCGGTCGCATCGTTGCGGTTGGCACCACCAGCGCCCGCACGCTGGAATCAGCGTTTGCACAAGGCGGCTTGAACAGTTGGACCGGCGAGACACAGATCTTCATTCGCCCGCCGTATGAGTTCCAGGCCGTCGATGCCCTCCTGACCAATTTTCACCTGCCGAAGTCCACTTTGCTGATGCTCGTCAGCGCGCTGGCTGGCCCGGAACTCATTCGCCGCGCATATGCCGCCGCGATCGCGGAACGTTACCGTTTTTTCAGTTACGGCGATGCGATGTTGATTCTGTGAGGCGAAACGCTCACGATAACCGCAGATTTCGCAGATTGACGCAGATTATTGAAAGTCTCGGAAAAGCTCGTTCTTTGCATCAGGATTGATCTGCGTAAATCTGCGAAATCTGCGGTTGAGTTTTATTCTTCGTTTTCGAGTCAACAGCATGCCCATCGCCATCGGTTGTGATCACGGCGGATTTCCCCTCAAGGCGCGCGTGCGGGCCGTCATCGAAGCCAGCGGCGAGACGGTCGTGGATTGCGGGACCGACTCCGGCGATTGTGCCGTCGATTATCCCGATTACGCTCGCCACGTCGGCGCGGCGATTCTCGCCGGCAAGGTGGACCGCGGCGTCCTGATCTGCGGCAGCGGTGTCGGCATCTCGGTCGCCGCGAACAAAATCCCCGGCATCCGCGCCGCCATCTGTCATGACACCTACTCGGCCCATCAAGGTGTCGAACATGATGCCATGAACGTGCTGTGCCTGGGGGCCCGCATCATCGGCGACGAACTCGCCGGGGAAATCTTGAAGGCGTTTCTGGCTGCGAAGTTCACCCAGGAAGAACGCCATGTGCGGCGATTGAACAAGGTGCTGGAGATCGAGCGTGCCGGCGGACTCTTGTAGGGTGCGGTCGAGGCTCTGCGAGGTCCACCAATTCCGCCGCAACGCTTGGTGCCACGCGCTTCGCGCGAGCGTGTTCTTCACTCGAATTCACACGCCCGCGCGAAGCGCGTGGGCATGGCTCAAATTACGACCGTTTCCGCCGCTATCCTCATGATGGTGGGCCTCGCAGAGCCTCGACCGCACCCTACGGCACTCACTTCGCGTTCAGATGCCGTGCGAAGAACTTCCACAGCGATTCATTTGCGCGGAGGGCTTCTGGTCCGGTGAAGCCGTGGCCCTGGTCTTTCAGGATCAGCATGATGTGCTGCGCGCCGGCTTTCGTCATCGCCGCGTCGAGCAATTTCGCCTGGGAATCGGGGACCAGCGTGTCTTTGTCGCCGTGCAGCGTCAGCACGGGCGGATCGTCGGCGGAGACATAGGTGATCGGGCTGACGGCTTTATAGACTTCCGGGGCGGTGTCGGGTGTGCCGTTGCACAGCGCGGCGATCACGGTCCGCGCGTCGGGCGAGTCGACATAGAGTTGGGCCATGTCGGTCGGCCCATAAATGTTGACCACGGCCTGCACCCGGCTCGATTGCTCCGCATGTCCGCCATCCCCTTCCAGGCCGGCATCTTTGTCCGCCAGTCCAACGAGCAAACTGAGATGCCCGCCGGCGGAACCGCCGCACACGCCGATGCGGTCCGGGTTGATGCGATACTTATTCGCGACCGAACGCAGCCAGCGGACCGCGCACTTGCAGTCGTGAATCTGAGCCGGATGGGGCACCTTGCCAAGCATCGTTTTCGGATCATACTGCGTGAGCCGATAACTGATGGTGACGGCGACATACCCCTTGCGAGCGGCCTCTTCGAGATATGGCCGAAACGAATGCCGATTGCCGCCGGCCCACCCGCCGCCATGAATCAAGACAATCGCCGGAAACGGCCCGTCGCCTCCTTTCGGCCGCGCCAGATCCAACTGCAATTTCACGTCACCGACCTGCCCGTAAACGAGATCGGGTTCGAGGAGGATGTCGTCCGCGGCCGACGCTGGCCGCCCACAGCCGGCGATATTCAAGCCACAGACGATTAACGATCCATGTAACAAGAATCGCGCGACGTTGGATGCTTGCATGAGTTTCTCGCGGTAGGTTGCAATTGATCAACTGGTGCCATAGGCGGCTCAGAGCCGCCAGTGTTTACGTTTTACATTCGAAGACATCGCCAACGCATGGCTCGCATTCGAGCCACAAACGTAAAAGGTTATGTATAATCTCCAGGGACGTTGCCCTGCGAGGCCCACCAACTGTACCACAGTTTTGGGGACGATGGGCCTCGCCAAAAGCGCTCGACCCACCCTATGGCTTCTGAACTTTGAAAGGGCGTAAGCCCTCATGAAACTGCATACGCTGCTCAACACGCTGGAAGACCTCGCCCCGCTTGGGACGGCGGAGGCTTGGGACAATGTGGGCCTGCTGCTGGGGGATGCTGGCGAGGATGTCAGCACGGTGATGACGTGTCTGACATTAACGCCTGATGTCGCTGCGGAAGCGATTCACGCGCAGGCCAATCTCGTGGTGACGCATCATCCCCTGTTGTTCAAGCCCGTCCAGCAACTTACCGGCCGCACGGCGGAAGGCCGGTTGATTCTGTCGCTGTTGCGGGCGGGCATCGCGGTCTACAGCCCGCACACCGCGTGGGACAACGCGCCGCGGGGCATCAATCAACAACTGGCGGAACTGCTGGAACTGCAGAACATCCGCCCGATACGGCCGATCCCCGCGGAAGAACAAGTCCAGATCGTGACCTTCGTCCCTGTCGAACATCGGCTGGCAGTCCAGCGGGCGCTGTGGGATGTCGGGGCGGGCGTCATCCATGAATACCGCGAATGCAGTTATTACGTTTCCGGTAAGGGGACATTCTTCGGCAGCGAACAATCCCATCCCGCCATTGGCCAAGCCGGGCGTATGGAAGAAGTCGCCGAAGACCGGTTGGAAGTTGTCTGCCCGAAGTCGCTGGTGACAATCGCCATCGAACGCTTGCGGCAGGCCCATCCCTATGAAGAACCGGCGATTGATGTCTACCCGCGACACAGCTTGATGAGTGAGCGCGGAGCCGGTCGTTACGGGGATTTGCCGACGCCGCTGTCATTGGCCGCGTTGAAGCGGCGGGTCTGCGAACGGCTATCGACGCCCGTCACGCCCTTCGTCGGAGACCCGGCGGCGATGATCGCGCGCGTCGGAGTCGGCTGCGGCGCGGCGGCGGAGTTCGCGCGCGATGCTCAGAATCTAGGCTGCCAGGCGCTCGTCACCGGCGAAGCGCGATTTCACGCCTGCCTGGAAGCCCGCACCGAGAAATTTGGCTTGATTCTCCCCGGTCATTACGCGACGGAACGACTGGGGATGGAACGGCTCGCGGAATTGCTCGCGGAACAGCACGCCGACCTGCGGGTGTTTGCAAGTCAAGTCGAATGCGACCCGCTGCATGTCCCCTGAGCGGGGATCTCCATACAAGTCAGAAAGGCATCTCTCGCAAAGGCGCCAAGACAGAGAGTTCGCCAAGAGAATCCTTTTCATCAAACTTGCTATCTCGATTTCAAAATCGACGAAAATTGATGCTTGCTGCTGGGCCTCCTGATTGAATTCTTGGCGAAACTTTGCATCTTCGTGCCTTTGCGTGAGATGCCTTTCCGAGATGTGTCGATACGAATGCCCCCTGAGCGGGGGATGTCAGCCCTTTGATTGTGCGTGAAATCAACATGGTGGCGTGATGAGTTTCATGGTGCCGCATTCAGGGGGCTGACGCCGCCCCGCTCGGAAGACGGTCGGGTGGCTGGGGCGCTTATCCGCTCTACTTTGTCATGCATTTACATGGCCCCAGTTTTGTCATTTCGACTGGGGCCATGCGCGTCTGTTCCATTGGATACCTGGCGAGTGCCCCAGCCACCCCCGCTCGGAAGACGGAGCGCACGACTTTTTATTTTGACGCCGGTGTTTTACATTTGAGCCAACTTTCCGCGCGATTTTCCGGCCGGGAAGCGGCTCACATTTTGAAAGCGATGTTGCATGCAGTTTGAAACTCGTTGCGTTCACACCGGCGTCGACAAAGACGCCACCTACCTCAGCGCCACCACGCCGATTTATCCGACGTCCACCTTCCGGTGGGACAACCTGAAATCGCATCGCGGGTTCGATTACACCCGCAGCGGCAACCCGACTCGCAAAGCGCTCGAGGAAAATCTTGCCGCGCTCGAAGGAGGGATCGACTGCCGGGCGACCTCCACCGGGATGTCAGCCATCGCAGCGACCATGCACCTGTTCCAACCCGGTGATCACATCATCACGGGCCACGACATTTACGGGGGCACCTATCGCCTGTTCGACGCCGTCTACCGCCAGATGGGTTTCGATTTCTCATTCGTCAACATGGGCGATCCGGAAAATGTCCGCAAGGCCATTACCCCGAAAACCAAGGCGATCTGGATCGAGACGCCCAGCAATCCGCTGCTCAATCTGGTCGATATTCAGGCGATCTGCGAAGTCGCGAAATCGAAGAACCTGATCACCCTAGCGGACAACACGTTCCTATCGCCGTACTTGCAGCGGCCGTTTGAATTTGGTGTCGATGTTGTCGTGCACTCCACGACGAAGTATCTCAACGGGCATTCCGATGTCGTCGGCGGCTGTGTCATCACGCGGGAGAAGCAGTACGCTGACAAGATTAGCTACATCGTGAATGCGATGGGATTGGCCTGCTCGCCATTCGATGCCTGGCTGGTGCTGCGAGGCGTGAAGACGCTCGGCCCGCGGATGGAAGCCCATCAGCGCGGCGCGATGGCTTTGGCCCAATTCCTGCAATCTCATCCGCAGGTCGAGCATGTCTATTATCCGGGGCTTCCCGATCACCCGCATCATGCGCTCGCTCAGCGGCAGCAAAAGGGCTTCGGGGCGATGTTGAGCATCGACCTCAAAGGGGGCCTGCCGACCGTGGAGAAACTGCTGAGCAAATTGACGCTGTTCCAACTCGCCGAGTCGCTCGGCGGCGTCGAATCGCTGGTCGAATATCCCGACACGATGAGCCACGCCTCGATGGGTGAAGCCGCTCGCCGGGCCGCGGGCATCACGGAAAAGACGCTCCGCATCTCCGTCGGCATCGAACACCCCGACGACCTCGTCTCCGATTTCAAGCAGGCGTTGGGCGGTTGATTCCACTCTATCGCCATAGGGTGGGTCGAGGGCTTTGACGAGGCCCACCATCATGGTGATGGAGGCCACAATTGGTGGGCCTCGCGAGGCGCTCGACCCACCCTACGGGCACGAGAAAGCTTGCCAGCCCGACTACACTGTCGTATGACCCCAGCCAACTCCACAAACCCGATCCTGTTCCATCCGCACGCAACCCGCCGAGGCGTCTACGTGCTGGAGACGGAGCAATGGCTGCCGCGGGGGATTGAAGAAGTCTTCGAATATTTCGCGGATGCCTACCGATTGGAGGACATCACGCCGCCGTGGCTGCACTTTCATGTGGTTACGCCGAAGCCGGTGGCGATGTTCGCCGGGGCGACGATTGATTATCGTCTGAAGCTGCACGGGTTGCCGATCCGCTGGCGGAGTGAAATCAGCGTGTGGGAGCCGCCGTTTCGATTTATCGATCGACAGCTCCGCGGGCCGTATCGCCTGTGGCATCACGAGCACACCTTCCAATCCCGCGATGACGGCACGCTCGTGACGGACCGCGTTGAATACTCCGTGCCCGGCGGACCCCTGGTCCATCGGCTTTTCGTGCGGGGCGACTTGGAGCGGATCTTCACGTTTCGGCGGGATCAACTCGCAAGGCACTTTGGTCCCGGCGTTGCCTATACCGGGCTTTGATTACTTCTGCGGCGGTTCCATGTCCCACGGTTTGCCGTCGAAATAATTCGGCAGCGGAACACCGAACAGCCGCAGGATTGTCGGGGCGAAATCGAGAATCGACGGCGTGATACCCGCCGGCAGCTTGCGATTCGTCAGCAGCACGCCGGGGACCAACGCGGGGTCGACACAATGATCGCCCGACCACGGCCGATCATTATCACGAAACAGTGGGCCATCAATCCGGCCGACGGCATTCTCCCACGAAGCCCGATAGCCCTTTTCATATCCGACAATAATGTCCGGCCCATTGGAGACATACGGCCCGGAATATTCTCGATGGCAATCGTGGACCTGATGCACGGCACGACAGTTTCGCTCGGGATCGATCAATCCGGTCATTTTGCCAATGATCTCGGCTCGCAGTGCCGCTGCATCGGCCGTGGCGACAATCCCCTGCCCTTCCCGGCCGCGCTGGTTGATGTAAATGCCCGTCAGACCGAAGGCATAGGCTTTCGTGCGCGACCAGTCGACATCGGCGAAATAATCTCCCGCTTCCAGATCGACATCAGCATCACCAGCCCGACGCGCAAGCAAGGGATTTGCAGAAATATCCCTTGCTTGCGCGTCGGGCTGGTGAGTGTCGGGCTGGTGTTTTGCGACCAAATATCCATTTTCACGCAGCCAGACATTCAAATTCACGCCGCGGCTGAAATCGCAAAAGCCATGATCGGACAGCACGAACAGGCGGTCATTCCCGGAGATCTCGTCCATCACGCGGCCGACGAGACCATCCATGCGGACATACATGTCGTCGATCACGGTGCGATGTTTTACAATATCACGGCCGCGATTCGCGGGATGATCGGGAACATCGTGTCGCCAGAACATGTGCTGGATGCGATCCGGTCCATCGAACACGCAGACCGTCAACCCGCGCGGCATGCGGCGAAGCGCGTCGAACAGCATCCGTTCGCGTTCGTCATGAATGGCCCACGCCTGTTCCAGAAACGCCTCTTCGCCAACGACACCGGAGTTCAAACCCCAGGTATCTTCCGCGAGGCCCAGCGTCCCGAAGGAATCGTGCAGTTTGGCGAGATACATCGAGTAATAGAGCGGATGCGAGATCGGCATCGCAGGGCGCTCGGGGTCGAAATGAATCGGCGAGACATACAGCCGAACGTGCGGCGACAACGACTCCAACCGAAACCGCACTAAGCCGCTGACTTTGGTGAACCAGCCGACACGAAAGGTGACCCGCACCCAGCCGGACTCGCGCTGGAGGGGGACACGAAGTTTTTCCTTACCGACGCGGACTTCGATCTGGTTGAGATTTTGGAAGATGCGAACTCGCAAGCGAGCCAGGAGGTGGGCGGAAGTGGTTCCCGTTGGATTGGGTGGGCCAGGGAGCAGAGCTTCGATGCGGTCTTTGATTCGTTCCACATGGATCCGGAGGCCGCCGGTGGTGGCTTTCGCTTCTTCGGGGTCCGTCGTGAAGAGCGTGAACGATCCCTGCGTGCCGCGCAGGTCGGGCGTACACATGGCTGACAGGGACAGGCCGAAGAAACGCTCGGGCGGAAACGTGATCGGCACTCTCAAGATCGTGCTGAAAACCCCGCAGTCGCCGAGAATCTTCCAGAACGGCTGGCTCTTACGCAAGAGCCTCACCGTCGCAGACTTGCCGAACCATTTCCGCCAGCCGGTCGCGGTCACTTCGATGATGCGGGCCGACGACAACTCCGGCAGATAGGTCCGCAGATCGCGATTGAGGAAATCGTAGATATTGTGTTTGCCGGGATTCACGCCCGTCTGAAACGATGACCACGCGACTGGCGAAATCGGCGGCAGGGTCGAAGCGAGTTCGGAGATTGATCCGGAATCCGCGAGTTTCTGAAAGTTCGGCAGCTTCCCCTCGGCCATCAATCGCCGCACGCGGCTCGGTTCGAGTCCATCGAGGCCGATGATCACCACGCGGCTGGCAAGCGGTTTCAGCCGCAAACGCCGGCGTTTGACCCACTGAATCAAAAAGCGAATCGGCCAGGTGAGCAGCGACAGGCCGAGCAGACCCATCGCAAGAAAGAGAATAAAGAACGACCCCAGAAACGTAATCCCCGCACCGGG
>Ga0335397_10008713_pt1 | contig 12761 bp, 13 predicted proteins | sample MAT04_FD_205740 | JGI IMG/M metagenome (GOLD analysis project Ga0335397, IMG submission 205740) | Freshwater microbial communities from Lake Fryxell liftoff mats and glacier meltwater in Antarctica - MAT-04 (spades assembly) (version 2) ...
CGCGGGCGGGGCCGGTGATTTTCACTTCCGCGCAGGCGATGCCGCGGAGGCCATATCCGAGGGTGCCGGTGTTAGGCGCGACCATGCCGGTATCGGAAATGGCGATGATGTCGCAGTCGAGGTCGGCCTTATGTTTTTCGAGGAAGGGGGCGAGGTTGGGGGAGCCGATTTCCTCCTCGCCTTCGAAGAGGAGGATGAGGTTGACGGGGAGTTCGCCTTTTTCCGCGAGGGTTTTCTCGATGCCGAGGACGTGAGCGAGCATCTGGCCCTTGTTGTCGGTGGCACCGCGTGCCCAGATTTTGCCATCGCGAATCTCGGGGGCGAAAGGCGGGGTGTCCCAGAGGTTCAGGGGATCGGCGGGCTGGACATCGTAGTGACCGTAGATGAGGACGGTTTTCTTTTCCGCGGAGTGATTGTTTTTCGCGATAACGATGGGATGGCCAGGAGTCTCGTGAAGGGTGGTTTCAAGACCCATGCCGGAGAGTTTTCCGACCAGCCATTTGGCACAGTTGAGCAGGTCGCCCTTGTGTTTGGAATCCGTGGAGACGCTGGGAAAGGAGAGGAAGGTGAATAGGTCCTGAAGCTCTGGAGTCATGGGGAAATTGGGGATTGGGGATTGGGGATTCAGAAGTTCTCGTCGAAGGGGTGCCTGCCGAGAACCCAGTTCTCCGCGAGCACGCGGCTGATCTCGAACTGGCGTTTGCCCGCACCCGGAAGCCTGCGGATTTCCAGGGTCGCGCGGTGGAGAGTGTCTTCGGTCGAAAGAATGCGATCCAGCGCCTTGTGCTGGGGTGAGTCGCTTTTCACATAGGAGTAGAGCAGATCATCGGTGTCAGGGGAGACGAGGGCGTATGACTTCCAGGCGGTGTCGTCCGAGAAAATACCGTTGTAGTAGGTATCCTCCGCGATGAAGACGCGGACGGTGGCGAGGGGCGAATTTCCGGAGAGTATGGTTGCCCAATCCGGGGAGGAAACGCGGATATACGAGTCGAAATCGATACGCCATTCACCGTCTCCGGAGGGGACGAGCTGGGCGAGCCGGTTCACGTGGCGCTCTCCGCTGTCCATGAAAACGACGACTTCCTGGAGCGGGGTGCCGTTGGCATAATGTTCACCGAGCCACTGGAGTTTTCCCACGGTGCCTTCCGCTTTCCCGATGCGATCCAGGATCGCGGTCGCGTCAGTAGCGGATATCCCGGAGCCGAGTCTGAAAAATTTGGCAACGAGAGTGGTGTCGCGGTTCCGCATGGCTTGCCGGACGAAATCGACCGCCTCGGCCTCGCCCGGGGGGGAATGCTCAACTTTTTTTTCGGAAAACGCGTCCGCGAGCGCCTGTGCCTCAGGTGCGGCAGGCTGGTGGGGTTGGACGACCACGGCTTTTGAGCGAAAATAGAAGACCACGAAGCTAACGACGACGGCGATGGCGACAAAAGCGAAGAGGAGGGACCAGGCGATGACCGCCGGCCGGCGTCCTTGGCCGGATTTGCCACGCCGCGTGCCGCTGCGGTTGATTGCGGATTGGGGGGAACGGGGGACTTTGCCGATGTTCGGGGCTTCGCCGATCTTGCGGCTGCCCGGATCACGGGAAATGCGGCTGAAATCGTTTTCCGGCATCGGTTCTAGGTTTAGCGAGGAACCAGGGTGACGGAATAAGGATCGTAGTGATCGGACGGGCTGAAGAGCCAGCCGGGGTTGCGATCGACCAAGTCGTATCCACTGAGGCGGAAGACCGGGAGAAACTGGTTGCTGTTGGGATCGTAGGCTTCCTCACCGGTGTATCTGCCACGGATGCGGTATTCGAAATTCTGGTCGAAGCCATAACGTGCGCCTTCAGGGCCGTTTTCGGAAAAACGGTCGGGATTCTTTTTCTGGGACTCATCGAAAATCACGAGCTTGGCCCTGCTGGCGGATTGGCGGGGGTTGCGGAGATATCCCCAGAACCGGGTTTTCATCACATAGTAGCGGCGCCCGTAGAAGAAGTCACCGGAAGGCTCGCTGGCGATGGCGGCACTGCGCTCCGCCTGGGTGGGTCCGCCCATGTTGGCCGGGCCTTGGCCGGCGCTGCCGGAGGAGCTGGCGCATTGGCACAGCAGATTGCAGGAAGCGAGCAGGAGGAGCCATTTGAGTTTCGACATGCGTGGGTTTTGCCATGCGGCGGGCGCTTGGGCAAGAGCGGAGACGGGGACTCGTTATCCGTTAGTGGTTATTTGTTATTGGTGGTGGAATCCCGCTTCAAAATAACTTCTAACAGATAACGTCTAACCGACCTTCGGCAAAGTCCGCAACGCGCGTTTCACGATACGGGCGGTTTCCGGGGTGGGGGACTCGTTTTCCCAGCGGACGCATGTTTCCCGGACGAGGGCGGGGGCGGATTTGCTGGCGTCGTTGAGCCAGTTGCCGACGGAGAGGCGGACGTAGTTGGACGGGTCGGACTTGAGCGGTTCAAGCAGGGAAATGCCGGGAGCGGGATCGTCTTTGAGCGCCTGGACATGTCGGCACCAGACGCCGCGCGGACGGGTGAGTTCCGAGGCGAAGCGCCGGATGCGGTCGTCGGGATCGGTGGTGAATGGCCGGAGGATTTTAAAAGCCCCGGTCTGATTTTCGATGAAATCCTCACGCAGGGCCAACCACGCGATTTCCGGCACGGCCATCTGGGCATCCGCCGCGAAGGGACGAATCATTCGGAATTTTTCCTCAAGGGAAAGCCGCTTGCTCCTGCCTATCATGTAGGGTGCCCACGCCCTCGCGGAGTCCGAGGCCTCGGTAATCAGAGCGGCGGCGGCCCTTTCCACGTCCACTGAGTTGGTGAAAATCCCGCTGAGGAAGCCGCCTATCGTCGCGATTTTCTTCGGCACGGTCGTCGGCGCGGTTTTCTCGAAATGCTTCCTTAGGGCAGGCAGATGCTCCTTCCAGCCCAACCTTTTGAAAACCACATCTGCGAGGGCGATCTGATCTACCACCAACCACTCGCAGAGATTGACGCTCTGGATTTCCCCCGTGTTGAGAAGTTTCCGTATATCGTCAGGCACTGAGGCGGTGTTGCGCGCGCCGGTGCGGTTGAGGATGGGGTCGGGGATCACGAAATGAGGGCTTTGAGCCGCTCGCAGACTTCCACGACGTTCTCGCGGGAGTTGAAGGCGGAGATGCGGAAATAGCCTTCGCCAGCGGAGCCGAAACCGGAGCCGGGAGTGATGACGACCTGGGCCTCGTTGAGCATTTTATCGAACATTTCCCACGAAGTGAGGCCAGCCGGGCAGCCGACCCAGACATAGGGCGCGTTCTCGCCGCCGAAGACCTGGAGGCCGAGCGCGACGCAGACTTCGCGGAGAAGTTTCGCATTGCCCATGTAGTGGTTGATGAGATCGGAGACTTGTTTTTTCCCCTCCTCGGAAAAGATCGCCGCAGCGCCTTTCTGAACCGGGTAGGAAGCGCCGTTGAACTTGGTGGCGTGGCGGCGGTTCCAGAGCTGGTGGATGGAGACATCGCTGCCGTCACCGGCTTTTCCGGTGAGAGTTTTCGGAATGATCGTGTAGGCGCAGCGGATGCCGGTGAAGCCGCCGTTTTTGGAAAATGAACGGAACTCGATCGCGCAGTCATGGGCGCCCTCGATCTCGTAAATGGAGTGGGGGATAGCGGCATCCTGGATGAAGGCCTCGTATGCGGCGTCGAAGAGGATGATCGCGTCATTTTCCCGTGCGTATTTCACCCATGCGGTGAGCTGCTCGCGGGTGGCGACGGCACCGGTGGGGTTGTTGGGAAAGCAGAGATAGATGAGGTCGGCCTTTTCCGAAGGGACATCGGCGACGAAGTGGTTCGCCGCGTTGCACTCCATGTATAGGAGGCCGGCGTAAGCGCCTTTTTCATCCGCGTCTCCGGTGTTGCCGGCCATGACGTTGGTATCGACGTAAACGGGATAGACCGGATCGGTGATGGCGATGACGTTGCCTTTTCCGAAAATATCCAGAATGTTCCCGGTATCGCACTTGGAGCCGTCCGAGATGAAGACCTCATCGGCGGCGATTCCGAGTCCGGCGAACTGGTTGTCCACGATGGCCTGGCGGAGAAACTCATAGCCCTGCTCCGGACCGTAGCCCCTGAAGGTCGCGCGGTCGCCCTGCTCATCGACAGCGACGTGCATCGCATCGCGGACGGCGGATGGGAGCGGCTCGGTCACATCGCCGATGCCGCAGCGGATGATACGGGCGGCCTTGTCCGGGGCGGATTCCACATAGGCTTTCACCCGGCGGGCGATTTCAGGAAAGAGGTAGCCTGCCTTGAGCTTGAGGAAATTCGAATTGATCGTTGCCATGCGGGAGGGTGTAGGCGGCGGCGGGAAAAGGGGCAAGCGCGGGATTCCGGAAAAATTCCCGAACCGCCAGTCGAGTGGATTTTTCACACCGCAAAGACGCGAAGGCGAAAAGCCCATCCGTCTTCCTTGGAATTCGAGTTTTGAAGTTTGAAATTTCAAACAAACTGCTCCGCCAGCACCGCCTTGCCATAGTCGCGGTTCATGCGCGCGATGTGGTCCACGGAGATTTCCTTCGGACACGCGGCCTCGCATTCGTAGTGGTTGGTGCAGTTCCCGAAGCCCTCCGCGTCCATCTGGCGGACCATGGCGAGCACGCGCTTGCGGCGCTCCGGCTGGCCTTGGGGAAGGTGGCCGAGGTGGGAGACTTTCGCGGCGGTGAAGAGCATTGCCGAAGCGTTCGGGCAGGCGGCGACACAGGCCCCGCAACCGATGCAGGCGGCCGCGTCGAAAGCGTTTTCGGCATCGTCCTTGGGGACGGGGATGGAGTTCGCGTCCACGGCGGAGCCGGTGCGGATATCTATATACCCGCCTGCGGCGATGATGCGGTCGAAGGACGAGCGGTCTGTGATCAGATCCTTGATCACGGGAAACGGATTCGCCCGGAAAGGCTCGATCCAGATCGTGTCACCGTCGCGGTATTTCCGCATATGGACCTGGCAGGTGGTGATGCCGCGCTCCTTGGAGTGGGGGATGCCGTTGATCGTGAGCGAGCAGGAGCCGCAGATTCCTTCCCGGCAATCGTGGTCGAAATGGATCGGGTCGTCGCCCTGCACGATGATGCGCTCGTTGACGATGTCGAGCATCTCGAGAAACGAAGCCTCAGCCGGTATGTTCTCGGCGGGGTAGGTGTGGATGCTGCCTTTGGAGAGCGGGCCGGTCTGGCGCCAGACTTTCAGGGTGAGGTTCATGGTGCGTTGAATGGAGTGTCGAAAAGTAGGCCGGATTCGGGAAATCTTAAAGTGGAAAAGTCACTTGTCCCAGTTCAGGCCCTTTTCCGCGCGCCATTTCCGGTATTCCTTGAACTGTTCTTTTTTCGAGAGGTTGCGGCGCTGCGGGTCTTCGCTTAGAAATTCGTCGAAAGGTGTGCCAGGGCCGGCTTCGACAATGTTCGGTGTAGCCTCCGGTTCGGCGAGTTTTGACGAGCGGCTGGTCTTTGTAAGGCGGATGGACAGAGCCGTGAGCTGGCCGCTGACCCGGAGCAGCACAAGCATGATGATGACCAGCGCCCCCGTCGCTACATAGGCGAGGATGGTGATGGACAGCGGGAAGAGCGGTTCGATGGGAGTTGGCATGGTGGAAGGAGGTAAATGCTGAAAAACTGAAAACTGAAAGGCTGGAATTAATTTGTGGTGGAGGTGATGTCGCCGTCGATGAGGCGGGTCGTGAGTTTCTGGCCGGGCCGGGTGTTTTTCGCGGAACGGAGGATTTTTCCATCGTCGGTGAGGGTGATGGAAAAGCCGCGGTCGAAGGCGGATTCCGGGCCGAGTGTGCGGAGCAGGGATCTGAGACGGTGCAGCCTTTCACTGTGGTGGGACATGTGGTGGGCGGTGGACCGGGAGAGACTTTTTTTCAGGGAAAGGAGATTGTCGAGCCGTTGTTCCACGATTCTTCCCGGGCGCAGCGCGAGCTGGCGGGCGCGGATGGATTGCAGCCGCTGGGTGTGGATGCGCAGCGCGGAGAGAGTGAGCTGGGAAAGCTCCGCACGCAGGGAATCGAGCCGCTGGTAGGGCTCGCGCAGGAAGTTCCGCATCGCCCGGTCCATGCGTTTCCTGGCGTTTTCCAAAAAAGTCCGAAGCTCCGCCACATCCGGCACGGCGAGTTCCGCGGCGGCGCTTGGCGTGGGTGCGCGGAGATCCGCCACGAAGTCCGCGATGGTGAAATCAATCTCATGCCCCACCGCGGAAATAATAGGAATGCGTGAGGCCGCGATCGCTCTGGCCACGACCTCCTCGTTAAAGCACCACAGGTCCTCCAGGGAGCCGCCACCGCGCCCGACGATCAGCAGATCGCAGGCCGGATAACCGTATTTCCCCGGCGTGTTCAGCCGGGCGATTCCCTCCGCGATTTCCCGCTCCACCCCTTTTCCCTGCACCCGAACCGGGTAAAGCACCGGCCGCACCCATGGTGCGCGCCGCGTGAGTATATTCAGTATGTCCTGCAGCGCGGCCCCCGTCGGCGAGGTGACGATGCCGATGGTGCGGGGGAAAAACGGGAGCGCCTTTTTCCGCGAGGAGTCGAACAGTCCCTCGGCGTGCAACTTCCGCTTCAGTGCCTCGAAGCGCGCCTGAAGATCGCCCTGGCCGGACCGCTCCGCCTTTTCCACGATCACCTGGAGCTGCCCCCGCGCCGCATAGACCGTCGCCTCCGCGAAAACTTTCACCTGCGCCCCGTCCTCGATCGTCTCCGAGCCCTCCTTGTTCCGCGCCCCGAACATCGCGCACTGGATCTGCGAGCCTTCGTCTTTCAGAGAAAAATACCAGTGCCCGCTTGCCTGTTTTTTCAGGTTCGAGACCTCCCCCTCGATCCACAGCCGCCCGACTTCCGCCTCGATGGCGCGCTTCATCTTCCGCACCAGTTGCGTCACGGAAAGTGCCTTGGTTTCCTTTTTCGGAATGTCTGAGAAGAGATCCACCGGGGGTAGGATTGAACATCGAACATCGAACGTCCAACATTGAACACCATATCGAGAAAAGATTTTACCCTACGCCAGAGGGCATGGACATGCGTTGACATTGCAGGGCGGACGGGGCATTTTTCCACCGTGAACACGATGACCATACTCCTGGGAGCCACCTTCGCACTGCTGCTCGCCGCGGTGGTGCTCTCCATCAACGGCATGAACGATGGCGTGAAAAACGCTCCGCCGGACGAGCTTGCCCGGCTGCAGAGCCAGATCAAGGAGCTAAGGCTGGAGCAGGACAAGCTTGCCTTTGAAAAACAGCTCCAGCAGATGAAAAGCGCTCCGTCACCCGAGCTCTCCTCCCCCTCGGACGTCGAGAAAATGAAGGCCGAGCTCGCCGCCAAGGAAGCCGAACTCACCGCCCTCGCCGCCGAGAAAGACCTCGCCGAAAAAAAAGCCGACACCTACAATAAGGAAGCCGCCTACATCGGTGGACGTGAGGTTGAGAAGGGCGACAACGAGCTCCGCCGCGCCCGCCTCATCCGCGACGCCCTGCTCATCGGCACCGTCACCCAGTTTGTCGCCAATCCGGAAGTGGGGAATTTCGCGATCATCAAGGTCGCACTTCCCGAGCACGTCCAGGTCGGTTCCGTGCTCGGCATCCGCCGCAACACCGGCATCCTTGGCACGGTCAAGATCACGGATGTCACCGGCGAAGAGGCCATCGCCAGCCCCATGCCCGGCTTCGGCCCGGTCGAGCCACAGGAGGGCGACGAGCTCATCATCCCGCCCAGCGTTTGATTATTTTGTTGCGCATCCGCCCCGACTGACAAACACGTCCCCGCCATGGAACAGATCACCGTCGGCCTCATCTCGCTCGGATGCGCGAAAAACCTCATCGACTCCGAAGTGATGATCGGTCACCTCGCGCAGGCGGGCATGGCCCTCACACCCGATCCCGAGTTGGCCGACGTCCTCATCGTCAACACCTGCTCCTTCATCGACATGGCCAAGCAGGAGTCCATCGACGCCATCTTCGGCGCGGTAAACGAGCGCTCGGAAAATCCCGACCGCGCCCGCCAGAAAATCATCGTCGCCGGCTGCCTCTCCCAGCGCTTCGCGAAAGACCTCCCCGGCATCATGCCGGAGGTGGACGCCTTCATCGGCCTCGACCAGATCACCAAGGTCGCCCCAATCATCCAGAATCTCCTCGGGAAAAACAACCACTCGGAAGTCACAAAAGACGAAGGCCCCGCCGCCACCGACGACCCCCGCGACTTCGTCACCCTGAAGCCGAAATACGTCCCGGACTACAACACCCCGCGCTTCCGCCTCACGCCGGACCACTACGCCTACGTGAAAATCGCCGAGGGCTGCAATCACACCTGCACCTTCTGCATCATCCCGAAAATCCGCGGCGTCCACCGCTCCCGCACCCAGGACTCCGTCCTCCGCGAAGTCGAGGCGCTCGTGAAATCCGGCGTCAAAGAGATCAACCTCATTTCCCAGGACACCACCTACTTCGGCATGGACCAATGGGAAGGTCAGCGGCCAAACCCCAGCTCACCCGTCGATTCCACACGCGGCAACTCGCTCTGCACTCTCCTTCGTGAAATCAACAAGCTCGAAGGCGATTTCTGGGTGCGCCTGTTATATACCCACCCCGCCCACTGGTCGGACGAGCTCATCACCACCATCGCCGAGTGCGACAAGGTCGCGAAATACGTGGACATCCCGCTCCAGCACATTTCCGACCGCATGTTGACCGCCATGAAACGGGTCACCAGCGGCGATTACATCCGCGATCTCCTGCGCCGCATGAGAGCCGGCATCCCCGGCCTCGGCATCCGCACCACCTTCATCGTCGGCTTCCCCGGGGAAACGGAAGAGGATTTCCAAGAGCTGTTAGAGTTCATTGAGGAATTCCGCTTCGAGCGCGCCGGCGTTTTCCAATACTCCAAGGAAGAAGGCACCCGTGCCATGAAGCTCGACGGCCACCTCCACCACGCCACCCGCAAGAACCGCTGGTCCCGCTCGATGCGGGCACTCCAGAGAATCGCCTCGGAAACCAACCAGGCCCAGGTCGGCAAGGACGTCCGTGTCTTGGTCGAGCAAAAAGGCGTCGGCCGCACCCAATGGGACGCCCCCGAGATCGACGGCTCCGTGATGGTGGATGAAAATCTCCCCGTCGGCTCCTTCGCCAACGTGAAGATCGGCGACTGGCGCGGGTATGATCTCGTCGCGGCGCGGTGAACTCACACGATATCCAGTTGAGTCAAGCGGGTGTCTTCACCCGCTGTCCGAAATCCGTTTTCCACGGGCGGCGGAGACGCCACCCGTGACTCAAGGCGCGGAGACGCACCTGCTCCACTCCATCCAGCCGGCACGCAAGGAGGGGCTGCATCCTGCTGCCCGGCAACCCCAGGAAATAGCATCCAAAGACAGGTAGGAAAAAACTTCACCTCCCCTCCATCAAAGGATCTTCCCACCCCGCGACCCGGAGAACACGCAGTGGCAGCGCGACCTCTACGTCAGCCACTGGAAGCTCGCCGATCTCTCTGAAAAACAGGGGGAAGCAGCGGCAGCCACGAAACATTGGCAGCTCAGCCACGATGTTCTCGATGGAATCGCGAAGGCAGGAAAACTCGTTTCCCCTGCCGATCGGGATTTCCTCAAGTCCCTCAAACAAAAACTCGACATCGAGTAACAGAGGGACTGACTCCACTATTAAACCCACCCCCAAACTCAAGGAATCCACTTGCTCATCCGAAAAATTCTTTTGCTCATAAAATCTTTTTAAGAGACCTAATTTCTGTTTGAGACAAACGTGCCGTGAAGGTTGGACAATGTGATCCCATTGTGGGCTCGCGTGTTTCCCTTCTTTCACGGTGAATCCCAAGCTACCAAACCAAGGGCCAATACAGAACGATCCTATGCCGACCGCTTGCAGCGCGGTCGTGAACTTCATGCCGCGAGCAGCGGTTTCACCCCGGGCTTCGCGCCGGTGGATGGCAGTCTCGAGCCGGATGCCTTCGAGGAATTTCTCGACGGGCTGGACACTCTGAACAATGCGGTCGTGACGGCGGTATCGGGCTGGCAGGACTCCGCGGGGAGCCGCTCGGAGCTGGTGACTGAGATCAAGGCACGCGCCCTTCGCGCCTCCTCCCGGGTGAAGAGCAACACCGCATGGAAGGCGAAGCTGCCGCAGGTGAAGGGCCGCCAGCAGGGGGACCAGAGCTTCGGCGATATCAAGGTGCTGCTGGACAAGCTCATCGCCGCGCTCGGCACGGTGCCGGGATATGATACGAGCGCCCCGGCGGACATCAGCATCGCGGGGCTGCAAGCGCTTTCCACCCAGCTCGACGGGCTGAACAAGCTCGTCGCCGGGAGGGAGCAGGCGCTCGCCTCCGCCCGCTCGCCACGGAAGGAAGGTTATGACGGGGAGAACGGCCTTTCCGAGAAAATGAAAGCGATCAAGGAAGCCACGAAATCCCAGTACGGCTCCCAAAGCCCGCAGTTCCTCCAGGTGAAGGGGATACGGGTTTAGGAGTAGAGGTTTCTCCACCCCTTGAGTCAAGCGGGTGTCTCCACCCGCTGTCCAAATTCCGTTTTCCACGGGTGGCGGAGACGCCACCCGGCCGGCACTCAGGGCGCGGAGACGCACCTGCTCCGTTCGTTATTTCCGCTTCATTCCCAGCCTCGGATCGCGGCTGGAGTATTTCACGATGAGAACACGGATGGATGTTTCGTCCACGACACGATAAACGAGGACGTAGGGAAAGGTTTTGAACTGGGCTTTGCGCTTGTCCGGGCTGTCTGCCAATGGCGGCCAGTGGAGTGGATGGGCCTTGATGCCTTCCACACAGGCGAGGACTTCGTGGAGGAAACGGTCGCCGAGGCCAGGTGATTTTTCGTCGTAGTAATCGCAGATGTCGTTGACCTCGCGATTGACGTGCCGCTGGTAAAAGACTTTCACGCGGTTTTCACGAGGCGGTCGGCGAAGGAGGCGAGGAATTCGTTTTCCGAAAGGACGTTGGACGGGTCGTCATCCATCTCACGGTCGCGGCGGTTCGCTTTGTCGAGGAGTTCACGGTCTTCGCGGGTCTCCTCCATTTGCTCAAGGACGCGGCGGACGAGTTCCGATTTTTCGGCATCGGGAAGTTGAAGCACCTCTTCGACGAGTTCTTCGGTTTTCATGGTGGTGAGTTTAGTTTGGCGGAAGGGTGAAGTCCATTTCATTTGATCAGATCAAAAATCAGCAATCAACGATTGGTGATTGGAATAGGCGGCGCTCCTCACCCCGTCGTCCGCAGGCCGGAGGCGATGGCGTTGATGGAGAGGAGGAGCTTCGGAAGGAGAGCGTCGGCGGCGGTCTGGTTGTCCTTTTCCAGGTGGGCGCGCCATTCCTTGAGGAGGGCGATCTGCTGGTGGTGGAGGATTTTTAAGGGCGCTTCGCGGATGGCGAGAGTCTTGGCCATGCGCGGGCGGCGCTCGGCCATGGAGCCGTCGAAGAGTTCGGCGAGGAGTTTTTCGGTAAGTTGGAATTCATCGGTGATGGTTTTGACGAATTTTGAGCGGGTGGCGTGGTCGGTGACCAGACCGGCGTAAGCCTGCATGAGATCGAGGTTGGCGGAGGCGAGGTTGGTCTCGACGTTGGTGAGGACGTAGGCGAGGAAGGTGGATTTTTCCAAGGCATCTTTAAGCGCGGCGAAGTCCTCCGCCGAGTTGTTTTTCAGCTCGGAAAGGGCGCTGCCGACTCCGAACCAACCGGGAAGGTAGTAGCGGGCCTGGGTCCATGAGAAGACCCATGGGATTGCGCGGAGGTCCGAGATGGAATGGGATTTTTTCCCTGTGCGGCGCGCGGGGCGGGAGCCGATGCGGGCGTTTTCCAAGGCATCGATGGGTGTGGCCTGGCGGTAGAAACCGATGAAGCCGTCGGATTTCAGGAGGGACTGGTAGGACTTTTGTGAGGCGGAGGAGAGATTATCCAGGAAACGCTCGGCGGGGTCTTCGGTCGGCGGAAGGTGCTTGTGACGGGCGGTGTTGATGGCGGCACCGGCGAGGAGGAGTTCCAGGTTGTAGGTGGCGCTGGCGAGGTTCGCGTATTTCTGGGCGATGGTCTCGCCTTGCTCGGTCATGCGGAAGGCTCCGGACATAGCTCCGTGCGGGAGGGCGGCCATGAACCAGTGGGTCGGGCCTGCACCTCGCGAAATCGTGCCGCCGCGACCGTGGAAGAAGCAAAGCTTCACGCCCTTTTCCTGGCCGACTTTCGTGAGGGCGGTCTGGGCGCGATGGAGAGCGACCTGGGCGGCGAGGATGCCGCAGTCTTTGTTCGAGTCCGAGTAGCCGAGCATGATCTGCTGCTGGGGGCGGCTCTGTTTTTCCAAAGAACGCTGCGTGAGGGGATGCTCGAGAAAGGCGGCGAGGATGCCGGGGGAGTTGTCGAGATCGTCCATTGTTTCAAAAAGCGGGACGACCGGTAGCGGACAGCTCATGCCCTCCGGAGAGTGATTCATAAGGCCGGCCTCCCTAGCGAGGAGATAGACGGAAAGGAGATCGGAAAGCTGGCGGGTCATCGAGATGATGAGCGAGCCGAGACCCGCCCGACCCCATGCGCGCATGTGGGCGAGGAGGACGCGGTAGGTATCGAGGACGTTGTCCGCGTGCTCGCCGATACGGGTGCCGTCGTGAAGGAAGGGGCGGTTCGATCGCAGCTCGGCGTTGAGGAATTCGAGACGTTTCTCCTCCGGCCATTTCGGGAAATTTTCCCCATCGGAAATACCGGCGGCGCTGAGGATCTCGGCGATGGCCTGATCGTGGAACTCGGAGTTC
>Ga0335397_10008714_pt1 | contig 12760 bp, 12 predicted proteins | sample MAT04_FD_205740 | JGI IMG/M metagenome (GOLD analysis project Ga0335397, IMG submission 205740) | Freshwater microbial communities from Lake Fryxell liftoff mats and glacier meltwater in Antarctica - MAT-04 (spades assembly) (version 2) ...
AAGGAGGTATTGGTAAAACATAAACCCATCATACAGGTAGAAACATGGGGGCCACATAAAAAAGTAGTAGAAGATTTTTTATTGGGCATAGGATATAATCAATATTACCTTGAAAATGAAAAGCTAATTTCTACTGCTGCCGGTCATGCAGAACAGGTAGTAGATTTTATTTTTATTCACCCGGAAAATAAAACTGCAGTAAAGAAAATAGCAAAATTTACAGCCCCGTCTTAGTACTCAGTACTGAGATTACCCATGCTCCAATTGCCCTTCCCATTTACTTACTGCTGCAGTGGCCAATGCGTTTCCTAAAACATTGGTCATGGTTCTGCCCATATCACAAAATACATCTATCGCTAAAATTAATCCCACGCCTTCTGCAGGCAAACCAAACATTGCACCAGTAGCCAGCACAACCACCAACGATGCCCTGGGCACGCCTGCAATTCCTTTACTGGTAATTAAAAATACAAGGAGCATTAGTACCTGTTGCCCCACATCGCCGGTAATTGAAGTAATGTTATAAGCTTGGGCAATAAACATGCTGGCAAATGTCATATACATCATACTGCCGTCTAAATTAAACGAATAGCCTAAGGGCAATACAAAACTTACAATTTTATTGTTACAACCAAAACGTTCCATCTCTTCTACCAACTTTGGATAAACAGCCTCACTGCTGGCAGTGCTAAAAGCAATGGACATTGGTATACTGATTCTCCTGAGTAAAACGGGTAAGCGTTGCTTTAAAAAAAGATAACCTACAAATAATAACAAAGCCCAAAGAATAGCCAGCCCTAAATAAAATTCACCAATATATTTTCCAAAAGTTACCAATATTCCCAGTCCGTTTTTGGCAATGGCAGCGGCCATGGCGCCAAACACACCCAGCGGAGCAACATACATAACATAAGTAACCATTTTTAGCACTACATGTGCCAGAGAGTCTAATGCATTGATAATGGGCTCCCCTTTTTTGCCAATTGCGGTAAGGGCTACGCCAAAAAAAACAGAAAAAACAACCAATTGCAGTATTTCATTGGTAGCCATTGCTTCCACAACACTGCGGGGTACTACATGCTCTACAAATTTCTGTAAAGAAAATCCCTTTGATTTTTCCAACAGATCATTTACTGCACTTATATCGGTGTTTGTAATATCCACACCTACACCGGGTTCAAAAAGATTTACTAAAATCAATCCCAGGCCCAGTGAAACAAGGGATGCGGTAATAAACCAAAGCATCGCTTTTCCGCCAACCCTGCCAACCGTTTTCATATCACCCAATTTGGCTATACCTACCACTAAGGTTGCAAAAACTATCGGTGCGATTATCATTTGCACCATCCTTAAAAAAATAGTTGTAAGCAACTTAACATTGTCTGAAAAAATTTTTTGAGTTGCGGGAGGATAGTATTCGTGTACGTAATAACCGGCAATTATGCCAAGGACCATCGCAATCAGTATGTAGAGGGTAAGTTTGCTTTTTTTATTTGATTGTTCTATTATTTCCATTGTATAGAATATTGTGGCACAATATAATATTTATAGGCTGTTAAAATACTTACCCTGCAAAAAAGTATCCCTGTTTGTTATAAAAACAATTGAGGTCAATGTTGATCCGGCTTAAAAATTTTTGCCGCACATCATGCTGTTTTGAATTTAGTATTGCTGAAATTGCAATATTCATCCCATATGCTGTTAACCGCTTGGGCAAAAGCGACAGGTATTTTAAGCATTTATATAAATTAATCAGTATTAATCCTTGATAAACTGGTAAATTCCCTTACCTTCGCCGCCCGAAAAGAGCAATCTTTTTGTTTTATTCATTTCCCACATGGCTCAAAAAGTTCCCATCTGTTTGGGGCGCCAGCAGGGAGTAACTCATAATTAGTTATATAATGCCAAAGGTTAAAACCAACAGCAGCGCAAAAAAGCGCTTCAAAGTCACCGGTTCCGGTAAAATTACTTTTCAAAAAGCTTTTAAACGTCACATTCTTACAAAAAAATCAACCAAGCGTAAGCGTGCTATGCGTAAAGATGGCGTAGTAGCTGATAGTAATATGCATTTTGTAAAGCGTTTATTAGGTTTAAAATAAGCCAAATAACACCCGGCCTCAATAAACAATGAGGAATCAACTATTAACTTTAAAAAAAATTAAGATATGCCACGTTCAAAAAATGCAGTAGCCAGCAGGGCCCGCCGCAAAAGAGTTTTAAAAGCTGCCAAAGGTTATTATGGTAAGCGTAAAAATGTATATACCGTTGCCAAAAACGTAATGGAAAAAGGTTTAACGTACAGCTACGTTGGCCGTAAATTAAAAAAGCGTGAATACCGCACTTTGTGGATTGCACGTATCAACGCTGCTGTAAGAGCAGAAGGAATCACTTACAGTGAATTCATCCATAAATTGGCTTCAAAAAATATCGATCTTAACCGTAAGGTTTTGGCTGATTTAGCTATGAATGAGCCAGCAGCTTTTACAGCTTTGGTTGCATCTGTAAAGTAAATATGAAATATTAAATATTTTGATAGCCGTCCTGTTTTTTCAGGACGGTTTTTTTATACTTAATATAGTTAGCTATATAATATCTTTGCACCGCTATTTTTTTTATAATTTATTTTAAATAAGCATTTTACGCAAATGAATAATACCTACAACAGCCTTGTTCAGCAAACTTTTAATTTTCCACAGGAAGGATTTAAGTTAAAGGACGATTATTTGCAATACAATGATGTGGATATAAAAGCACTCATTGATAAACATGGCACTCCTCTTAAATTAAGTTATTTACCCAAGATTGGGATGCAGATTAATAAAGCCAAACAAATGTTTGCCAATGCCATTAAAAAGCATAAATATGAAGGCGAATATTTTTATTGCTATTGCACAAAAAGTTCGCATTTTAGTTTTATTGTAGAGGAAACTTTAAAACATAATATACAATTAGAGACCTCTTACGCTTATGATATCGACATTATCAACTCCTTGTATAAGCGTAAAAAAATAAATAAAGACATACACATTGTATGCAATGGGTTTAAACAAAAAAATTATACTTCCCGCATTGCAAAACTGATTAACGATGGTTTTAAAAATGTAATACCTATCCTTGATAATAAGGAAGAGTTGAATATGTATAAGCGCAATATCCGTACAGGTGAGCCCTTTAAACTGGGTATTAGAATAGCGGCTGAAGAAGAACCTTCCTTTCCTTTTTATACCTCAAGGCTGGGCATGAAAGCAAAAGATGTATTAGGATTTTATGTAGATGAAATAGAAGGATACGAAGATAAGTTTCAGCTTAAAATGCTGCACATCTTTTTAAACAAGGGTATAAAGGATGATATTTATTACTGGAGTGAATTACAAAAAAGTATTACGCTTTATTGCCAGCTAAAAAAGATTTGTCCGGAACTGGATTCTATCAATATTGGCGGTGGGTTTCCTATAAAGCACTCTCTTGGTTTTGATTACGATTACCAGTTTATGATCAATGAAATTGTAGGTAATATTAAAAACGCCTGTAAAAAAGCCAAAGTGCAGATGCCGAATATTTATACAGAATTCGGAAGTTTTACCGTGGGTGAAAGTATGGCTCACATTTTTAGTGTTATTGGCGAAAAGGTTCAAAACGATCGTGAAACATGGTATATGATAGATTCTTCCTTTATCACCACCTTGCCGGATACCTGGGGCATAGGAGAAAAGTTTTTGATGCTGCCCATTAATAAATGGAACAACGAATACCAACGGATTGTATTAGGCGGCATTACCTGCGATGGGCACGACTATTACGATTCTGAAGAACATATCAATGAAGTGTTTTTACCAAAAGTAAAAACAACCCATGAAGATGACCTGGAATCTAACAAAGAACCTTTGTATGTAGGGTTTTTTCATACCGGGGCATACCAGGATCAGATAAGTGGGTATGGTGGTATCAAACATTGTTTAATTCCTTCTCCTAAACATGTGATCATTGAGAAAGATAAAAATGGTAAACTGGTAGAGTGGGTATATGCAAAGGAGCAAACATCACAGAGTATGCTTAAAATATTAGGATATAAGTAAATCAAAACTTAAAAGTAAAAATTCAAAAGTGAAAAACAGGAGACTTCTCATTTTGAATTTTTACTTTTGAATTTTTAATTGCTATTGGAACTCAGGTTTGTCAAAAATTCCTTTAAAATACAAATAATATTTGCCATCTTTTTTATTGCGCCAGTAGCGTTTGCCTTCCAGATCATAATAATACCGGCCCTCAATAGTTTTAGTGGCGGCTTTATCATTAACAATAATCGATTTGGGAACAGGCGTTTTAACAGGCGGTTTATATAGAACAACTTTTTTCGGAGCCACTTCTTCTTCTACTACAGCTTTTGCAGGAGTGGTTTTACGGCTGCAACTCTGCATAAGCATCATCCCAGCTAAAAAGGAAATGACAAAAAAATATTTTTTCATGAAATCAATTTTACATTCCTAAGCAATAATGCTACCAAATGGAAATGATGTTAAAAATTACTTCCGTTTTTTGGGTTTATATTTTTTTGTAACCTTAGGATTATTAAAATAGGCGTCCAGTTCTTCCTCATTGGCAAACTCTTCGGTATAAGGAATATCAATTAACTGAATCTGCATTTGTTTTAATTCATCTCTCAGTTTTCGGGCCTTGTTTAAAATATCAGGGTCTCTTGTACCGGTTAATTGATTATCCTGCAAAAGATATTCTAACCTCTTAATACTGCTGCGGATTAGGGTGGCTGTATTTTGCTCGTAGGTACTGTTAGGTGCTGCAGCTTCCTTTACTGGTACAAGGGCCACACCCACACTTGGTAATATTTTACCGGCTGTTTTTTGGCTTTCGCCAGGCAGAGAAGACATAATAGTGCCGCTAAGCGTAGTGGTAGCAGATCCCAGATCAAATCCGGTACGGGTGCGTTTTACTTTTTTAATCTTTCTATCTACCAGCCGGAAACTGCTTTTTAAAGAGGTTACATATTTTCGGGTATCCTGCTGAAGTCTTTCAAATTCTATTACCTGCTGTGGATAGTTGATATTTTCTTTAACTATAATCTCAATTTTAGCAGTATCAGTGGTATGAAATTTTGTACTGCCAATGAAATAAATCTCCAGCCTTTTTGTTTTTTCTCTATCTGATTCTTTAATAAAATCAAAAGGGGCATTCCATGTAAAATCATCTCCACAGCGGGTTATAGTTGTAGAGGATTTTATTGGGTAATTGCTGATGTAAGTAAGCTCTTCAATGGGGAAACTTCCATTATCACATTGTATTTTAAAACTTAGCGTATCGCCTTCATCCAAATACAAAGTTTTGGTTACTGTGGGTTTTACTTTGGAAGCAATGATTTCTGTACTGTAAAAAAGGAGAATAAAAGATGTATCTACTTTTTCTGAGGGGACATCAAGGTTTTGCACACTCAGGTTTACCTTATACTCCACATCATACTTTAAGCGGCCCGATAAGAAGTAAGATTTTTCTGCCTTAAAAGTAAGCAATCCATTGTCTTTATTAATCTTTAATCCTACCGGAGAATTTTTTAGAAACCAATAATAATCCGATAATTTTTTATTGATATCAAGTTGATACTTTAATGTGGAATCTACATGTAGCGTAAAATAGGGATTCAGGTTTTTGATTCTTAAAATAGTATCGGTAGATTTTATAACAGGCAAAATAGTATCAGTAAATACCTGAGCATTACCAGAAAATGAAATTGCTATCATACAACAAAAAGAAACTAATATTTTCCTGGTCATCTAATATTGATTTAAGAATTACGGGCGAAGATAATTCTTTCAATAAAAAAATTCTTCATTCATTTAAAACCATTTATAGCCATATATAACCATTGTTTTATTTATGATGAATCTTATAATGGCTATTCTTAACTTTAATATCTACAAAAAAATTTAATATGAAATATTTTTTCATTTTTATTTTTGTGATTGCTTCCAGCTTTACTGCCAAATGTTAGCCTGCAGAAGATTCTGGAAAAGCTGCCGTAAACCAATTATTTACTGCAATGAAAACCAGTGACGGTGCTTTGCTGCTTTCCTGCTTTGCAGACAGTGCATTGCTTCAAACAATCACAAGGAATAAAGAAGGCGAAATGAGTGTAAAAAATGAATCAATTCAAAACTTTGCTACTTCTATCAATTCTGCCCCAAAAAGCTGCATTAGACGAACGCATCCGTTTTGATATGATAAAAATTGATGGCGCATTGGCTTCTGTGTGGACGCCTTATTCCTTTTATTACAATAATAAATTAAGCCATTGCGGAGTAAATGTATTGCTGCTTATCCTTACTAACAGCGGCTGGAAGATTCAGTACGTTATTGATACAAGGCGAAAAGATAATTGTTTATAAATAACAAACCTCCCCGGGAACGGGGAGGTCTTGCTCTTATTTAAAAATAAGATTAACCAACTGTATGTACTCTACTGTTTTTATGAAATGCTGATGTCTTTTGCAGCAGCTTTTAAAATTTCTTTTTTAGGAAGTTCCAGTTTTAAAATTCCATTTTCATATTTGGCCACAATTTTTTCTGCATCAATTTTTTCATCGACGGTAAAACTGCGCTTAAAGGATTTGCTGGTAAATTCTTTGCGAATTAATTTGTCTGACTCCTCATTTTTTTCTTCTTTCTTTTCTGTGCTGATATTTAAAATATTACCATCCAGTTTTATTATAAAATCAGATTTTTCAAATCCCGGAGCTGCCAGTTCTATCTGGAACAGGGATGGTTTTTCTATAATGTTTACCGGGGGAAAATTTAGAACATCTTCCCTGAATGTTTTAGCCACAGTAGAAGGAAATTCGTTGAAAATGTCTTTCATTAATCCATCAAAGGATCTTAGGTTGTTGTTTACTTTTACGAGTGTCATTGTAGTTATACTTTTAAATTTTTAGAATAAATTGTTTGATAACAGTTATTCAAAAGATGTTCCAACCCAATTATTTGGACAAAAGTGGATAATTGGTTAGATATATCTGCCTTACTGGCAAAATATAATTAAATATGTGCCAATATTGCTGATATAGTTAAATTATAGATTGAAATTTTTCGATTTATTTTTAAGAAGAACATTGTAATTTTGCCACTTCATTTAAAAACGATAAAATTATGTATCCAGCAGAAATAGTAATTCCTATGAAAGAGGAACTGACAGAAAATGGTTTTAGAGAAATGCTTACAGCAGCGGAAGTAGATAATACTTTGAGCCAAAAAGGAACCGCATTGGTAATGATTAATTCTGTATGTGGTTGCAGTGCAGGTACCGCAAGGCCGGGTGTTTTACTGGCTGTAAATAAAAGTGCCAAAAAACCAGATCAGATTACAACCAGTTTCGCAGGTTTTGATGTAGAAGCTGTGAACCAGGTAAGAAAACATTTAATGCCTTATCCACCATCTTCTCCCGCTATTGCATTGTTTAAAGATGGCCAGTTGGTGCACATGATAGAACGCCACATGATAGAAGGAAGAAGTGCTCAAATGATTGCTGATAATCTAATCGGTGCATTTGAAACACATTGCAATTAAGTACACAGATATTTTAAATAGATCCTCCTGTAGCGAATAAGTACAGGAGGATTTTTTATTGCCGCAGGTAAAGGATATATTGCACAATAATTTTTATTTTAAACGATTGATATGTATCCCAACTTATATTATGTTTTTAAAGATTGGTTTGGTGTAGAATGGCATGGGCTGGCATTTTTAAACAGCTTTGGTTTGTTTGTAGCCATCGCATTTATGGTGGCGGCAATAGTGCTTACATCTGAGTTGAAAAGAAAAGAAAAACTGGGTTTGCTTTTACCCAGGGAAGAAATGATTACAGTAGGAAAACCAGCGTCCATACTGGATTTATTTTTAAATGGTGTTACTGGATTCATATTTGGATACAAATTATTTGGATTGTTTTTGAGCAAACCGGCAGATGTAAATGCACAGGAATATATTTTTTCATCACAGGGACATTTTTTTGGAGGGTTGGTTGCAGCCGCTGCATTGGTAGCATTAAAGTGGTGGGAAAAAAATAAACAAAAATTAAAAACGCCGGAGCGCCGGGCAGTACGCATTTGGCCTCACGACAGGGTAGGAGATATCATTATCCTTGGGCTTATATTTGGAATTTTGGGAGCAAAACTTTTTGATAATTTTGAACACTGGGATGAGTTTGTTCAGGATCCTATAGGAAGAATATTTTCTCAAAGCGGCCTAACTTTTTATGGAGGATTAATTTTAGCCGCCATTGCCATCTGTTGGTATGCGTATAAAAAAGGGATTAAAATAAAACACCTGGTAGATGCAGCCGCTCCAGCCTTAATGATTGCTTATGCGGTTGGCCGCATAGGTTGCCAGGTTTCCGGTGATGGCGATTGGGGAGTTTACAACAGTGCCTATATTAGTGATGAAAATGGTAAGGTAATAGTAGCTTCACCCGGAGATTTTAATAAACAATTGCAAAAAAATGCTTCTTATTTTATTGAAGGGAGGGTTCCTGATACCAGTGGCCGCACATTATACGTAACGGATCGCATTTATGGATCTATTGATGCAGTGCCTCATATCCCTTTTAAAGGCCCTTCTTTTTTACCAAACTGGTTATTTGCCTACAGTTACCCACAAAATGTAAATAAAGATGGTATCCTTATGCCAGGGATTACCGATGAGCATAACAGGGTTTTGCCACAACCCGTTTTTCCTACACCATTATATGAAATTATCATATGTACCCTGCTTTTCCTGTTTTTATGGGCTATTAGAAAGCGTGTAAAAACTCCATTTGTAATCTTTGGAATTTACCTTACCATTAATGGGGCAGAGCGTTTTTTAGTAGAATCTATCAGGGTAAATAAAACCTATTCGATATTTGGAATGCACCCTTCCCAGGCTCAAATTATAGCTATACTATTGATTCTTACAGGATTAATGACCATTTTATTGGCCAAAAAGAACGCCCACCGCCTGTAGATTATTTACTTGTAACTTATTATAAAGGATAACCGTTAGATATATGTCTAACCGGTTATCCTTTTATTTTGCCTTTCATTACAAAACCATGTACTATGTAAAACAAAGTACTCACTTTTGTGAAGTAGTTATCAAAGTATATAACTGCTATTAATTAGTCAACCCTCCAATTCCGCCAGCCACGGAAGGAGATAAAAAACAAAGTATAGTCATGAAAAAACTTTTTACAACACTGGCCATGGCCGGTATCTCATTATGCAGTTTCGCCCAGGGTGGCGGAAAAATTTCAGGAGTAATAAAAGATGGGGGCAATCAAAAAATTATTGATGCCGCCAGCATTTCTTTGTTCAATGCTCAGGATACTTCTTTGATAAAAACATCTGTAACAGACAAAGAAGGCAATTTTAGTTTTGAAAATATTAAAAAAGGGAACTACCTGGTTGTAGCCAATTCTGTTGGTCACAGTAAAGTTTACAGCCAACCCCTTTTAATTTCAGACATCAACCAAACTGTAAATGCAGGAGTACTTCAATTGCAGCCGGTTTCTAAAAATATGGATGCCGTGGTAGTAACTGCCAAAAAACAATTTGTTGAAAGAAAGATAGACAAGTTGATCTTAAATCCGGAAGCTCTGATCTCCAATACGGGTACCACAGCATTGGAAGTATTGGAAAAAGCACCTGGTGTAACGGTTGATAAAGACGGAAACATCAGCCTAAAAGGAAAGCAGGGTGTGGTTGTAATGCTGGATGGTAAACCCAGTTATATGACCCCTGCAGATCTTGCTAATTATTTGCGCAGCATGGCATCTTCCACAATTGATCAAATTGAAATCATGACCAATCCTTCTGCCAAATATGATGCTTCCGGCAATTCGGGTATCATTAATATTAAAACCAAAAAGAACAAGCAAAAAGGATTTAATGGAAATGCAAGTATAGCATATGGCCAGGGGAGTTATGCAAAAACCAACAATAGCATAAATCTTAATTATCGTAAAAATAAAGTAAACCTGTTTTCTACCATTAGCGGAAACTACCGGGAAGATTACCAGGAACTGGATATAAAAAGAAATTATAAAAATGATGATGGTTCTTTAAAAGCAATATTTGAACAAAATTCTTTTCAAAAAAAGTACAGGAATAGTTACAATGCTAAACTTGGTATGGATTATTATGCAAGCAAAAATACTACGTTAGGTATTGTGCTTACCGGCTATTACAATCCAAACAGTGACCGTAATACTAATACCAGTTACTTAAAAAGCAATGCAGGAGTAACGGATTCTATCGTTACAGCATTGGGAGAAGAAGAAGGTATTTGGAAGAACGGAGGTGTAAACTTTAACTTCCGCCGTTCTTTGGATTCTGCCGGAAGGGAAATAACTGCAGATTTTGATTATATCAATTATGTATCAGACAGGGATCAGTTATTTACCAACAGCAGTTATCAGCCAGATTGGACAAAAAAATCATCTGACCAGTTAATAGGTTCATTGCCTTCTGATATAAAGATTTATTCTGCCAAAGTAGATTATGTACATCCATTTAAAAAAGGGTTGAAAATGGAAGCCGGATTAAAATACAGTTATGTGAATACAGATAATACTGCCGGATATTTTAATTTGGTAAACGGGGTACAGTTAGTTGATTACGAAAAAACAAACCAGTTTACTTACAAAGAAAACATTAATGCGGGGTATATTAACTTTAGCAGGACTGTTAAAAAATGGGGCTTTCAAACCGGCTTACGGGTAGAGAACACCGTATATGAGGGTAACCAGTTTGGCAATCCACAGCGCCCGGATTCATCATTCAAAAGATCTTATACCAGTGCTTTTCCTACAGCCTATATCAGCTACGAAGCCAATAAGAAAAATCAATTGGGGTTATCCTTTGGCCGCCGCATCAACCGGCCCGATTACGAAGACCTGAACCCATTCTTATTTTTCCTGGATAAATATACTTACGGATCGGGCAATCCATTCCTTAAACCAATGTTTAGCAATACCATGGAAGCATCACATACTTATAATCAATGGTTAACTACTACTTTAAATTACAGTCACACAAAAGATATCTTTAGTGAAACATTTGAAGAAAAAGGTTTTGCAACCATATTGAGACAGGGTAATTATGGTAAGATGAACAATGCCAGCCTTTCATTAAATGCTCAATTAAAACCAGCTAAATGGTGGAGTATGATGGTTTATACAGAAGGACGCTATCAACAATTTAAAGGAACATTATATGGAGATATAGTAGATGTAGATGCTACCACTTACCTGGTAAATTTAAACAACCAGTTTACGTTTAAAAAGGGATGGTCTGCTGAAGTGTCTGGTTTTTACAGAACCAAAGGAATAGAAGGGCAAATTGAAATAAAGGCAATGGGTCAGTTAAATGCTGGCATTCAAAAACAGGTATTAAAGAAAAAAGCTACTGTAAAATTAGCCGTAAGGGATATTTTCCTCACCATGGTTCCCCAGGGCGATATAAAATTTCAGAATACAGAAGCCTATTTTAAAAACTACCGGGATAGCAGGGTAGCTACACTTAGCTTTAATTATCGTTTTGGTAAACCTATCAAAGGGATTAAAAGCAGAAAGACCGGCGGGGCAGGCGAAGAACAAAACAGAATTAAAGGAGCTAATTAATAATTACCACAACTATTGTAAAACGCAACCATTATCGGTTGCGTTTTTTATATTTGTAAAAAATATTGTATGCCATCATTTGATTTAGTAAGCAAAGTAGATCTTCAAACTCTTGACAATGCCATTAATGTGGTAAAAAAAGAAGTTACCAATCGTTTCGATTTTAAAGGATCACATGTGGTGATTGATTTAAATAAAAAGGATTTTAAATTAACCCTGGAAGCAGATAGTGAAATGAAACTGCAACAGATTATAGATGTTCTCATCAGCCGCAGTATGAAACAGGGATTGGCAGCAGAAGTATATGACCTTAGTAAAGAAGCATATCCAAGCGGAAAAATAACCAAGCAGGAAGTGCTGGTAAGAAATGGTATTAAACAGGAAGATGCAAAGAAAATCGTTAAACTGATAAAAGACAGTGGTTTAAAAGTTCAGGTGGCCATTATGGATGATATCATCAGGGTTACGGGAAAAAAAATTGACGACCTCCAGGATGTTATACAGGCAAGCAAGGGTTGGGACCTTGGACTTGCACTTCAATTTGTAAATATGAAGAGCTAATAGCCTGTTTTTAAGGTTAAAACCTGTATATTTGCATCTTTAATAACAGAAATACGGCAAAATCCGTATAATAAACAAAACATAATGAAACAAGACATTCATCCAAAAAACTACAGAATGGTAGTTTTTAAAGACATGAGTAACGGTACTACCTTCCTTAGCCGTTCAACTGCAGACAGTAGAGAAACCATCGTTTTTGAAGAAGACGGACAGGAATACCCTGTTATTAAATTGGAGATTTCCAATACTTCTCATCCTTTTTACACTGGTAAAAATGTGTTGGTAGATACTGCAGGTCGTATTGATAAGTTTAAAAAACGTTACGAAAAGAAAGCTAAATAATTGGTATAGATCAGTTCTTTATCAGAAGTTTGTTTTTCATGGCTATACTTTAAGTCCCTTCGGTTTTCCGGGGGGATTTTTTTTGCAGTTTATTGTAGGTTCTGATAAATATCATAATTGGAGCGATGCATTTTTCATTATTTTTATCGGAATGAATTTATTCTTAGACGATAGCAGTTGCAGGGAATCTTTATTCCC
>Ga0335397_10008715_pt1 | contig 12760 bp, 3 predicted proteins | sample MAT04_FD_205740 | JGI IMG/M metagenome (GOLD analysis project Ga0335397, IMG submission 205740) | Freshwater microbial communities from Lake Fryxell liftoff mats and glacier meltwater in Antarctica - MAT-04 (spades assembly) (version 2) ...
AAGAAGCATTTATAAATGCCCCGTTAATAAAATTTTGTACAGGCTGGTACTTCATATCAATATCTAATTTGTCAAAAATTAGGTAATTTATTTGAAAACGAAACGAGAAAGTTAATAAGAGGCTTTTCGCAACCTTTACCTAACAGAAGAAGCTTACGAACTTGTTCAAAAACATTTAGACGAAAAAGTTGTTGGCCATACAAGTACCGACGACTGTAAGCACATTCAACAGCGACAATTAACAAGGTTGGTATTTTAGTATGTTGGAACTTCAAACATAAAGTAAACGTTTTTAGAATACGAAGTTATAATTCAATAAATGTATGTTGTGGTTATTCCCAACCTGACACTCGTTCATCAAAAGAGTTTAAAGTCACAACTGCTTTTTGATAGTGAAATAAAAAGTACTCCCTTTGCCCGGTTTGGACTCTACCCAAATTGTACCGCCATGTTTTTCAACGATCTTTTTGCAAATAGTAAGTCCGATACCTGTGCCGGAATACTCGTCTTTCAGGTGAAGCCGTTGAAAAAGTATAAAGATTCTTTCGTAGTGAACCGGGTCGATGCCTATTCCGTTATCGCTTACACTGAATGTAAAATAACTTTTGTCTTCCGTGTAGTTGATGTGTATCAAAGCCTTTTGTGCTCTTTTATATTTGATGGCATTTCCAACCAGGTTTTGAAACAATTGCGTTATCTGCGATTTATTGGCCATTACAACAGGCAAAACAGGAAATGATATTTCCGGTATTTCTCCTTCTTCCTGTTTAACAAAAATTTGCACTACTTCCTGCACCACTTTGTTCATATCGGTATTTATAAATACATCTTTGTTGGTACCCACCCTCGAATATTCGAGCAAATCCATAATCAACTGCTTCATCCTTACGGCCCCGTCTGCAGCAAAGTCGATATATTGACTGGCCTTGTTATCTAACTGCGCCTGGTAATTTCTTTTTAACAGGTTCATAAAACTGCTCACCATACGGAGAGGCTCCTGCAAATCGTGTGATGCTACATAAGCAAATTGTTCCAGTTCGATATTGGATAAAGCCAGTTGCTTTGCCCTGTCTTGCAGGCTTTGATTTAAGATCAGCAACTCCTCCTCTGCAAACTTCCTATCGGATATATCCCGTTCAATTGCCATAAAGCCGGTTAATATATTTTGCTCATTCAAAATGGGTACCACTTCAATATCCAGCCAATATTTTAAACCCCTTTTGTTGTAATTGACCAGTTCCACCTTAAAACCCCTTCCCTCCCGGATGCATTTTCGCATAAACGCTACTGTTCGCAGATCTGTTTCCGGCCCGTGTAAAAAATTACCTGGCTTTTTACCCAACACTTCATCAAACGTAAATTCCGTAATTCTTTCAAAACCTTTGTTTACCCACTGTATGTAGCCAGTTGCATTTGTTAATATTACTGCATTAATAGTAAGGCTGGCTATCATTGCCAACTTCTTATTTTCCTCCTCTGCAATTTTGCGGGCGGCAATATCAATACCTGTGCCCATAATGCAGTTTTTACCTTCATATACTACAGTTAATGAGTTAATAAAAAAAGGTATTTTCTTTTTTGTTCGGGTCTGCAGCAACACTTCGGCCCCAGGCATTGTTTGCCCTACAAATGCAGTGTCAATTCGCTTTTGTATTTGTAAAAGTTCGTCGGGTCCGTAAAAATCCATTGGATGCATTGCTTTTATTTCCTGTGCGGTATATTCCGAAACGGTTTCAAAATTTTTATTCCAGCGAATAAATTTGCCGGTTTCATCATATAAATAAAAAATGCCCGGCAGGCTGTTGATGATTGAATCGGACAGTACTTTCTCTTTATGTAATTGTTCTTCGGCCTTTATTTTATCCGTGATATTTTCTTTTACTGCTACAAAATTGGTGATATCACCCGCATCATTTACAATAGGTGAAATAGTAGCAGATTCCCAGTACAGTTCTCCGTTCTTTTTCCTGTTACAAAATACCCCGTTCCACTCAACTGCAGAGATGATATTTTGCCACAACTGTTCATGTACTTTTGAATCGGTTAACCCAGATTGCAATATTCGTGGATTCTTGCCCAATGACTCTTCGAAGCTATAGCCGGAGGTTTTTGAGAACGCCGGATTTACATATTCGATATCTCCCTTTACGTCTGTAATTACGATTGATGCGGAACTTTGCTCTACAGCGGTGGATAATTTTCTCAGCCGCCCTTCCGCCATTTTTAATTCAGAAATATCCGTAACCGAACCTACAAACCCGATGATATCACCTGCATTATTAAACTCAGCCGCTGCCTGGCCCATCACCCAGGTGACAATACCATTTGGCTGCATAAAACGGTACTCTATCTTGAAATTTTCTTTTTTAAAATCATTGGAATACCATTGTTTAAATACCCGTTCCTTATCGTCGGGGTGAATGGCATGTTGCCAGTCTTTACCTAGCGACTCCGCTGCTGACATTCCTGCAATAGTACACCATCTTTCATTAACATATAAGCTATCCCCATCCGGGCCGGTACGGAAAATTCCGACAGGCGAAACCTTTGCCAGGTTTTGAAATAACTGGTTGCTTTCAAATAGTTCTTTTTCTATTTTTTTACTGCTGGTAATATCCCTTCCAACACCGAATATTTCATGTTCCATCGGGTATGCAAATGAATTCCATGCAACCCATTTCCAGGTGCCATCTTTGCATAGATACCTGTTTTCAATGTGGCTGATACTTTCCTCCTTTTCAAAACCGAATCCCGGGTTTTGAGATCGTTCCCTGTCATCGGGATGAACAAATTCAATCCAGGTTTTGGTAAGCAACTCACCTGTAGTCCAACCCAGGATTTTAGTCCATGCTGGATTTACCACTTTGAAATACCCGTCTGAGCCGACTATGCAAAGCAGGTCGACTGAATGATTGAAAATCTTATCGCTGGCCTTTAGCTTCTTTTCCGTCTCCTTTCTCTCAGAAAGATTCCTGATTACCATTTCTATTGCCGGCCTGCCTTTAAAATTGAAAAGATTCGCCACTACTTCCACATCAATTAAATTTCCATCAGCCCGGATAACCTTTTCTTCCAGTAAGAAATTGCTGTTGCCTGTTGCCATCAATGCAGCAACCCATTTATCTATCAACTGGTGGTAATCCGGTTGAAAGAGATCGGAGAATTTCTTATCAATCAGCTCCTCATTACCACTAAAGCCAAAGAGTTGCAGGGCCGCGGGGTTAGCGTATTGTATCAATCCATCCTGGTTGATAAGGATGGCATCAGTAGCAAGCTCAATCAGCGATCTGTATTTTTCCCCGCTCTCATGAAGTGCCTGTTCAGCCTTTTTCTCTTCAGTAATGTCTCTAAAAAAAATAGAAAGTCCTTTCGGGGAAGGATACAAATGATTTTCGAACCATTTGCCTATTTTCGGATAGTATTCCTCCAGGTAGTAATATTGCTGTTCGGCAACGGCCTGTCTGCAGCGTTCAATCAATTGTTGGCTTTTGCCATCCGGGAATATTTCCCATATATTTTTGCCTATCAGTTCTGCAGGGGCCATGTTAATTATTTCACCGGCCCGCTGGTTTACATAGGTATAGCACCAATCGTTATCTAATGCCACAAAGGCATCTGTTATACGTTCAAAAATATGTGTGAGCTCTGCTGTTTTTGTTGCCACCTTTTCTTCCAATCCTTCATTTAATTTGTGAAGTTCATCTTCCAGCTTTTTCCGGTCGGTTATATCTTTATGAACCGCCACATACCCATCAATTTTTCCATTCGCATCCAGCAGTACTGTTATGGAAGCCTCTACAGAAATAGTTTGGCCGTTTCTTAGAATCACATTAAATTCTCCGTTATAAAATCCATTTAACCGGAGCGTGGCAAGTAATGCGCTTTTTTGCCCTTCATTCAAACAAACTGTAAAAAGGGAATGCTTACTTTTTCCTACGGCATCTTTCCAGGTATAATGATACATTTTTTCGGCAGCCTTATTCCAACTTCTGATTATAAAATCGGGGTCGGTAGAAAATATGGTTTCGCTCGTTTGCTTCACGAGGGTAGAAAGGTATTGCAACTCTGCCTGGTAATGTTGCTGCCGACGCAGATTGCGTTGAATGATAAAATAGGATATAGCAAAAACAAGAAAAAATATACCTGATAAAATAAAAAAAAGTGTTGAGGTGAATTCCGCTTTTTTGAGTTGCCGGGCATTTGAATTCCTGAGAACGGCACGGTCGGATGCTTCTGTTGAATCAATGAGTGCATGGATGCTGTCCATGATTTCCCTTCCAAGGCCGGTCTTTATTTTACCGACAGCCATTTCGTATCCTGCGGAATCCCGGGTGCGGATGATGTCTTCTGAAAATGCGATTTTCTTTCTGACGAGTACCTGCAATATTTCCAGCTTTTGCCTGCGTGTACTATCATCAGCAAGCAAGGTTTGCAGAATCACTGAATCTGCCTGTATTTCCCGTATAGCTATCAGGTAAGGAGCCAGTTCCTGCCTGTTGCCGGTAATAACATACCCCCGTTCTGCGTTTTCCATTTGATGCATCTCTTCCTGAACTGTTTCCAGGATGTGCAACGATTTCAAAGCGATGCGCACGCTTTTACCCTCCCGTAATGTATCCTGCATGTTGGCGTACGTAAACCAAATAAAAATACCCATGCAGATTACCACCAGTATAAACCCCCAGGTAACCGATCGTGTAGCTGAATATTTCATGTAAAACTATGTTTGAAATACAATTAAAAAGCGGGTAAGATTAATTTGACAAAGGGGCCGGTTACAAACAACTGAAAGCAGGTTGTTAGTTGACATATAATGAAAGTCAATATTTTTAGCCCTTTATTTCAGTGTTTTATAGATATCCAAAAGGTATTGCATCCGGATGAGTTATCCGCTGTTATATTAGAAAAGCAGTTATAACTACTCCACCATCAAAAAATTAATATACAGAATAACAATTCGAAAAAGGAAAACGAATTTGATAGTACTAGTGGATTTTTAAAACGGGACTAAAAAAGAATAACGCATACCATTTTCAATTACAGTTAAATTAAGTGTTACACAACTGTAGTGACATCAAACTTACCAAAATTACCTGGGTTTCTATTTTTCAAATTTATGCTATAAAAGTAAGTTTAAAATATATACGGTTATGTGGATAATGCTAATGGGTAATTGTAGTAAAATCGCTACGAAGTTGCACGGATTGCCAGTGACCAAAACTAACCGCTAAAAGAGCATAATAGCTGTACCATGGATTGGGGCAATTTTGTAAAATACAGAGCACCGTTCACTGGGTAATGGCTCAAAATAAAGGTGGCATGTTATTGCTAACATGCCACCCGGGGAGCAGAAATTCATTCTATAATATTACCTATGTAGTGAATCAAAAAAAATGTTGACGAATTTTGGCTCATTGTAAATTTCAATCCACCATTACTGATACACAGTCGCCATACTACTCCTTCACCAGCCGGTAATTAATTTCCTGTCCGTCATTAAAGCGAACAATGATAAAATACATCCCGCTTGGCAGGGGAGACAAATCCAATTTGTGATTTGTATTTCCGGCAGGAACGCTCATTTGTTTATACTGAACCAGCATTCCCATGGCATTGAGAAGTGAGATTGACAACTTATCATCTTTACCACTTATTGAGATACTAAGGTTGACGAAATCTTTTGCGGGGTTAGGAAACACCTTTACTCCGTTGCTATTGAAAAATTTAGGAATAGTATTGTTCAATGGCTTTCTGGCCGTTAATTTAAATGTAGAATCCACTATCGATGAACCTGAGAAAAGGTTTTTTGTAACCGTTGATTCAACACTAATTATGGCATTACCCCGTGACGAGCCTACATTCGGAATGCTGATCAAAGTTGGTTGAGCTGAATTCGTCTTTGTTGTTGCCGTAGATGTTGAAGTTTTTTTAACCGCTGCGTTCACTGTTATTTGAACTTTGGAGGTAGCTTTAGCTCCTCTATTGTCAGTTACAGTCAATTGAAAAACATACACTCCTTTTGCCAAACTATTGACCTCTGTGCTAGCCGCATTCGCCTTTACAAATTTATGACTTGCAGGGCCTGATAATTTTGTCCATGCATAGCTAACAATGTTACCACCTGGGGCAGTACCACTACCCGCCAACGTAATTGAACTGGTTGGTTGCGTGATTACTTTGTTAGTGCCTGCTGATGCCAAAGGTGCAAAAATGGGTGCGGCAATTACGGTTACCTGCACGGTGTCTTTTCCCACAGCTCCAAAATTATCTTTTACTGTTAATTGATACAAGTAAATGCCCTGTACCAAATGACTTATACCCGCAGTAGCAGAAGATGTAGTTTTCATGGTTCCGGTTGCAGGACCGGAAAGTTTATTCCAGCCATAGGACACAACCTGTCCATCCACGTCACTCCCGCTCCCCGGAAGGGTAGAACTATTTGTTGGGAGGGTAAGAATTTTATCGACTCCTGCATTGGCTACCGGTGGTACATTTACGGTTACCTGTACTGTTGCCAATCCTGTTGCACCGTAACTATCGGTTACTGTTAATTGAAACTTGTAAATGCCCTGTGTTAAGCCATTTAAATTAGTGGTGGCGGCATTTGGAGTAGCGATGGTACCTGCAGCAGGGCCGGATATTTTTTTCCATGAATAGCCTGTGAGGTTCCCATCGGGATCAGAACCGCTTCCGGTAAGCGTTGTATTATTGATTGGAAGAGAAATTATTTTGCTGGTTCCTGCATTGGCTACCGGTGGTGCATTTACGGTCAGTTCCATTGTATCTCTTCCTATTGCACCATAGATATCGGTTACCGTTAAATGAAATTTGTAAATTCCCCTCTGTGAAAGACCATCTACAACTGTGCTTGACGATTTGGGTGAACTGAATATGCAGGGTGTAGGACCAGAAAATTTTACCCATGAATAGGTAAGGGTATTGCCATCCGGATCAATACCAGATCCCGTTATGGTGAAAGTAGTTACAGGCAGGGAGATAACTCTGTTTATACCTGCACTGGCAATTGGTGAGCCATTTACAATCACCTGCATGGTATCAAATCCCTTACCTCCACTGTTATCGGTTACAGTTAACTGAAATTTATATGTACCTCTTACCAGGTTTGTTACTGAGGTATTTTGTGACTGACCGGATACAATAGTATAGTTAGAAGGCCCTTCAACTTTTGCCCATGCATAAACGACCACCTGTCCGTCTGAATCGGTTCCTCTGCCGCTTAGGGTAGTTGAATTTGCAGGCAGTGTGAAGGATATGTCAGCTCCTGCATTTGCAACCGGAGGTACATTTACCAAAACCTGCACAAGATCCCATCCTGAAGCGCCATAAATATCTGTTACCATCAATTGAAATTGATAGACCCCCGTGGTTAAATTATCTATTTGAGGGTTAGGTGTATTGCCATTGACTATGTTGAAGGATGCCGGTCCGGAAAATTTTGACCATTGAAAAGTAAGCAATTTTCCTTCCGGATCAGTGCCTGAACCTGCCAGCATTACGTTTGTGGCCGGTAAATGAATAATTTTATCGGCTCCTGCGTTTGCCGTGGGCGACACATTGACTGTCACCATCATAGTATCCTTACCTATATCTCCATAGCTGTCTTTTACGGTAAGTTCAAATTTATAAATACCATTGGTTAAATTGGTTACCTGGGTACTCGAATCACCCGTAGCAGCTATAACACCTGCAGCAGGTCCGGAAATTTTCGCCCACTTAAAAATCGTGACAAACCCATCCGGATCTGTGCCACTCCCTAATAAGGATATTGCATTGGCGGGTAGTGTAATCACTGTATCATTTCCCGCATTTGCAACCGGGGGAGTATTGACTGGAACAGAAGGGAGGTAATCCTTATACAATTTCAAATCTCGTAAATCAATGATTGCGGGATAGAGTGCCAGGAGATTGGTTCCATTATTAATAAATTTCAGCCTCAGTGTTTTGGGCTTTCGCCAGTTACCTGTTACATCTGAAATTGGAGTAGTTACCGGCAGGAAATTGCCATATTCAAAGGTTACATTGCCATTTACAACACTAATTGAAAATGGTAAGAAGTCCTTTGTCAAATTTGCAATATCGATAGTACCTCCGCTAACAATAGTATTGTTATTTCCGGTAATACTTACTTCAAAAGGCATTATAGTTCTGTTAATGGAAGGACAAAAACTGGTAATTACTTTTCCCGCGTCGTCCAAAATTTCAAAATATTGCGAAATAGCACTCCCATTTGGCATATTACCGGGGTAAGCAACTGAACCAGTTACTTTCCATGAACTGTTTACATTATTTGTTCCCAAATCTTTGTTTACAATACTGCTATCCACATGATCCTCTACGTATTTAATATAAAGATCGTTAGGCATTTGTTTGCTTATTTGCAGCACCCCGGTTTTTACACTAAAATATGAACTGATTGGATTAATGATTATATCAAATTCCGGCTTCCGGGTCCAGCCCGCAGTATTGTTTAACAAAGTATTATCAATGGGTAGTCCGGCCATTAAATCAATAAAGTTTGGTAATTGTGTTACATAACTGGAAGGAAATAAAATGGGTATCACAATCACGTTTATGGTGTTTAACCCGGTTATCTTCCATCGGTGAATACCGGAATGGTCACCTTCATCACCGTGCCATAAATATAAATCTCCAACATTGTCTTTTACAAGTACAGGTGTTAATGCATTACCAGCCATTCCGGGTGCGGCAATAGCAGAATTTCCAACATCATACCTGGTGGTTCCAAACTGTGCAAGTGCCAGCCCGTTATCGTAATAGTGATTGTATTTGTTTGTTTGGCCATTTTTCCAGAATTCGCCATGATAGGATGTTATTATATTCTTATCCACGATATTCACATTACCCCCACTATAATTATTTACATTATTACCAACATCAAACCAGCCTGCCTTTGGATAAACACCGCTGTAACTTCGTTGTGTTGATTTTTCCGTTTGAAAAAGATAATTGTTATTCGCACCCTTTTGCATTAATCCCAAATGATAACCAGACGAATAAGTAGATGAACTACCTGCGAAGGATCGGTGATTATACAACACTACTTTATCAGTAGTTGAAAATATCTGGCTTGTGGGACTTACAATTGGATTTCCAATGGTATTATTTATTATTCCAACCGCAAGTATTTCACCTGTGGAACTCCATTTGGGATTTCCGGAAGCATCAAAACCCGTTAGCGGAAATCTGCTAAAAGTTGCTGTTGTACCGATGTTTGTATAGCCCTGTCTTGAACCATCTGAACATAATACCTTTTTTGAATTATCCGTAATCTCGCCGGTCATTCTAAGTTGGTTACCAGGACCAAACTCAACCACTTCATAATTATTATCACTTTTGCGCACCAGGGCATAAGTTCTGCCATTACTCAATGTAGTTGTATGAGACGGGCCATATTGAAGATCGTATATAGTGGAAGATATATTTGCACCCCAGTTTCTTTTCAAAATCCAACCTGAAGTTCCTGTTAATGATTGAACGGAATAATCAATTTCAAATTCAAGCAAATTACTAAACACTTTTTTGAGGTTTCCCTTATCTGCAAATACACCATAATTTGCACCTAATGCCATTATCCTGTCAACATACACCCGGTTGCTGTTATAATGTTGTACCCTAAAATTGCCTGGATCATTTATCCAAAAACTACCGTCAGGCTGATAGGCTATGAAACAGAATTTATTCCCATTTATATCATTAAAATAGAATTTATTATTGTTCACTGTTGCATCGGAAAAATAGCCACCTGCAACACCAAGTGTATTGATGGCTGCCCCGGTTGAATTATTATAAAATTTAACCTGCTGGCTCGTACTTCCATCAGCGACGCTTATTAAACTACCATCACGTGATACCTGCGTAGCTAATGGAGATATTAAGCCCGTTAATGAAAGAATTGCAGCACCTAATGTACCATTGGTATTGACCGCATATTTTGATACTTTACCGGCTCCTGAAATCATCCAAAGATTATCATTTCCATCAACACTCAATCCTGTAACCTGGCTATAACTTAGGGTTTGAACCAATAAACCAGTTGATTTATCGATAACCTGGAGCTGGCCTAATCCGGCTCGTGCTACAAACAAATATCTTCCGGTTTTTTGCACTGCTAACCCGGATATGGCCGAATTTGGAGAATTTAAATAAGATGTCACTGCATAAGTTCTTCCCCAGGTTGGCGTATAATTTGTTCCGCTGCTAAAATTTACTTCTATGTCATCTGAAACCCTTGTTGCATAAACAAACGAATTTGCCGCATCTAGTGCGCCCCAGTAAACATTTACTCCATCTGTTGTTACATAATTTGTATTGGCATTACTTTGCCTGTCTGTAAAAATGTATATTTTTTGATTGGGAGTTGCTATATTGAATTTGCCGATACTGGGCAGGCCCTCGCTATATCCATTGCAGAAATATCCATAGGTGTTACCAAAAGCTAATCCCGTCATGCAGTTGTAATAGCCCTTATGTTTGGATGCTCCTGTCATTGAATCAGAAGTATTGCCAATGGTGCCCTGCCATTCATATTTTACATTGTTCGTAAGTACTTTTATTTTATAGAGTGAATCAGGATTAATCAGGGAATTACCATAGTCATCTTTACCATCCCAAATTTTGGTAAAATTGCCCGGCGCATATTGTTCATCACTCCAAAGAGTTCTTACTAATATACTGTCATTCCTAAATACCCCGGCACTGGTAGTAACAGGGTTGGCAATGGTAAAAGTAAATTTCCCGTCCTGCCCGACAGCATTCAGTGAAATAAATAAAAGAATTGCAAGTTTTGTAAAAATCAGGTTCTTCATTTTCATGTTGTTTTGAAAGCATTCGCCTTCTTTTATTGGTTGATATAAATATTATCCAATTATATATGCAGGTAGGTGTTTGCCGGAACAGATAATTGCTTTTATTCAAATATTTATGGCCTGTTTAATTTATAGCAGGTTCTAAAACATCGTTCTTCGAAATCCATTTTCCCACCCTTCTCCGCCGGGCACAGCTATCGCTTCCCCTACTATGGATTACTTACACAATGATCGTACAGAGGGTATTTTACCCATCTATAATTGATCAAACAATCGGTTGAAATGGCCATTGATCATTTAATAAGCATACTTATTAAATATTAAATTGGCCTGGTGTGGGCAATGCGAACTCGGGATCATCTTAACAGGGACAGTTTGGATAAAAAATCGTAAAATCAAGAACGCAATGGGTTGAGTATGGTATATTCTATAACTTATTAGTCAAACTGAGTTTATCATAAATTCCAGGGTCAATAATCAAATTGTGATATATCAGTCCTTTTTTAAAGGCTGCATTAGTTTTCAATAAATGACTGAAATTAAAAAAACAACTATTTCGTAGCGTAAATAAAGCGTTTAAACTCCAAATGAAATCCATAATGATCGTAAGATATCCCCGAAGAATAACTCCAAACACTAATTTATATTTACCGAAACAGGTTGTTAAGAACGAAATGTTTTCCAAAAGAAAAGGATTTTTAGATAAAAATAAATCTGGTTTTCAAAATAAAATTCTTTGGGATTTTTATCAATAATTATACCAGTTTAACAAATCCCACCTGTAAGTTATTAACATAATATTTAGTTAATAAACCAATAAATAATGAAAACCTACTGGTTTTAAATTAAAATAGCAAAAACTATCCATTATTAGCTAAAAAAATAATTTATAAAATTCTAACCGCATCAAATTCTTTTCTTTTAAATAACTGAAATTCCGCTAGCCTTGTCTTCTTTATACAATATAAAAATACTCCTTGGGAGTGTCACTTGCCAGGTGGTCCACTCTTGGGTTTCGGAATGGGTGGTTGGTAAATATCTTAACGCAATTATCAACTGAAAGCTACACCGCGAATGAAATAATGTCCGGTCGAATCTTTGAAAGTTAAATAGACAGGATTAATCAAAATTAAAAAGACTAATATCTGAAATGAAATACAGCAGAACAATGGTGATAAGATTCTGTCCATCAACGGAGCAGGTATTGCAAGTGTTCTTCGGTTAGGGTTTTTCAAATGGATAGTTACAATTTACTTCCGGCGAGTTTATGAAATTGTTATTCCTCACCAGAAAAAGGATGTAACTGATCAAAGTTGTAAATAAAAAAGGATGACGGTTCCCAAAAACCTGTCATCCTTTAATTCTGAAGTTATCTTTTCCAATGTACCCTTCTATCTTCCACCATATTTAATAATCTTTTTGCTGAGTATTTTTCCATCATCAAACCGCAGGTTCAAAATATACAATCCGTTACTAAGATTTGCCAGGTTTAACTTATAAATGGTATTACCATGTGTGGTAACGAACTCATTAAATTTTACAAGTTTACCTCTAAGATCGAGAACCGAAACAGACAATTTTGTATTTACATTAACCGTGGTAATATCCAGGGTGGTAATATCTCTCACGGGATTTGGATATACACTAAATTCATTGGAACTATAATTTGAAAGCCTCGGACTTGATACAGTTAAACTAACAGTATCTTTTCCAACACCACCCAGATTGTCCGTTACAGTCAGTTCAATATTATATACACCCTGGAAAAGGTTTTCAATTTTAGTCTCATTTATGTCAGGGTTACTAAACTTAAAGCCGGTTGGTCCACTTATTACTCTCCAACTAAATGTTACGATTGTTCCATCAGTGTCAATACCAGATCCTTTTAATAAAGCCATGTTGGTTGGTAATAC
>Ga0335397_10008718_pt1 | contig 12757 bp, 10 predicted proteins | sample MAT04_FD_205740 | JGI IMG/M metagenome (GOLD analysis project Ga0335397, IMG submission 205740) | Freshwater microbial communities from Lake Fryxell liftoff mats and glacier meltwater in Antarctica - MAT-04 (spades assembly) (version 2) ...
GGCGGCAGCCAAAGGCGGTGACAGGGCGGCATTGCAGGCGGCATTTGGTGGTGTCGGCGGGTCCTGCAAGAATTGCCATGATGCCTACCAGTCGAAAGAAGTGATCCAGTAGGGCGCCGTCGATACTCGGCCACGAAAAAGGCCGGGCATTGCCCGGCCTTTTTCGCGGCGGGGTGCGCGTTATTGCTTGGCCGCGTTCACCAGAAAATAGACGGCGGCGCCGCTGCAGCCGAGCAGCACCAATGCCAGGACCGTGCTGCCATGGCGCGAGTTGCCGACCGCACCGGCGACGCGCTTGACGCCGGTTAACATCGGGCGCACCAGGTTTTCCTTGTGATAGAACCAATGGAAAGCGATGGCCGCGAAGTGCAGTACCACCAACCCGATAATCACGCGCTGGTTCAACTGATGCAGGCTCATCAGCTTGTCCGACACTTCCTTGCCGACAAACTTGTAGAGCGGCCCCTCGAAGGCGATGTCGTCATTGACGAAGAGCCCGCTGGTGGCCTGGAACAGCAGCACCAGCAGCATCGCCACCACCGACAGCGCGCCCATCGGGTTGTGCCCCGGCGAGATTCCGTGTTGCTGGCGATCAAACATGCCTTTCATGTAGGCAATGACCGCGCCCGGACCGCGAATGAAGGAGGTAAAGCGGGCATGGGTGCCGCCAGCCACGCCCCACAGGATGCGATAGATCAGCAGGGTCAGAATGCCATAGCCTGACCATACGTGATAAGTCATGGCGTTGCCGCCGATCTTGACGGTGACAAACGAAGTGATGACCAGCAGCACCAGCGCCCAGTGAAAAAAGCGTACACCGAGGTCCCACACCGGGATGTCGCGTTCGGCCGGCACGGTCTTGTGGTTGAGGTCGGTCATGCGGCCGCTCCTGCAATCTGCAATGATCGGCAATCTAGCGCGCCCACGCAGGCTTGTCCAGAACCATGCGCGTCGCGGCCTTGCGGCATGCGTGGCGCGTCTGCGGCCTCAGACCACCGCGCCGTCGTTGGCGGTCTTGTCGCGCACCGGCTTGATCAGGTCTTCGCGCGAGATGCCCAGCCACATCACCATCGGGCTTGCCACCAGCACCGATGAATAGATGCCGAAGAGGATGCCGATGGTCAGCGCGAGCGAGAAATAATGCAGTGTCGGCCCGCCGAAAATCAGCATCGAGGTGACCATCAACTGGGTACTGCCGTGGGTGATGATGGTGCGCGAGATGGTGCTGGTGATCGCGTGGTTGATCACCTCCGGGACGGCGAGGCCGCGGCGCTTGCGGAAGGTTTCGCGCACGCGGTCGAAGACCACCACCGATTCGTTGACCGAGTAGCCCAGCACCGCCAGCACCGCCGCCAACACGGAGAGTGAGAACTCCCACTGGAAAAAGGCGAAAAAGCCGAGAATGATCACGACGTCGTGCAGGTTGGCGATGATCGCCGCCAGCGAAAATTTCCATTCGAAGCGCATTGCCAGGTAAGCCATGATGCCGGCGATCACCACCAGGAGGGCAAGCGCGCCGTCGGCGGCCAGCTCGCGCCCGACCTGGGGGCCGACGAACTCGACGCGCGTGATCTTGCCGCCGGCGCCGCCCTGGGCGAGTGCCAGTGCGGTGAATTTTTCCGGGTCGAAGACCTGCTTCCTGGTCTGTTCGTCGAACTTGCTGATCGAGGGGATGTTGACGTCCTTCAGGGCCAGCCGGATCATGATGTCGCGCGAGGTGCCGAAATTCTGCACCTGCGGTTCATGCACGCCGCTGCGATCGAGCGCGGTGCGGATACCTTCCAGGTTGGCCGCCTGCTCGTAGCGCGCCTCGATCACCAGGCCGCCGGTGAACTCGATCGAGAAGTTGAGCCCGCGCGTGACCAGGAACAACACGGCCAGAACGAAAGTGACAAGCGAGATCACGTTGAACACCATTGCGTGCTTCATGAACGGGATGTCGCGCCGGATGCGGAAGAATTCCATGTGCTGCTCCGAAAAAGGGTTTGTGTCGGGCCGGGATCAGGCCTGGACGACCGGCGGCTTGGCTTCGCCTGCGGGCGGGCGCCATACTTCGCCGATCGACACGTGGGTGAGTTTTTTGCGCGAGCCGTAGACTAAGTTGACCAGGCCGCGCGACAGCACCACCGAGGAAAATATCGAGGTCAGGATGCCCAGGCAGTGGACCACGGCGAAGCCGCGGATGGCGCCGGAGCCGAAGATCAGCAAGGCCAGGCCTGCGATGAGCGTGGTCACGTTGGAATCGAGAATGGTGCCGAAGGCCCGCTCATAGCCGGTGGTGATCGCCATTTGCGGTGAGGCGCCGGCGCGCAACTCTTCACGAATGCGCTCGTTGATCAGCACGTTGGCGTCGATCGCCATGCCCAGGGTGAGGGCGATGGCGGCGATGCCCGGCAGCGTGAGGGTGGCCTGCAGCAGGGACAAAAGGGCGATGAGGAACAACAGGTTGGAAGCCAGTGCAATCACCGAGATCAGGCCGAAGAGCGTGTAGTAGCCGATCATGAATACGGCTACCGCCGCGAAACCATACATGGTCGAACGAAAGCCCTTGGCGATGTTGTCGGCGCCCAGGCTGGGGCCAATGGTGCGCTCTTCGATGATTTCCATCGGCGCGGCCAGCGCCCCGGAGCGCAGCAGCAGGGCCACGTCGCTGGCTTCCTGGGTGGTCATGCGGCCGCTGATCTGCACTCGCCCGCCGCCGATTTCGGTGCGGATCACCGGCGCGGTGACGACCTCGCCGCGGCCTTTTTCGACCAGCAGGATGGCCATGCGCTTGCCGACGTTGTCGCGCGTCAGGTCCTTGAAAATCCGCGCGCCCTGGGAATCGAGCGCCAGGTGCACCGCCGGCTCCTGGGTCTGGTTGTCGAAGCCGGGCTGGGCGTCGGTCAGGCGATCGCCGGTCAATTGCACCTGCTTGCGCACCAGGATGGGTACGCCGCCGCGTTCGGCATATTTCTCGCAGCCGAACGGGATCTGGCCGGAAGCATAGGTCGCGCTTTCCTCGGGCGATTCGCACACCATGCGCAATTCCAGCGAGGCGGTGCGCCCGAGAATGGCCTTGACCTGGGCCGGATCCTGCACTCCGGGCAACTGCACCACGATGCGGTCGGCACCCTGCTGCTGGATCACCGGTTCGGCCACGCCCAGGGCATTGACGCGGTTGTTGAAGGTGGTGATGTTCTGCCTGATCGCGCTTTCCTGCACCCGGCGTTCGGCCTCCGGCTTGATGGTCGCGGTGAGCTTGAGGTCGGCGCCGTCGTTGCCGTCTTGCAGGGCCAGATCGGCGATCGCGTCGGTAATCGCCGCCTTGGCGCGGGTGCGCGTGGCTTCATCGCGAAACTTGATGGTGATCGCGCCGGACTGGCGGTCGATGCCGTTGTGGCGCACGTTCTTGTCGCGCAAGAGGGTGCGCAGGTCACCGGTCAAGGCGTCCAGGCGCTTGGTCAGCGCCGCTTTCATGTCGACCTGATAGAGGAAATGGACGCCGCCGCGCAGGTCCAGGCCCAGATACATCGGCAGCGCGCGCAGGCTGGTCAACCACTTGGGGGAATTCGACAGCAGGTTGAGCGCCACTGTGTAGGGCTCGTCGCGGTCTTCCGGATTGGGTTTTTTCTTGTCCGGATTGAGTGCGCTGTCGAGCAGGTCGCGCGCCTTCAGCTGGGTATCGGTGTCGCGAAAGCGCGTCTTGATGCTGTTGGCATCGAAGAACAGGCCCGTGTTCTCGATCGCCGCGTCCTTCAAGACCGCTTCGACGCGGGTGCGCAGGGTATCGTCAACCTTGATGGTCGCCTTGGCGCTCGATACCTGCACCGCCGGCGCTTCGCCGAAAAAATTGGGCGTGGTGTAGATCAGCCCCAGCAACAAGGCCAGGCCGATGATCAGGTATTTCCAGAATGGGTATCGGTTCATGTCGTTAAAAGGCTCCTGGCCTTGGCCGCCTGTGCCCGTGGGCGGGAAGACGCGGCACCGGGTGCCGCGCTGCTTGGCTTCCTGGCACCGTTCAAGCGGTGCCAGCGGGCGCTAAAGGCTCTTCATTGTGCCCTTGGGCAGCAGGGTCTGCACCGCCACCCGCTGCACCATGATCGAGGTGTTGTCGGCGATCTCGACGGTGATATAGGAATCGCTTACCTTGGTGATGCGCCCGAGAATGCCGCCGGCGGACACCACTTCATCGCCGACCTTGAGCGCCTCGACCATCAGCTTCTGCTCCTTCTGGCGCTTCATTTGCGGCCGGATCATCATGAAGTAAAGCAGCACGAACATGAGGACGATGGGCAACAGGCCCATCAAGCCATCGGTGGCGCCAGCGGCGGCCGGTGCTTGCGCATAAGCAGAGGAAATCAGCACGGGAGACTCCAGAAAAGTCTTTTCAAATTAGCCAAGAATTTTAGCACGCCGGCCCGGCAGCCAAGGGCTGTGTGGGCATTCAAGGCGCAATTCCGACCCGTTCACGCGCGAAGCGTGCGCGAAAGGCTGCGAAGGCCCCGGCTTCAATGGCCTCGCGCATTTCGCGCATCAGCGTCTGGTAATAGTGAAGGTTGTGGATGGTGTTGAGCCGGGCGCCGAGAATTTCCCCCAGCTTGTGCAGATGGTGCAGGTAGGCGCGGGTGAAGTTGCGGCAGGTGTAGCAGGTGCAGGTCTGGTCCGGCGGGCGGGTGTCCATCTTGTAGCGCGCATTTTTCAGGCGAATGTCGCCGAAGCGGGTGAACAGGTGGCCGTTGCGCGCATTGCGCGTGGGCATGACGCAATCGAACATGTCGATCCCGGCGGCCACGCCGGTGACCAGGTCCTCAGGCGTGCCCACGCCCATCAGGTAACGCGGCTTGTCGGCCGGCAGTCGCGGGGTGGTGTGATCGAGAATGCGCAACATGTCTTCCTTCGGCTCGCCCACCGACAGGCCGCCGATGGCGTAGCCGAAAAAGCCGATGTCGGTCAGGCCGCTCAAGGAGGCGTCGCGCAGGGATTCATACATGCCGCCTTGCACAATGCCGAACAGCGCATTGGGGTTCTCAAGGCGGTCGAATTCGTCGCGGCTGCGCCGCGCCCAGCGCAGCGAAAGTTGCATCGAAATCCTAGCCTCGACCTCGGTGGCCGGGCGGCCGTCGATCTCGTAGGGCGTGCATTCGTCGAAAATCATCACAACGTCCGAATTGAGGGTGCGCTGGACGCGCATGGACGCCTCCGGCGTTAAAAAAAGGCGGTCGCCGTTGACAGGTGAGGCGAAATGCACCCCTTCCTCGCTGATTTTGCGCAAGTCACCCAGGCTCCACACCTGGAATCCGCCGGAATCGGTGAGGATGGCGTGGTCCCAGCCCATGAAGCGGTGCAGTCCGCCGTGCGCCGCAATGACCTCAAGGCCGGGGCGCAGCCACAGGTGGAAGGTGTTGCCGAGCACGATTTTCGCGCCGATTTCCTCCAGTTCGGCCGGCGTCATCGCCTTGACCGTGCCGTAAGTGCCGACCGGCATGAAAACCGGGGTTTCGACGCTGCCGTGATTGAGGCTGAGGGTGCCGCGGCGGGCAAGGGCGTCGGTATTGCGCAGTTCAAATCGCATGGCAGGTGGTGCCGGCGCGGGTGTTTGTGCAATGCTGACAGTCCTTACAGTAAGTCATTGGGAGGGGCTCTTTCGTAGCAGGGTCTGCCTGGCGGACAAGCGCATCCCGTGTCGATGCCGAAGCTTCGGTTTGAATCCGTTGGGTGCTTGCCGAAAAAGCGGATTATGCAGCAGGCGCTGGTGTGCAGAACTCGCTGAAACCGGTGGGTTTGGGGTTTTTGACGAACTTGGCCGAGTCCTGCTGTTGGAGGAACACTGAACAAGTCCGCAAGCCAAGAAAGTCCCTCTCGCAGAGCGTTGAATCGAAAGAAATCTTTGTTCGCGGATTCGAATGCCAGGGACTTGTTCAGCGTTTGCTTGGGCGGCAATGAGACTTTTCCGGCGCCATACGCATTCAGGCTCGGCGACCCTGTCGGCAACTGCGGCAATTCCTTCAGGGAACTGTCTTGCGGTAACAAGAATCAACAATGCAATACCTGCCCAAAACCGCGGTTGTGCTCGAAAATGGCTACCTTCCGCGAATTTGCTGCCGTTAACCCATACAACTTGGCCCGCGCCGGGCCGGGCTTTGCAGGTGCCAAACCTTGCAAGAATGGAACAATGGTGAATTGGTCCTTGAACCCCATACTTGGCTTCTCAGGATTGCGTCTCGCGGCCCTGCTTGCCGCGAGCGCCTTGCTGTGTTTTTCGGGCAGCGCCTTGGCCTCGGCTGAGAAAGCCGCAGTGTTTTATGAGGACGCACTAAAGCGGTTTGAGCGCGACGATGTTGAAGGCGCTATCGTGCAGCTAAAGAATTCGCTCCGGCAGAACAACAAGCTGCTGGCCGCGCACATGCTGTTGGGCAAGTCGCTTGTGCGCAGCGGCGATTTCAAAGGCGCGGAGGCGGCGTTTGAAGAGGCCCTCAAGCAGGGCGTCAGCCGTGCCGAGGTGGCCATGCCGCTGGGCCGGATTTACATCGCGCTGGGCAAGCCTGCCCTGGCCGTCGAGCGCTTTTCGCCGGTTGGCATGCTGGCATCCCAGCAGGTCGCCGTACTGGCCATGCGCGGTACTGCCCATTTCGAAATGGGCAATCCGCGCGAGGCAGCGCGCTCGTTCGAAGAGGCGCGCAAGATCGACCCGAAATCCGCACTGCCACTGATCGAGGAAATTCCGACTCTTTTGCTCACCGGGCAGAAAGACCGCGCACGCGCCTTGGCTGTGAGCGCGATCGCGCTCGATCCCAAGAACGCGTCCGCCTGGAACATGCAGGCGTCGGTGCTGCATGATGCGCTTGACATGAACGGCGCGCTTGCGGCCTATAACCAGGCTTTGGCGCTCGAGCCGCGCCATGTCGATGCGCGGGTGGCGCGCGCCGCGGTGCTGCTGGATTTGGGGCGTGAAGCGGACGCGGCCAAAGATCTCGAGTTTCTGGTCGACAACGCACCCGAGGAACCGCGTGCGGCGTACTTGCGCGCGATGCTTTCATCCAAGAAGCGCGACGAGGTTTCGGCCAAGAAACATCTGGGCGAAGCCGCGAGTGTCATTGATGCCCTGCCAAAGACCTGGCTTGTCAACCGCGAACAATTGATGATGCTGGCGGCGCTGTCGCATCATGGCCTGGGCAACCTGCAGAAGTCGCGCGAGTACCTCGACATAATACTTGCGCGCAATCCGAAAAACGATTCCGCCAGAAAATTGCTGGCATCGATTTTTGTGCAGACGCGTGATTACGCACGCGCCATGCCGCTGCTGGAGTCGTTGCGCAAGAGCTATGGTGACGATCCGCAGCTACTGTACCAATTGGGGTCGGCCTATCTGGGCCAGCGGCGTTATCTGCTCGCAGTGGAGTTGCTCGAGCGCTCGGTGGCGCGTACCGGGGCGGCCGAAGCTAGCCGCGCGCTGGCTTTCAGCCAGGTCGGACTGGGGCGTGACGATATTGGCCAGGCGATACTCGAAAAAGTGTTTGCCGCAAATGCGGGCGATGCCGAGGCCGGGATGGCGCTGGCTACGCTCTACAGGCGGCGCGGCGACGCGCAAAAAGCGCTCAAGACTGCCGAGGCGATGGTCAAGCGTGCGCCCACAAGCCTGGCATTGCTGAACTTTCTGGGAAGCGTCAAGGCGGCCAATGGCGACAAGGCCGGCGCCCGTGCGGCGTACGAACAGGTGCTGACGCGCGCGCCGCGGTTTCGGCCGGCCATCCTCAACCTGGTAAAACTTGATGCCGCCGAGGGCAAATTTGATCAGGGGCGCAAACGCGTTGGCGATATTCTCGCCAAGGACAATGCCGACATCGACACCCTCTACGAACTGGGTATGCTGGAGCAGCGCGCGGCTCGTCCGGCGGAAGCCGAGCGGCATTTGAGGAAAGCCAGTGAAGCACAGCGGCGCGATACGCGGCCCGGTCTGGCGCTGGTTGACTTGCTGATTTCCCGCAAGCAAGCCGACCAGGCGGTGACTGCGGCGAAGGAATTGGCATCGAAGTTTCCGGATGACCTGGGTATCCAGTTGGCGCTGGCGCGTAGCCATACTGCCGTCGGCGACCGTGGCAACGCCCGCAGTGTCCTGCAGGGTGCGACCCGAATCGCGGAATTCGATACGGATCTGCAGGTGGCTATCGGCCGGATGCAATTGCAGGCGGCCAACCCCGATGGTGCAGCCTATAACGTGCAAAAAGCTTTGCAGGGGCGCCCGGACGACCTCGAAGCCCTGGTCCTGGCGGTCGACGCCGAGATGCAGCGCAAAGATGCGGCCAAGGCCGATGCCGCACTCAAGACATTGAGCGCAAAGCATCCAAACCGGATCGAGACGGTCTTGGCCACCGCGGAAGTGGCCCTGGCGCGTGGCCAGCACCAGTTGGCGATCACCGGCTATCGTGCGGCACTGGCGCGCCAGGAATCGACCGCTGTTGCCTTGCGCCTGGTGCAGGCGCATTTCGAGGCCGGCGAGGCGGCGAAGGCGGCCGCCTTCCTGGAAACCTGGGTGGCCAAGCGGCCGAGCGACATCATTGCATTGAAAGCGCTGGCCGAGGCGCAGCACCGGGCGGGTCAGCTTCCTGCTGCGCGCCTGAACTACACCAAGGCCCTGGCGACCGATGGTGATGACGCGCCAATGCTCAACAATTTCGCCAATCTGCTACACAAACTGGGGGATGCCGGCGCCCAGGCGGCCGCCGAAAAGGCTGTCAAGCTGGCGCCGGAAAACCCGGCGTTCGCGGACACGCTCGGCTGGATTCTGGTGCAAAAGGGCCAGGTCGAAGCCGGCGTGCGCTATTTGCGTGAGGCGCGCCTGCGCAGCCCCGAGAATGCCGAAATCCGTTTTCACCTGGCTTTTGCGTTGGCTAAAATGGGCCGCAAGAGCGAGGCGCGTGATGAACTGGCGGCTGCGCTGAAGGGCAAAGATACGGTTCTTGCGTCGGAAGAAGTTGCGAAACTGAGCCGCGAGCTCGGCATGTAGCGACCTGCAAGTGTCGGAAAAATTTACAGGTCAACGATTCGTCGCGATCTCGTTTTATGTAACCATCTGATTTTAATGCATAAAAATTATGTGGCCCAAAGGTTGCTTAAGCTGTAGGAAGATTCATTGAAAGGTTTGAACATGAAACATATTCTTGGTGGCATCGCGGCAGTGCTTGCTCTGGTTGCTGCAGCACCTGTTGTGGCCTCTACCAGCTGGAGCTTTACCACAAGCACGACGTGCACTCACCCAGGTTGCTCGAACGTCGCGAGCAACGCGGCGGTAGGCTTGGGCACTGGCGCCGGCACGGCGAGTTTGACCGCGGCAGGGTGGTCCAACACCAACGGCAGTGGACCCAACCCGGACACTTACCTACTGGAAACCGCGTACCAGACCTCGGTATTTGGGAGCAGCGGCTTGGGGATTTACAACAAGGACGGTTGTGCATTGGCGGGTGCGGCGGGAAATTGCGACGCTTCGGAGCAGATCAGCCCCGAGCATGCGACCGACAACAATGGTCGTTACGACATGATCCTGCTGACTTTTTCGAAGCAAGTGAGTTTGCGTCAGGTCACCATTGGCTGGTTCCAAACGGATTCTGACATCTCGGTGCTGGCGTTTGGCGCAGTGGGCAATCCCGGCAACGGCAACGTTCTAAACGACGGCAGCTTGGCCAGCAAGTCTTGGGGCGCCCTTTCAAGTTGGACGGCGATTGGCAGTTATGCCGATTTGGCCAATAATGTTGCGAAAGACATCAATGTAAACAAGCTTTACTCTTCGCAATGGCTGATCGGTGCCTACAACCCGATCGCTAATCCCACGAGTGTGGGGGGGGCGGGTTTGAGTGCCGGCAACGACTACGTGAAGCTCAAGTCCTTCACTGGCTGCGTCTTCGGCGATACCACGTCCACGGGTTGTACGAATCCACCAAGCGGACAGGTGCCCGAGCCAGGCTCGCTTGCGCTGCTGGGCTTGGCGCTGGCCGGGATGGTGTCACTGCGTCGCCGCAAGAAAAACTAGGCCGCCTGGAGTAATTGCAGTTTGGCGCGAACGGCACCCACGGGTGCCGTTCTTGCATTGTGGGCCAAGGGTCGATACTGTTCAGCGTGGTCCTGGACGCTACCTATGGGATTGCACCGTTGCTGGCAGGTTGCCGGAAGCATGTAAGCGCGTGAGCGCGTGAGCGCGCCTCAATTGGCCAGCCATTGATGTGATCTGACTCGAGGTTGGATGGCGCGTGGCCCCTGACAGGACCCGGAATGCCACCACTGTGAGAACGCGCGAGTCAGTGCAGAAATGAATGCGATACCGCGATCAAGCCGACGCCGGCCGCCACCATCACCACCTGCCAGGTCGATGATTCGGTATCCGCGCGGCGTTGCATCCACGGGATCAGATCGGCCACGGCAATATAGATGAAGCTCGAAGCCGCCAGCACGATTACATACGGAATCGCCTCCTGAGCGCCTGCCAGCGCAAAGTAGCCGACCAGACCGCCCACCACTGAAGCGAGGCTGGCGATTGCGTTGTAGGTGAGTGCTCGCCTGCGCGTATATCCTGCATTGAGGAGCACGATGAAATCTCCGGCTTCCTGCGGCACTTCGTGGGCGATGATGCCAAGCGTGGTGATAAAGCCCAGCCACGGGTCAGCCATGAATGCTGCGGCGATCAAGATGCCGTCGGCGAAGTTGTGCAGGGAATCGCCCACCAGGATGAGCAGGCCGCTCTTGCCCGCCTCGTGTGCATCGAAGCCGTGCTCGTGGCCGTGGCCATCGTGCTCGTGATGATGGCTGTGGCGCCACAGCGAGACCTTTTCGAGCAGGAAAAACGCCAACAGGCCCGCCAACAGGGCAGCAAACAGCGCGTGGGCGTCGATGTTGAAGCTGAAGGCGTGCGGCAGCAGTTCGAGGAAGGCCGCCCCCAGCAGCACCCCGGCGGAAAAGCTCACCAAGCGCTGCACCAGGGGGCCCAGCACCTTGAAGGTGATCAACCCGGCCACCAATACCGAGAGCACGCCGCCGGCGACGGTGGCTGCGATGATGTAGAGTAAAGTCATGTTCGATATGCGCTGTTGAAGCCAGCGATTATCCGATAATTTGTGTTTTCCCCGTCATGGATCAGGTAACTAATGCAAAGCAGTTGCAATAATGATGGACCTGAGTTGTGTTTTTGCAACATTTGCATGAACGCCCGGGCAGTGGCAGATGCGGTTTGCTCAACACTCTTGTTCGATCCTGACGGCCTGCCCGCATGAAGCCGCCCGCCGCTCTGCGTGAACTGATCGAGGCGCTGCGCGTGTTGCCCGGCGTCGGGCCAAAGTCGGCGCAGCGCATGGCCTTCCATCTGCTGCAGCATGACCGTCCGGGCGCGCTGCGTCTGGCGCATTCACTGGCAGAGGCCGCGCAGCGCATGCAGCACTGCCGCCTGTGCAACAGTTTCACCGAAACCGAGCTGTGTGACCTGTGCGACGCCAGCAGCAGCGGGCGGCGCGATGCCACGCAGTTGTGCGTGGTGGAAACCCCGGCCGATTTGGGCATGATGGAGCAGACCCAAGCCTATCGCGGCTTGTATTTCGTGCTGATGGGCCGTATTTCACCGCTCGATGGCATCGGGCCGAAGGAGGTTGGCGTCGAGCGCCTGATCGCGCGCGCCTGCGACGGTGCGGTCCGCGAAGTGGTGCTGGCAACCAATTTCACGCACGAGGGTGAGGCCACGGCGCATTACCTTTCCGAGGCCTTGAAAGCGCGCGGCCTCAAGGTCACGCGCCTGGCGCGCGGCGTGCCGGTAGGCAGCGAGCTTGAGTACGTCGACCCGGGTACCATCGCGCATGCGTTTCAAGATCGGCGCGATACCTGACACACAACGCGACCCGCACGCTGCGGGCCTTCGATGCGGATTTGGGCGTCCGACCTGTGCTGTTGTCGCAAATTTGTGCGGCGCCTGCTGCGGTAGGTGGGCGCTGTCAGGGAGGCAGCAGGAATGCGTATGTCGGAAATCCCTTTCGCAACCGTCGACTGGTCGACGCTTGCGGCCACCGAACATCCGGGTGAGCTGGTCGATGGTGCGCGCGGCATGGCCTTGTGGCGCGCCCGCGAGTTCGGGCCGGCGGACAATCGGGTGCGGGTGCGCATGGTCGAGTACACGCCGGGTTACATCGCCGATCACTGGTGCCAGAAGGGTCATGTGCTGCTGTGTCTTGAAGGGCAACTCGATACCGAACTGGCCGATGGCCGATGTTTCACGCTGACCCCGGGCATGAGCTATCAGGTGGCCGACGGCGCCGAGGCGCACCGCTCCAGTACTGCGGTCGGGGCGCGCCTGTTTATTGTCGATTGAACCGGCAGGCGCAGTTTGCAGCGCGCAATTGAGAATTGAGCGCTCGGGTCGGCGGGATTATTGGGCGCCGCAAGCTCCTTTAAGCGCGGCGCGTTACGCCCGCGCTTTTGGTGAGCGTCAGAACAGATGACACCGGGCCAAGCCACACGGTTTCACAAAGTTCCGTCGGTTTTCTTTACATTGGCTGGCAGAAACACTATTTTTCATTCATAACCTATTGATAATAAATTGAAATATTTTTTATTTATGCATGGCACATCGTTTGCTTAATGTACGAGATACCTAATCTTCGCCGCATTGTAGGCGCACACAAAAATGTCCCGATCTGCTCAAAAACTCATCGTCGTCGCGTTGTTTTCAACCGCCGTTTCTAGCGCGATTGCAGCCCCGACCCTTTCATCTTTCGCGGCAAACGGCTCGCTTTCCGAGTGGGGT
>Ga0335397_10008721_pt1 | contig 12756 bp, 6 predicted proteins | sample MAT04_FD_205740 | JGI IMG/M metagenome (GOLD analysis project Ga0335397, IMG submission 205740) | Freshwater microbial communities from Lake Fryxell liftoff mats and glacier meltwater in Antarctica - MAT-04 (spades assembly) (version 2) ...
CGGCATCCGTGGCATCGCCGTGCTGGCGGTGATCGCCCACCATCTCGATTACCTCCCGGGTGGCTACCTCGGCGTCGATGCCTTCTTCGTGCTCTCGGGGTTCCTCATCACGGGGCTCCTCGTCGACGAACTCCGTTTCGAGTCGCCGGAGCGGCTCGACCTGACCAGGTTCTGGACTCGCCGCGTCAAGCGCCTCTTTCCCGCCCTTGCCGTGCTGTTGTTGGCTGTCGTGCTCGTCGAATCGTTCGTGATCGGCGACCCGGCACCGTCGCTGCGACGCGAGACGCTCTCGGCGATCTTCTACGTCTACAACTGGAACTCGCTCGCCGAAGGCGTCGATTACTGGAGTACCTTCGCCGCTCCGTCGCCGCTGCGCCACATGTGGTCGCTCGCCATCGAGGAGCAGTTCTACATCCTGTGGCCGTTGGTCGTGGTCGGCGTCATCTGGATCGCCCGGCGACGCAGGTCGACCGGGCAAGGCCACCCGTGGCGTCATGGTGCCGTCACCGCCATCGGCATGATCGCCGCCGCGCTCGCAATCGTGTCCGTGGTCGTTGCCCAGGCCGTCCACGACCCCGCAAACGTCTTGCGCGTCTACTACGGCACCGACACACGGATCGCCGCGATCCTCTTCGGCGCTGCCGCCGCAGTCGTCATCCGTCGTCTCCCAGCCTTGACACCGGGTGTGCAGCAGGCGATCGGCGCGGTCGGGCTCGTCACACTCGCCCCATTGGCATGGGCGTGGATCTCGCTGGCAGGTACCTCGGAATTTCTCTACCGGGGCGGTCTCGTGGTGACCGGCGTCGGAACCACGTTCGTCATCTGTGCGGTGGTGGTCGCCCCCGGTTCATGGCTTGCCACGGCGATGTCCGCGCCGCCACTTCGGTGGTGCGGGCTCGTCAGCTACGGGCTGTACCTCTGGCACTGGCCGATCATCGTCTGGCTGTCGCCCGAACGGACAGGACTCGACGGCCGCGAGTTGCTCGCGCTGCGCGCCGTGCTCACCGTCGGCCTCACCGTCGCCTCGTATCTCCTCGTCGAGCAGCCTGTACGGAAGTCGAATCTCGGCGCTGGCCACACCCTCCGTTTCGGAATGCTGGCGATCAGTGGTCTGGCCGTACTCACCGTGGTGGTGTTCGCAGGAGCCACTTCGCCGATCGACCAACCGGACGCAGGAGCGCGCTCCACGCTTCCCATTCCACCTCCTCCCAGCACGACGGGACCGCTGACCGATCCCGATGTCAGCGCCACCCCACCGCTCGTGAACGCGCCGGTGCCGGTGCCGGCTCGCGAACTCCGGCGATTGATGGTGGTGGGCGACTCCGGTGCCTACTTCCTCGGTGAAGAACTGCTCGCAGCGGCACCGCCTGAAGTGGTCGTACTCCCCCGGGGCGTGATCGGGTGCGGCATCGCCAACGTCGGTGGTGGCAGTTGGTCCGACGACATCACCTTCCTGCCGGACCCCGAAGGGTGCGAGCAGTGGCCAGAGGCTTGGGCCGACGATGCCGAGGCGTTCCAACCCGATCACGTACTGATCGTGCTCAGCTGGCCCGGCCTCGGCGGCCGTGACATCGAAGGAGCGCGCCTGCACCCATGTCAATCAGGGTTCGACGAACTGTACGCCGACCGGCTGGCGACGGCGATCGACGTCGCCGGATCGACCGGCGCTGAGGTGGTCGTCGCTACGGCGCCCTACTATGTCGCAACCGGGAATCTCCCGTTGTTCCCCGAGCGTGTCGACTGCCTGAACGACGTCATGACCGAATCCGCACGAGCCTCTGGCGCCACGATCGTCGACCTCGCCGCGTGGACCTGCCCCGACGTCGACGAGTGTCGAACCAGCCAGGACGGCGAGTCGCTTCGCCCCGATGGTCTGCACTTCGCCGGCCCTGGCGGACTGGTGGCGGCCGGCTGGACGCTCGAGCGTCTCGGCGCCGGTTCGAGGCCGCCGGGAGATGGCTGACATGCAACCGGTACGCCTCGGATACCTTCCGGCGCTCGACGGATTGCGGGCGGTCGCCGTTGCGCTCGTGGTTGCCTATCACCTCGAGTTCGGCTGGGCCACCGGCGGTTTCCTCGGGGTCGACCTCTTCTTCGTGATCTCGGGCTTCTTGATCACCACGTTGCTCCTGCGCGAGCGCAGCCTCGATGGACGCATCTCGCTGCGCTCGTTCTGGAACCGCCGGTTCCGACGGCTGGTCCCTCCGCTTGCGGTGATGACCGCTCTGACGCTCGTCGCGACGCGGCTCTATGGATTGCCCGAGCAGTGGAACGCAATTCGTTGGGATGCGGCTGCGGCACTCGGCTATGTCGCCAACTGGCGATTCATCACCGGCGGACAGAGCTATTTCGAGGCACTCCTCGGGCCGAGCCCGCTGCGCCACACCTGGTCGCTGGCGGTCGAGGAACAGTGGTACGTCTTCTGGCCGCTCGTCGTCGCAGGATTCCTCGTCGTGGTCGCCCGCTGGCCGCGCCTGGCTCGGCTGCCGCTCGTGCTGATCGGTGTCGCGGCGATCGCGTCAGCGGTTCTGATGGCGGTCCTCTTCGAGCCGTCCGACCCGACACGGGTCTATTTCGGCACCGATACACGCGCCCAACAACTCCTCATCGGGGCTGGGCTCGCCTGGATGCTGTCCCGGCAACGCTCGACGGCATCGACGGCGACCAGCGCGTGGGCCCGCCCAGTGGTGTTGCTGGCATTCGGAGCGTTTCTCTTCATTGCAATGACGGTGTCCGACCAGGCGCCATGGCTCTACCACGGCGGCTTTTTCATCGTGTCCCTGCTCGCGGCCGTGATCGTGTGGGCGGTGTCGTCGCCAGATCGGGGAGGGCCGTTGGATTGGCTCGGCAACGCCCCGTTCGTGTGGCTCGGCACCCGGTCGTACGGCGTGTACCTCTGGCACTGGCCAGTGATCGTGTTCGTGGGGCCGCCCATGGGGATCGACATTGCGCGGATGCCGCTCGCCGTCCTCCAGGTGGCGCTCACCCTAGCGCTCGCCGAGGTGAGCTTCCGAGTGGTCGAGCGCCCACTGCGGACCACCACCTGGCACCCGGGTGTCGTGATCGGTGGCTGGACAGCCATTTCGGTGGCGACGATCGCGATCGCCACCGTTGCCCTGGTGCCGCCCGACGGCCGCAGCCTGGTGGCCGGCGAGGTCATCACGCCCAGTCTCCCCACGACCACGTCGGCCGCCACGACAGCGACGACCGCCACGACTTCGACGCTGCCGCCACTCGCTGCGGACGTGTCGGCCAGACCACGACCGCCCGACGCGAGAACGCCCGATCCGACGACCACCACCACCCAGCCGCCACCGCCTGAGCGAACCGCACTGGTCGTCGGCGATTCGACGGCGTTCTCGGCACTGGTCGGCTACGACCAGACACCCCCGCTCGGCTGGATGATCGACAGATTCGCGACGATTGGATGCACCACGACCGAGGGGCAACCAATGGATGTCGGCCTCGACTTCGGGATCGTCCAGGCAGACCAGTGTGTCTCCTGGCGCGACGACTGGGCGTTCTGGCGCACCGCCCTCGATCCGGACGTGGTCGTCGTGATGAACGGTGCGTGGGAGGTGCTCGATCACCTCTTCCCCGACGGTCCGCGCCGATTCCCGAGCGAGGCCTGGACGGCAACGGTCAGAACAGCCATGGACGAAGCGCTCGACATCGCCGGCGAAGGAGGGCGGCCAGTCGCTGTCATGGCGCTGCCGTGTATGCAACAGAACGAAGACAGCGTGTTCAGCGCGTCAGCACGCAACGACCAGCAGCGCGTCGACGCGTTCAACACACTGTGGGCCGAGGTGGCAGCCACCAAGCCGAACGTCCGTGTGCTCGACCTGCCCGGGCTGTTGTGTCCGGGTGGGGTCTTCCTCGAACAGATCGACGGCGAAGTGCTACGCAGTGACGGCGTCCACGTGACACCGGTGGGCGCCGACCTCGTGGTCGACTGGCTCATGGGCCAACTCGACGAGCAGTTCCCCGAGACAGGCGGGACATCGCTGTCCACGCGACTCGATCCAGGGCCCCGAGGGTGACCGAGGCTCCCGGAACGACCCTCGAGCGAAGCGATCCGGAGCCGGACTGCGCTACGCAGCCCGGGGAACCGGACGCCCGGGCGCGGTACATCCGGGTCAGCGTGTTCGCGAGCCTTCTCGCGTTGATTCCATTCGTGGCGGTGCTCTGGAACTTCGGGGTGCAACCGTTGCGGACCGCTCGGCCACAGGGAATCTTCTCCGATTTCTACGATGTCCAGGCCAGAGCCTTGATGAACGGCCGCCTCGCCGTCCCACCAGGGTCGCTGAGGTTCGAGGCCTTCATCGTCGACGGCAGCCACTACATGTACTTTCCGCCCCTGCCGGCGTTGTTGCGCATTCCCGTCTTTGCCGTCACGGACGCATTCGACGGCCGGCTGACCGCGATCTCGATGCTCGTTGCGTGGCTCGTCACGACGTCCTTGATCTCGTTGTTCGTGTGGAGAGTGCGGACGATCGTGTGGGGCGCGATTCCACTCGGCCGGTTGGAAGCGTGCGCGTACGGGATCTTCATCTTCAGCGCAGCGGGCGGGTCGATTCTGGTCTATGTCGCGTCGCTTCCCTGGGTGTACCACGAGGCATACGCATGGAGCGTGGCGACCGTCCTCGGCTCGGTGTTCGCACTGGCCGGACTGATCGACAAGCCCACGTGGCGGGCGGCGCTGGCGACGGGCCTGTGGACCGCTGCGGCAGTCCTCACACGTACGACCGGAGGTTGGGCATGTGCCGTTGCGGTGCTGCTCACCGCTGCCTGGTTCATCTCCGGCCGACGCGGGACCGAGGCGCGGCGCTGGTCCCGGACGGTCGTCCTCGCCGGCGTCGTGCCGATCCTGCTCGGCGCGGCCGTCAACTGGGCGAAGTTCCGCCACCCCTGGATGTTCCCACTGGACCGTCAGGTGTGGACCGAGCTCAGCGAGCAGCGTCAACGGGCGCTCGAGGTGAATGATGGGACACTCATCGGCCCCCAGTTCTTCACCACGAGTCTCGTGAACTATCTGCGGCCCGACGGGATCCGGTTCATGTCGATCTTTCCGTATGTGTCACTTCCCGCACTTCCTGCACGCGGGTACAACGGCGCATTTCTCGACCAGTCGTATCGAACGGGCAGCGTCCCGGCGTTCATGCCCGCGTTGTTCGGCCTGTCCCTCTGGGGGCTGTTCACGACATTTCGGCGGCGCTCCCACGCCGCGTACGTGACGTTGCGCCTTCCGGTGCTGGGCACCCTCGGCGTCACGGCCGGGGTGATGTTCTTCGGCTACGTCGGGCACCGCTACAACGCCGAGTTCTTCCCGGTGCTCGTGGTCGCAGGCTCCGTCGGCCTCGTCGACCTGGCACGGCGGCTCGACGGGGCAGCGGCGCCACGGCGGCGAACTGCGCTCGTCGCACTCCTCGTTGCCGTGCTCTTCGGTGCCTACGCGAACGTCGCGACCGGTTTGTACACCGCCAGGCTCTCGGCACGGGGAGAGTCGCTACGCGAGTACGTCATCGTTCAGCAGCGGTCGAGCAATCTCACCGGCGATCCGCTGGACGAACGAATCGATCTGGTCGAGTCGCTCCCCGAATCCGCACCGGCAGACTCGCTCTTCGTCGTTGGTGATTGCGACGCGCTCTATCTGGCCACGGGCGAGCGAAACGACATGTGGACGGTCGTCGAGGCACGCGAGGGCCTCGCCAGCATGATCGTGACGGATCGAGTCCCTGGTGCGGACCGAGCATCGACGAGCAGCGTCCCGCTCTTCGAGTTCGCCGGCGGCGCCTCCTCGACCCTGTCGATCGAACGTCGGGACGACGAGTCGTATCAGCTCGTGCTCGACGGTGCCGATGACCGCCTCATCAGCGCCGTGTTCGATGCGGCCGTCGGGTCGCTGATCGAAATCGCAGTTCTCGCCGACACCGAGGTGGGGGTCTACACGATCGAAGGTCCCGGCTCGTGGTCCCACACGGTGCTCATGAGCCCGTTCGCTCCGAACTCGCCGAGCCGACCAACGGTGCTGCGGTCGTTGCCCGTCAATGCTGAACGGGCAACGGCTGCCGGACTCGAACTCGTCTCGACAGCCACCCCGGTTCCGACCGTCTGCGACGACCTCGGGAAGGACCGGCAGTAGCCTGCGCGCTCAGCCTCGACGGTCGCGTTCGGCTGGCACCAGTTCGTACAAGAACTGGTAGCCGAAGAACTGCGGGCGCAGCCGGACGAGCAATCTGTCGATCGTGCGCACCGCGCCGAGCCGGCGCGACACTGCCGGCCCATCGCCTCCACGATCGGCAACTTCGAGCGGCAGCCCCGTGGCGTCCCGCCGCGCCACGGCGAAGCCGGCTCGTTGGATCAGGCGCTCGAAGCTGCGCCGCGTGAAGAACCGTACGTGCGTCGAATCGAGGATGCCGCGACGGTCGTAATCGAACAGTCCCAGACCGACGCGCACGCGCGGGTACCAGTGCCCGAAGTTCGGGACGGATGCGAGCATCGAGCCGTTCGGCCCGATGCGGCCACGAGCCGCCGCGAGCAGAGCACCCGGATCACGGACGTGTTCGATGACGTCAGCGCACAACACGATGTCGTAGCTGTCGTCCAAGGCCGTTGGTAGCCCGGTGTCGAGATCGTGCTGGATGAACACATCCAGGCGATCCTCGACACCTTCGGCGCGTTCGACGTCGACGCCGGTGACGTGATGGCCGAGCGTTCGGAGTCGTTCGCCGAGCGAGCCGTCGCTGCAGCCGAGGTCGAGGACGCGACGCGGTGGACGGTTGGCCATCCAACCGAGCAGTCGACCGTGCGAAGAGTCGACGCTGGCCTTGATCTCGTAGGGCTGGGAGGCGAACGTGAGTTCACCAGTGCCGAAACCCAACTTGTGCATCCGGTAGCGACTGACCAACTTGGTCACGTCCCAGGCGTACGACAGCCCGTTGACGTGGCAGATCTCGTCGCCGTAGTAGGTCGGAATCGGGAGTTCGACGATGCGTGCGCGTGACTCGACGAGTTGCACGATGATCTCGGTGTCGAAATCGAACCCGTCGGAATTGTCGGCGAACGGGATCCCGCCGAGCGCTGCCACCGAATAGGCGCGGTATCCGCTGTGCCACTCCGTGAAGTCCGTGCCGGCAAGGGCGTTCTGATAGGTGGTCAGGAGGCGGTTCCCGTAGTACTTGTATCGGGGCATACCGCCCTCGAGCGCCTGGCCGGGCTCCATCATCCTCGAGCCGAACACGGCGTCGGCCTCGCCACGCAGCAGCGGTTCGACGATCTCGGGGAGGAACTCGGGCGCATACTGCCCGTCGGCGTGGAGCATCACGACGATGTCGAGCCCGGTCTCGATCGCCCACCGGTACCCCGCCTTCTGGTTGCCGCCGTAGCCCAGATTGACCGGTCGACGAGTGATCTCCATCGGCAACGACGCTGCGTTGGCGCTCCCACTCTCGCGGTAGGCGAGCCCGACCTCGTACGTCTTGTCCTGGCTGGCGTCGTCGCAGACGAGGACGGCATCGATGTGGCCGATGAAATCGTGCGGGATCCGGTCGAGGGTTTCGGCGAGATGGTTCTCCGCGTTGTACGCGACCACCAGGATACCGATCTTCATGACCGGCGATCCTAGCCACCGTCATGACGTGTGCCCGGCTCCGCCATCGCAACGATCAGCTGGTCGCAGACAGGGGTTGCGGTCGTGCCGGCACGCACGGCTCCCGTCTCGTCGTGGATGATCGTCCGCTCCACCGCGCCACCGATCGGGAGATCACCGAACGCCGCGAACCTGCCATCGAGGAACACTTCGAGCCTGCCGAGTTCGGTGTCGGGGAACACCTGCCAGCCGATGGGACGGATCGAACGCAGCGCGAGGTCGGGGCCGAGTTGCTCGTCGACACGCCCGTCGTTCAGCGTGGTGACGAGCACGGTGGTCATCACGTCCCGAACCGGATCCACATCGATCCGCACGGCGATCGTGCGGTCGACGAAAACCAGATCGACCAGCGCCACCGGCTCGTCGGCATCCTCATCGAGTGTGACGTCACCGTCGAGCGTGCCTGCCAACTCGGCCAGGCGCCACTGCGACAGTCGCCCGTCGGACGGCGCTCCCCCGTCGCTCAGGAACAGTGCGTCACACTGCCCGATGATCGCGACATCACCGAGGCTGCTACTCGGTGACAACGCATCGGCGACGCGCACCGCGGACAACCGGCCGTCACCGAGCAGACCGTCGACGCGTCGCTGGAGGTCGATGTATTCGGCAACGACATCGGGATGGGTCGACGGTCCGTACGCCCGCTGGTAGCTGTAGCCGAGCGCGAGGTTGGTCGACAGGCCCACGGCCAACAGCGCCGCCGATCCCCCGGCGACGAGGCGACGCCTCACGTGCGCCGTCTGCGGCAGCGACTCGAACCACCGGGCCGCAACCGGCACACCAACGAATGCTCCGACGATCAGCGGTGGCAGGAAGTCGCTCTGATAGCGGTTCGCGAGGTACCCAATCGCCAAGACGGCAACGGTGCCGAGGGCCCCACCGATCAGCACGGCACGCAGCGGGCGCAACTCGGGCGGCCTGCCCCGGATCACGAACCAGGTTCCCACCATGGCCAGGCCGACGAGCAGCGGCATCGTCGTGGGGATTCCAGCGGTGAGGTCGATGAGGTCGTAGACCGGCGAGCCGATGGTGATGGCCGGCCGACTCGGCTGCAGGAACGGGAACGTCCCATCGAGACCGATCGAATCGGGCCGGACGTACGCAAAGAGGTTGTTCGGCACGAATTTCCAGTTGAAGAGTGAGCCGCCGTTCGCGGCGAGCATCGCACGACGTTGCTCGCTGAGCAGTGTGAATGCCTGCTGGTCGAACGGCACGCCGAAGAGGCTCCTGAACTTGAGCCAGTTGACGATGCTGTAGGCCACCACGGGCAGTGCAACGGCCGAGGCCAGCACCGAACACGTCGCGAGGCTGGCCCCCGAGTCGTTGCTCGAACCTGCCTCCGAACCGTTCTGCGAAACCGTCTCCGAATCACGGCGGTGACGAAACAGGCGATCGATGACGACCTTGGCAGCGACCAAGCCGAGCGCAGCCAACGCCCCGCCCGCCACCGATGGGCGCGTCAGCAGCGCCAGCATGGTGAACACCGAGGTCAGGAGCATCAATCGCTGTGCCCGCAGCGCGTTGACATCGTCGACGTCGAGCCATGCCAACAGTGCAGCGATCGCCGCCAACGTCAGCGCCACCCCCCACAGAATCGCCTCGTGGTAGATCGCGGTGCGCGCCGAGGCATAGAGCAGGCTGCTGCCTCCGATGACCGAGAGCATCACGAGACCAACAGCAATCGTCTCGAGCCGCGACACCGCCTGATGACCGGGGACCGCCCGACGTCGAAGATTCCAACCGATCCAACGCACCGTCACGAAGATCACGACGAGCGCACAGAACATCGAGATCGCAGCCAGACGCCCGTCGAACGAGCGGGTGATCGCTACAACCGGCAGACGCAGCACAGCCGGAACCGGACCGAAATACATGAAGTGCTGGTCGCCGCGCGCGAACGACTCGATGCCGAGCACCCGTTGATCCATGGCAAGAGTTCCGTCGAGGAGCGCACGGGCCTGCACCTCGTAGAAATCGCTCTGACGACCCCAGCGCAGTGGGTTCCACGATCCCGCAGTGAGCATCCAGACCTGGAGCACGAGACCTGCCGAGGCGCCTGCCGAGGCGCCGCGCCTCCAGCGGGTCTCGTCGGGGCCACGCTCTCGCGCCCGGTGCGCCACCCAAGACATCGGTGCCAGACGCTAGTTCCCCGCTACGACCGGCGGAGCATCTCCCACGATCGTCGCCCCAACGCCTGGAGGGTGACCCCGGCACCGAGGACGATGACCACTTCGGCGGGGATCCGGAACCGTGTGATGCCGTAGAACGCCATGATGACGATGACCGAGAGGCCAGCGGTGACGAGCGCTGGCCATCGTGCCTGGCGGCTCGGCCACCGCCACCATCCCCACACGGCCAGCGGGGTGAGGATCCAGTACTGCCAGAGCCCGATGTTGCTGGCCCAGGTCTCGCGACCCTCACCGGTGTTGAGGAAGGTCATCCCCGCGGTCTGCCACACACTGAGTCCGCGCCCGAGGCGTGCAGCGACCACACGGGGGATCTCTCCCCGATGGTCTCCGATGAAGTCGAAGGCGTACTCCCGGTACATCGTTGAGCGCACCGACTGGTCGGCCTCTGGAGGCACATCGACCAGATCTGCACACGGCAGACTCCAGAATCCGATCGCGGACCCACGATAGGTCGTCGGACAGTTCGCTCCGATGAGCGTCAAGCCGTCCTGGGTGGACATGAGGGTGCTGTCGTCGAAGCGGATCTGGTTGCGGATCACCCATGGGGCGACCACCAACACGCTGATGGCTGTCGCAACGCCGAGGTCGCGACACCGGACCGACCACGATCGTCGGTACTCGGCTCCGGGCGCTCGCGATCCCCGTGGTGCAACCAGGATGAGCGGGACCACCACGAGCGGGCCGAGCAACAACAGTTCGGCCCGCGCGAGCCCGGCGAGTCCGAGCGTCACTCCGATCATCGCCGCAGCGCCCGACGATCGTCGCAGGTCGTAGACATACACCGCCAGGAGCACACCCACCACCCCGGCCGCAGCGAGCGTCTCCGACATCATCAGTGCGTCGTTCATCCACAGGTTCGCGTACACAGCCGCGAGGAATGTCGCGACGAGTGCCACCTGTCGGCCGAACAACCACCGTGCGAGGACACCGATACCGACGACCACGAGGACGCCGACCCCTGACATCCACAACCGTTGGAGGAGGAACGGATTGTCGTCCGACCACGACACCATGGCAAGCACCAGCGACGTCAGCGGAGCATGGTCGGCAGCAAAACGCCCGGCCATGACCGGGTCGGCAAACCAGTTGCCGTTCGCGATGGCGACCGCCTGCGCCGAGTAGTAGATCTGGTCGCCGACGACCGCCTCACCACGCTTTGCGGCGAGCACGTACAGCACCCGCAACGCCGCCCCGAAAGCAACGATGACCACGAAGGTGATACGGAACGATCGACGACCCATGTCGCCGCCGTCAGCGCGTGTCATGCCGAGCGAAACCGCTGACCGAGCGCCGAGTACTTCACGATGCAGGTCACCGCTCGGACCCCGTCCCTCCAACCGATCTTCTTACCGTCGGCGTACGTTCGCCCCGAGTAGGAGATCCCGACCTCGAAGATCCGCAGGTTCATCTGGGCCAGTTTGGCGGTGACCTCGGGTTCGAAGCCGAACCGGTCCTCTTCGATGTCGATCGCCTGGATGACGTCGCGCCGGAACGCCTTGTAACACGTCTCCATGTCGGTGAGGTTGAGGTTGGTGAACATGTTGGAGAGCAGTGTCAAACCACGGTTGCCGAGGCTGTGCCAGAAATACAACACCCGGTGGGGCCGGCTTGACACGAAACGTGAACCGAAGACCACGTCGGCGCGTCCGTTCTCGAGCGGTCCGATCATGTCGCCGTATTCGGCGGGGTCGTACTCGAGGTCGGCATCTTGAACGATCACGTAATCGGACGTCGCGGCCGTGAACCCGGTTCTTAACGCAGCGCCCTTGCCCTGGTTGCGTTCGTGCAACATCACGCTCACACGAGCATCGGTGACGGCAGCGAGGATGTCACGGGTGCCGTCTGTCGAGCCGTCGTCGACCACGATGACCTCGGCCACCCATGGTGAGTCGAGGACCCGCTCGAGGAGCTCGGCAACGGTCGCCGCTTCGTCGTAGCACGGCACGACGACGCTGAGACAAGGGCGGGGCTCGCTGATCATCGAAGCCGGACGATAGCCCCTGTACGTTTGCACCGATGATTCATCCGGTCCGGGCGATGTCCGCGTGGAGCGTGCGACGGACGGACCGTGCAGTGGCGATCGCTCTTGCCCTGTTGTCCTACGTTCCGATGCTGCTCACCGAGCCCGGGCGTGTCAGCGCCGACACCAAGACGTACCTCACGCTCGATCCCGCCGCAGTGCTCCGGGCGGCGCCGTCGATGTGGGACCGGTCGGTGGGAGCGGGAACGGTGCCGCATCAGAACATCGGCTATCTCTTCCCCCTGGGTCCGTTCTACTGGGTGATGGAACGCATCGGGTTCCCCGACTGGCTCACCCAGCGGATCCTGTGGGGCTCGCTCGTGTTCGCCGCATCGTACGGGCTGTACCGGCTCGCTCGCTGGCTCGGCTGGCGACCGATCGCGGCGGTGGTGGCCGCATGCGCGTACGGATTCAGCCCCTACCTGCTGAGCTATCTCGCCCGACTGTCGGTGATCCTGGGCCCGTGGGCGGCACTGCCGTGGATGATCCTGCTCGCCGCCAAGGCTGCCCGTACGCGCTCCTGGCGACCTGCGGCGCAGTTCGCGATCGTCGTCGCGCTGGTCGGGAGCGTGAACGCAACGGCGCTCGTGCTGGCCGGGCTCGGCCCGATCATCTGGCTGTTCGCTGACGTTGCCGCCCGTCGGGTCCGCCCGGCTGCCGCCATTGCTGGCGCCGCCAGGATCGCAGTGCTGAGTGCCGCGGTCTCGGTGTGGTGGATCGTCGCGCTGCGGATCCAGGGAAGCTATGGCATTCCGATCCTGAGCTACACCGAGACCTACGAGGCGGTCGCGGGGGCGAGCACCCCTGCGGAACTGATCCGTGGGCTCGGCTACTGGTTCTTCTACGGAGGTGATCGTCTCGACACATGGGTCGGACCCTCACTGCCGTACATCGACAGC
>Ga0335397_10008722_pt1 | contig 12756 bp, 9 predicted proteins | sample MAT04_FD_205740 | JGI IMG/M metagenome (GOLD analysis project Ga0335397, IMG submission 205740) | Freshwater microbial communities from Lake Fryxell liftoff mats and glacier meltwater in Antarctica - MAT-04 (spades assembly) (version 2) ...
CGCCTTGATGGCATGTCACCGCTCCTCGGTCGCTTCGGGGATGTCAGTTGGCAGGCGCTTTCATTGCAAGCGCTGCTCGCGCAGGCGACGGTGGCGGCCGAAGGCAAACAAGCGGGGCGTGCGTTATCCAAAGCCGACAACGACCTGCTCGCGCAACTTCCCGCAATTTTACAGCAAGCCTCGGTATCGTTGCAAAACCCGGGGGATTACCGGAACCCATGGGCGGTGGGCGGGCGCCGCGATGAAGGCCGCACCCTCACCGAGCCGCAGTATTTTTTCACGCACGATGGCGCACTCTCGCTGGTGTTGGCACGCCCTAAAAAAGCCCTGAAATCGTTCACGCCTGCGAAGGTCGCGTGCGAAGCGGCACGGGCGATTATCGCCGATGTGCATCGAAAATACCCCGGATTGACATTCGGCCTCACCGGTTTGCCCGTTCTCGAAACCGATGAGATGGTGGCGTCCGACGAAGACTCGACATTCGTCTCGTGGTTCGCGCTGATCGGCGTGGCGCTGCTATATCTCGTGGTCTATCGCGGGTTCCGCTATCCGCTACTCACCGTCGGCACGCTGTTGGCCGGGACCGCGTGGGCGCTCGGTTGGGCGACGCTGACCGTCGGCCATCTGAACATCCTTTCGTCGACGTTCGCGGTGATGATTATCGGCATGGGCGATTACGGCGTACTTTGGGTGGCCCGCTACGACGAAGAGCGCCGTACGGGACGAAGCCCGCACGATGCCGCGATGGAGACCGCACGCCATGCGGGGCCAAGTATCGTGACGGCAGCGGCTACGACATCGCTGGCGTTCTTTGCCACGATGGTAGCCGACTTCAAAGCTGTCGCGGAACTCGGCTGGATCGCCGGCTTCGGCGTGCTGTTCTGTGCGCTCGCATGCATTACGCTGCTGCCGGCGTGTATCGTCTTGCTGGAACGGCGTTCGGCGAAACTCCACATCAAAAACGACCCGAATATCCTCGCGTTCCCGGCGGCGGGACGGCCGTTCTTCCCGTATTTGTCGTCGCGGCCGCGCTGGGTGTTGGGCATTGGTATCGGCATTGCGTTGCTCTGTGCCGGATTCGCGGGGCGCGTCACGTACGATTCCAATTTGTTGAACATGCAAGCCGACGGCCTCGACTCCGTGAACTGGGAACGCGAACTGATCGAACACGCTGCCGGTGCGACGTGGGACGCGCTGAGCATTGCGAAAAGTCGTGAAGAAGCGATCGCATTGCGTGCGAAGTACGAGGCGCTGCCCGGCGTCGGTCGCGTCGTCGATGCCGTCGTGCTCGTTCCATCGGATCAAGATCAGAAACTGATAACCCTGGCTACAATTCAAGCGAAATTGTCGCGTTTGCCGAGCATGTTGCCCGAACCGATGGCGACCGACCCGAGCAGCCTGCAACGGATGCTCGACCGTTATGGCCAATTGCAACCGGCGGCGATCCCCGCCACGATCCGCACGGCGTTAACGCAGCCCACGGCAGACGTCCGCATTAAGGAATTCGATCGCAGACTGAAGGCCGACTTGCTCGCCGATCTGCGGTTATTGAAGGAAGTCAGTCAGCCGAAGCCGATCGCGGCACACGAGTTACCTGCGGAGTTTCGCGAACGGTATATCGGCAAGAATGGCGAATATCTCGTGCGTGCATTCGCGAAAGAATCACTGTGGGACTTCCCCGCACTCGAACGCTACACTGATGCGGCGAAGACCGTCGACCCGGAAGCGACGGGGAAATCATATCGCACGCTCGAAGGTTTACGACAGATGAAGAATGGCTTCGAGCGGGCCGGACTGTTCGCGATTATCGTGATCGTCATCGTGTTGTGGCTCGATCTGCGCGGGCTACGGCCGCTGTTGTGCGGGCTGTTTCCGCTCGTCATCGGCATCGTGGCGACGCTCGGCGTCATGGGTTTTGCGGGCATTCCGCTCAACCCAGCGAACCTGATTGCGCTACCTCTGATCGTCGGCGTTGGCGTGGATAATGGCGTTCACGTTCTGCACGATTACGCAGAGAAAGCACCTGGAAAACTGTACCGCCTCGGTTCGGCCACCGGTCGTGGTATCGCCGTAGCGGGGCTGACAACGATCCTCGGATTTGGCACGCTCATCCTCGCACGACATCGCGGCATGGCCAGCCTCGGCCTCGCGCTCACGCTCGGCGTCACCTTCTGCATGATCGCCGCACTCGTGTTGTTGCCCGCACTGTTACGCTGGTTCGACGAACGTAAACTGCGAGCACCCGCAAACGCAAAACCCGCCGACTCTCGCGTACGCATCACTGCGTCGTGAACGAACGGATCGAGGCCCATCGCCTATTCGCGTCATTTTATTAGAAAGTCTGTACCATTCGATCAGCCGCGTCACATTCGAGGTTGCTATGCCGCAAATTGCGATTTCCAACAGCAAAGGTCGCGACGCTTCCGTGGTGGCCGAGAGTATTCGCGTGCCGATGCGGATGTGGTGGATCGATGTCGAAGATCGCATTGCCACCTCTGCCAAGATTCTGAAAGGCACGATTGACCGCGATTATGATGCCCTTCTGCAAAAGTATGGCACGCCGGAAAAAGTGGCAGAAGCAATTGCGGATACCGACCCCGAAATCGACCTCGAAAGCGTGGGGCGATACTTGCGAGAGACCTCGCGGGTATACGTGAATTCGGAACGACAGGTCGTGTACGGCGTCAACCAAGTCGAAGTCGTTCGCAACCCCGATGGCAGCGAGAAACTCCGCCGCCCGAAGAAATTGCCGGTGCCGAACGTGTCGCCGGATCAACCGCTGTTGTGGAGCGGGAAACTACTGGCGAAGAAGGACGTGTTTAACAAGTTTGTGATGGTCAGCAAGTTGCAACTCGTCCACATTAACGGCCTGACGTACGACTTCCTTTACGACATCGCGAAAGAACTCGAAACGAAGCAAAGCCTGCTATTGCTGGGAGCGGGGCCTAAATCGAACCTGCCGCTAATCTTGCGACGCGGGGCAACGGCGTACCGCGGCTTCCTCGAAGGCCGCACGCGCGGCAACGAATATTTGCTGTTGCTGCACCTGTCGAACATCGAACTCAAAGCACCCGAACCGCCAGCCCCGGTCGTGTGATCGCGTTCGTTTGTACCCGCGTGACCAACACAATTGCAGAGGACATCATGAGTCTCGTTCGCAAAGACAAACTCGAAATCAAGCTCGCGGGCTATTCTGTTGGCACCCCGGCGGCACTCGTCGATCCGACGCTCCTCACGCGGACGCAAGACTACAAGCGGCACACCGCATCGCGGATGATTCCGCTCGAAGCGGCGGATGTACCGAAGCGGTTGTCGTCGGCCGACTATCACGTGACGATGAAAATCGACGGCGAGTTCAGCGTGCTGGCTTACGAAGACGGCGAGGCGATCCTCGTCAATCCGGGTGGCACCGTTCGAGTCGGTTTGGCGTTGGGAAAAGAAGCGGCAGACAAGCTCAAGGCGGCGGGGATCAAGAAGGCGCTGTTCGCCGGGGAACTCTATTATTCGCGGCCCGATGGCAAACGCGGTCGCGTCCACGACGTGAGCCGCATTGCCCGCCAACCGGCAACGAAAGCCGAACTCGATGGCTTGAACTTCGCGCCGTTCGACATCATCGAAATCGACGGGACGCCGCCGACTGCCGTCTTTCGCGACACGTGGGCACGGCTCGAATCGCTGTTTAAAGGCTGCATGCGCGTGGTGTTGCCGGAGGCGCACTGGATCAAAGACGGCGGCGACATCGCCAAGCAGTTCAAGGCGTGGGTGAACGGCGGAGCCGAGGGATTGATCGCCCGCAGCGATAGCGCCGGCATGTTCAAGGTGAAACCCCGGCACACGCTCGATGCCGTGGTGATTGGCTTCACTGAAGGCGTCGACGATCGCCACGGGATGATTCACGATTTGTTGCTCGCGATGATGCGGCAAGATGGCTTCCTGCACGTACTCGGGCATGTCGGCGGCGGTTTCACCGAACAGGATCGGCGGGCGTTCCTCAGCGACCTCAAGGACTCGGTAACAGCAAGCGAATACGTCGAAGTCAACGACCAAGTGGCGTACCACATGGTGCGGCCCGAGATCGTCATCGAGATCAGCGTGCTCGATATGATTTCGCATTCGACGCGCGGCACGCCGATGAACAAGATGGCACTCAATTGGGATGCCGTCGAGAAGAAGTACAAGATCGTACGGCGGTTGCCGTTGGTGGCACTCATCTCGCCGCAATTCGTGCGAAAGCGCGACGACAAGCAGTTTAACGCGAGCGATATTCGCATCAAGCAAGTCTCGGATCTCGTCGAAGTGCCACTGGTCGATCGCGATGCCCGACAATTGAACCTGACGCCGAGTTCGCCGCTAAAGCGTGAGGTTTACACGAAGGTGCTCAAAGGCGCAACGATGGTACGCAAGTTCGTGATGTGGGAAACGAACAAGCAAGCCGATGCCGACGATTTCCCCGCGTACGTGATCCACTTCAGCGATTTCAGCCCCAACCGAAAGACGCCTCTCGAACGCGATATTCGCGTCTCGAATTCGCGCGACCAGATCGACTCGCTCTGGACCGAACTCCTCACCGAGAACATCGCGAAAGGCTGGGCACCGCATGTAGGCAGTGGCGTTGTCGCCGCGCCTGTGCCGGTGGCCGAAACTACAGTTGCCGCGGTGCCGAATAAACGCGGAAAGGCAGCAGACGCGGAATCCGAACCCGAAGTAACTGAGGAAACAGCCGTGACGAAACCCGCACCTAAGAAACGAGCCTCACCGAAGAAGAAGGATGCGTGAGAAATGTCTGCATGGCGAAACTTCTTTACTTTCGCTTGCTTACGTAAGAAGCTTCGGATAGTGTTACATTACCTGCCTAATTCCGCTTTCAGCCAATCGGTTTACTATGATTGCTGCACGCTATTTTGCGACCGCGATACTATGCACGCTCGGAAGCGTAGCTAACGCTGCCGATTCGCCTTCATTTTTGAATGAAATCGTTCCGTTGCTGACGAAAACGGGTTGCAACCAAGGTAGCTGCCACGGCAAAGGTTCGGGGCAAAACGGGTTCCGGTTGTCGCTTCGCGGATACGCACCCGATCAGGATTATCGCTGGTTGACGCGTGAATTCGATGCGCGTCGCCTCGATTCTGCTGACCCTGCTGCGAGCTTGTTACTCCGCAAGGCGTCGGCGCAGACGCCGCACGAAGGCGGGCGGATTTTCACGAATACCAGTCGCGAATATCAATTGCTCCACGACTGGCTGAAAAATGGTGCGCCCGGACCCGATGCGAAAACGGCGAAAATCACGTCGTTAAAACTGACGCCCGAAACCCAGACTATGGCGGTCGGCGACACGGCCACACTGAAGGCGATGGCGACCTTCGACGATGGCACGCAACGCGATGTCACGTGGCTGACGAAGTTCGACTCCAACGATACTGCATTTCTGACTGTAAATGCCGCGGGAACCGTGACTTCGATTCGCCACGGTGCCACGGCCGTTCGGGCGATGTTCCTCACGGAAGTTTCGGTGGCCACGTTCGTGACGCCGTTCCCACGCGAAATCGACAACAAACGATTCGCGATCAAGAACAATTTCGTCGACGATGCGGTGTTTGCAAAACTGGACGAACTCAAGATCGAGCCATCGGATTTGTGCAGCGACGACGAGTTCATTCGGCGGCTCTTCCTTGATGCGTGTGGCTGCCTGCCGAAACCGGCTGAGGTGACAGCTTTCGTTGCCGATGCTTCAGACAAGAAACGTCAAAAACTGATCGAAGATGTGCTCGCACGGCCCGAGTTTACCGATTACTGGACTTTGCAACTGAGCGACCTTTTGCAAAATCGTCGCGAGCGCGATCACGATGTTCGCGGGGTCAAAGGAGTACGGCAGTTCCACGATTGGATCCGTCATCAGGTCATGGCCAATCGCCCGTGGGATGCCATCGCCCGCGATGTCCTCACCGCGAAGGGCGACGTCAACGCCAGCCCCGCAGTCGGCTACTTCCTCGTCACCGTCGGCGAGCATCGTCACGGCGAACAATCCGAAGTCGGCGAGTCGGTCGCTCAGGCGTTTTTGGGTACGCGGATCGGCTGTGCGAAGTGTCACAATCACCCGCTCGAACGGTACACGCAAGACGATTTCTATCACTTTGCCGCGTTCTTCAGCCGAGTAAAACTCGACCGCAAAGACTCAAAGAGTGGTGCAACGCAACTCCGCGTGGCACACCCCGACGACAACGAAAACAAACGCCCGATCGGCGTCAGTCAACCGCGCACGAATGCCTTCCTGAAGCCGCAACCGCTCGACCGCACGAAGCCCACAATCGCCATCACCGCCGACCCACGGCAACACCTTGCCGAGTGGATCACAAACCCGAGCAACGAGTTCTTCGCCGGGGCGATGGTCAACCGCGTCTGGCGGCATTACCTCGGCGTCGGACTGGTCGAGCCGGTCGACGACCTGCGTGCGACGAACCCGCCAACGGTGCCCGAATTATGGAAGGCACTCAAGGCCGAGTTCGTGGCGAAGAAGTTCGATCTGCGGCACCTCATGCGAGTCATTTTGAATTCGCGAACGTATCAACTCAGTTCCTCGACCCGTGCCACGAACGAAACTGACACGCGATTTTATTCGCACTATTACGCCCGAAGATTGCCGGCCGAGGTGTTGCTCGATGCCATCTCGGATGCGACTAATGTGTGCGAAGTCTTCGACGGTTACCCGCGTGGTGTGCGAGCCGTACAAGTCCCTGACCCCGGCACGCAGTCGTACTTCTTGCGGCTGTTTGGTCGATCCGAACGCGTCACAGCCTGCGCCTGCGAACGCACCGGCGACGTGACGATGCCACAACTATTGCACCTGCAAAACGGCACGGGAGTATTGGGCAAATTATCGGCGGGCGAAGGCTGGCTACAGAAGATGCTCGTCTCGCAAAAAGACGATGTCAAGTTGATGAATGAGATGTATTTGCGAACGCTATCGCGGTTGCCACAAGATCGCGAAATCCAAACCGTTCGCGGCTTGCTCGCATCGGGTGACAACCGTGCCGATGTGTTCACCGATTTATTCTGGGCACTGCTGAACTCGAAAGAATTCACGTTCAATCGCTAATCGAACTCGAAGGGATCGTCATGCTCGATGTACGACTGACAGCAAATCGTCGCAATTTTCTGCGAGTGGGCGGCCTTGCGGGTTTGGGCGTGTCGTTGGCCTCAGTGTTGAAATCTGAAGCGGCGGGCAAGGCGAACTCGCGCGCGAAGTCGGTCATTCTCGTCTACCTCGGCGGCGGGATGTCCCACCACGACACCTTCGATCCGAAGCCGGACGCCGCCGAAGAAATTCGCGGCAAATATAAGGCGATTGCCACGCGAGTTCCCGGCCTGAACGTCGGCGAGAAGCTGCCGATGATGGCAAACATCATAGACAAAATCGCCGTGGTGCGGTCGTGTTCGCACAACAACGACCACCACGAAACGGCAACGAACTGGGTACTTTCCGGGCGGTTCGGCACGCCGTTCGGCGACTACCCGGCCATAGGCGCGGTCGTGGCACACGAGTCGGGTTTTCAAGGCACATTGCCGCCTTATGTGTCCGTGCCGCGGAACCCGTCGTTCACGTGGGAACTCGGGAAGTCCGCGTTCCTTGGCGGGCGGTTCGAGTCGTTCAAAGCGGGCGATCCGAACGAGGCGAATTACAAAGTGCAAGACGTTTCGCCGAACGGCGATCAATCGTCGAAGCGGGCCGTCCGACGCGAGACCCTGTTGAAAACCGTCGATGGTTTGGCGAACAAGATTCAAGGGAACGACCAGATCGCCACCTACGATGAATTTCAGCAACGTGCGGCTGCGATGCTGCTTTCCAACGAGGCGAAAAAGGCATTCGACATTACTGCCGAGAGCGCTAAACTCCGTGACCGCTACGGTCGCACCACGCCGGGGCAATCGATGCTGATGGCACGGCGGCTCATCGAATCGGGCGTCCGCTTCGTCACCGTCAACTACGGCGGCTGGGACCACCACGGAAAGATTTTCGAGAGCCTCGACAAGAAGTTACCGGAGTTCGACCGCAGTGTCTCGGCACTCGTTGAAGACATGCACACGCGCGGGCTGCACAAAGATACGCTCGTCGTCGTGATGGGCGAATTCGGTCGATCGCCGAAGGTCAACAAAGATGCCGGCCGCGATCACTGGGGGCAGGCCGCCTCGATGCTGTTCTTTGGAGCCGGTACTAAGCCCGGCCTCGTGCTCGGCAAAACCGACAAGCACGGCGGATACCCGGCGCAACGCCCCGTCTCCCCGGCAGATGTCGCTTACACGATTCTCGACTCGATGGGCATCGACCCGCGTAAACAACTTGTCACGCCCGACGGTCGCCCCATCGAAATTCTCGACTCTGGCGAAACCGTTCAGGAACTGTTCGCGTAACTCTTTCAGGGCGTCATCGTGAATCGCTTACCCGCAATCGCCGTCGTTTGTTTCCTCGCAGCGATGGCGGTCGCACAAGATAAAAAACCACCTGTGCCGAAGTTAATCGTCGCGATGCCGCTGAGCATCAAGCCCGGTGAAACGATAAAGTTCACGGTACGCGGCGCGAATCTCGAAACCGTCACCGAAGTCCGCGTTCACGAACCAAAATCTCGCGGGAAAATACTCGTGAAGGGCAAGAAAGTCGGAGTGCCGAACAACTTCCCTCCTGAACGCATCGGTGATTCGGAGATGGAAATCGAGATCGTCGCAGCGAAAGAAATCGGTGGGGGGACATTGTCGTTCAGCGTTATCGGGCCGGGTGGCGAATCGAACGTCGCCATGGTTGCCATCGACGATAGCGTTCACCGAGTGCTCGAAAAAGAACCCAACGACGGCTTCGACAAGGCGCAGCTCATCGACTGCTCCGTCACGGTAGAGGGCACGATCGATCGCGTCCAAGATAGCGACGTTTACCAGTTTCGCGGCAAAGCCGGTGAGACGATTCGCATCGAAGTGCGGGCCGCAAAACTCGGCTCGCCCGCCGATTTGATGATGACCGTCTACGATTCCGAAAAGCGAATCATCGATTCCAACGATGACGCGGAAGGCTCTGCCGACCCAATTCTGAAGCTCACATTGCCGAAGGATGGCACTTATTTCATTTCGCTCATCGAAATGCACGACCTCGGCGGCAAGATGTTCCCGTATCGGCTGGTGTTATCGAAGTGATATTGGAAGCACGCTAGGTGACGCATTCACGTCGGCTCCAGCAGAGATCAGTGCCTTCACACTTCGAATCGCATCAGCAGGATTTTGATAAGCATATCGTACCGCAATTTGGTCGAGGTCGTTCATGCGGCAATCTCAGTCCGAGAGTATACTTCCCGCCGCTCTCCTGCTATTCTTGTGCGAACCTCTCGGTAATTCCTGCTCGTTGACGGGACGTCTTCATGACTTCGAAATTGCCTCGCGTTCTTGGGCCGTGGATGGCGGCGGCGGTGGTGGTTGGCACTGTTATTGGCTCGGGGGTGTTCAAGAAGGCGAAGAATGTGGCGATCGATTGCCCCGAGTTTGGCCTCGCGCTCTCGGTCTGGGTGCTCGGTGGCTTGCTCGCGTTGTTCGGCGCGCTGACGATTGCCGAGGTGGCGGTTCGCATCCCGAAAGCGGGCGGGAACTATGCGTTTCTTCGCGATAGTTACGGGCGGTGGGCGGGGTTCCTGTGGGGCTGGGTCGATTTCGGAATCATTCGGACTTCGAGTATCGGCGTGCTCGCGGTCATGGTCGTCGAATCGCTCAATGACTTGCTGATGCAAACGGTCGACGTCTCGTTCGAGCGTTGGCTGCGGGTGATCGCGACGCTCTTTACGATTGCTACACTGACGGCAGTGAACATTCGCGGGACTCGGATCGGGGGCGGGCTGCAACTGGTGTTGACATTGCTCAAAGTCGGGTCGCTGCTGGCGATCATCGCGTTGCCGATTGTGATTCTGGTATTCGTCTCGCAGCCGGTGAATCTACCGACGACAGCGAACATGACGCCGTTCTGGCCGAGCGACTGGAGTCAGATCGACTGGGTGAAGTACGGGTCTGCAGCCGTGGCGGTGCAATGGGCATATCACGGCTGGTTGAATATCACGCCGGTTGCCGAGGAAGTGACCGACCCGCAACGCAACATTCCGCGTGCGCTGATCGGAGGCGTGCTATTGCTCATCGCACTGTATGTCGGCGCGAATGTCGCGTATTACACGGTCATTTCGCGAACTGAAATGATGGAACTCGGGACCACGCCCGTTTCGACCGCGTTCTGCATTCGGCTACTCGGGAACGTCGGCGGCGCGATCGCGTCGCTGATCCTCATGACCTCGGTTTTTGGCTCGCTCAACGGCAATATTCTCGTCGCGCCGCGATTACTTTACGCCATGAGCGACGACGGGCTGGCACCGAAACGCCTAAGCGAATTGCATCCGAAATTTCGCACGCCCGCTGCCGCTATGGTCGTCTTTTCCGGATGGGCGATGTTGCTAGTTGTGGCGGCAGAAATTGCGAAAGAATCTGGCCTAATTAGTGCGAAAAAGTCCGTTTTCGACATCCTCAGCGATTACTGCATCGTCGGCGCGACCGCCTTCGAGACGATGGGCGTGGCCGCAATCTTCATCTTGCGTCGCACGCAACGCGAACTGACGCCAACGTTACCGTATCGCTGCCCCGGCTACCCCTTGGTGCCGATCGTGTACGTGCTAATTCTATTCGCAATTTTAATGAACATGTTCATCGGCGAAACGCAACGCACCGAAGCCATCGTCGGCGTCGGTTTCGTCGCCATCGGTGCAATGGTATACGCGGCATTCTTGCGAACGAACCACGTTACTTCTTCTTCCGTTTCGGTTTAGGCGATTCTTCGACGACCGGGATTGGGGCACGGATTGACGAAGGCATCATGGTGGTGGGTATGATGACGTAGCCATGCGGTTTGAGTAGCACCGCGAGTTCGTCGGCTTGCAGGAATGCGTTAGTTGTATCAACGCCTGCAATACTTATAGATGCGTACCACATGCGTTCGCGGTCGCGTGGGTGGAGCACGTCGGGGTCGATCTGGATTCCTCGAACGAGATCTTTGTCGAACTTGAGGGTTTTCATAAGGCTGGCGAGTTGTCGCCACGTGATGCCGGTCGAAACGACGATACCGCCCGTCGACTCGACCTGGCGAGCGAGCGCGATGTGAAACGTGCCTGGTAAGCGACCGACCGCGAAACCGTTATCGCGTATCGTTTCGAGTAACTCAATGATCCCGTCCATGACACTCCGCCCGAATGAACGGGTAGCAATCCGTTAAGATGTTACAGACACAACTTCATTCTGCCCAAATTACCACAACTGCCAAGGGTTCGGATACTGCACTATTTGCGCAATCTGGTAACGCGACAAATGACCGTGCGGTTTCCTACACTACTGGGAACGAATGACTGCGGGTAATGTGCGAAAGGGAATGACGATGAATTTGCCATGGTGGGGTTACGTGATTATCGCGGGTTTTGCTTGGGGAACGTACGTCCCGATCATATTTTACGGCGGGACGGAGTTGACGACGAAACCGGGCACGATCGGCGGGCGTTTGGCGTCGATCTTGTGCGTTGGCGTGGCGTACTTCGTGATGGCCGTGCTGGTGCCGCTGGTGATTATCAGCACGCGGACCGATGCGAAACCCGAGTGGAATCTGAACGGGCTGATCTTCAGTGGTGTAGCTGGGGTGATGGGGGCTGTCGGTGCGATCTGCGTGATTTTCGCAAGCAAAGCGGCAACGGATACGGCCAAGATCGAGTTCGACGACCGCGTGGCGGCCTACACGCAGACACTCGAAGCCGAACCCGATACGACTAAGAAAGCCGATATCGAAACCGAGAAGAAAGCGTACGAAGCGGGCCGCGGGCGATACCTCGCGAGTTACCGCATCTACATCGCCCCACTGATTTTCTGTCTGGCCCCGCTCATCAACACGCTGCTGAGCTTGTTGTGGCACCCGAAGCCGGGGAATGCGTTCCACTTCGATTTCACGATGCCATCGTGGCACCTGCCGGTCGGGATTGTGTTCGTGGCAACGGGGACATTCCTCGTGCTGTACTCGAAGGAAGCCGCCGAGGCGAACAAGCCCGCCGCCGTGAAACCGGTTGCCAGCGCAGGATCGTGACATGGCACCCGAGGACGCCGTCGAACGCCTGAACGCGATTCTGTCGCACGCCTGGATGATCCGCACGTTCCTGAAACATGCGGAGGAAATTCAGGAGAACGTCGAGATGCTCGATGTGCCGCGGACGCTGTACGACAGCATTCGCGCCGTCGAACCGGCACTCGAACGCGGCGACATTCCCGAGTACCTGCGGCGACTGAAGGGCAAGCTCGCGAAGATTCGCCGGGTCGCATTCTATTTCCGCGATCACTACAAAGAGTTTTCGCCGCACACCAACTACGCGATGGCCGCGGCCTCGTTGCTGGAAGTCGTGCGGCGGATGGAAGAGATCTTCGCCGATGTGGTGATCCCGCCGCCCGTAAAAGTGCTGCCGGACCCGATCGACGAACTGGAAATTCCAGAAGTGTAACCCTTATTCGCGAGAAACCATGCGCGTGGCCCACAATGTTTTTTTCAAACTGACCGACTGCTCGCCAGAAAAAATCGCGGAGATGGTCGATGCATGCAAGAAGTACCTGAACGTGCAACCGGGCATCGCGTTCTTCGCAGCGGGGCCGTTGGTGAAAGAACTCGCTCGCCCGGTGAATGACCTCGATTGGGACGTCGGCCTGCACCTTGTGTTC
>Ga0335397_10008723_pt1 | contig 12755 bp, 8 predicted proteins | sample MAT04_FD_205740 | JGI IMG/M metagenome (GOLD analysis project Ga0335397, IMG submission 205740) | Freshwater microbial communities from Lake Fryxell liftoff mats and glacier meltwater in Antarctica - MAT-04 (spades assembly) (version 2) ...
CTGATCGGGAGACCACCCATGATGCGGCTCACGGATTCGGCCACCGCCTCGCTGCCGGAAACAGCGTAGATCTTGCTCGCGTCGAGGTCCTTGTCGATACCAGCGGCATTGGTGGCGCCGCTGGTGGCGAAGCCCAGCGCCGCGAGTTCGGCGGTGAGCTGACCGGCCGCACCGTCGATACCCGATGCGTTGGCCACCTTCACGACACCGCCCTCGGTGACGAGCGGCATGGTGGTGGTTGTCGGTGGCAGGGTGGTGGACGTCGTCGAGGTGGATGTCGAGGTGGTGGTGGACGCGCTGAAGCTGGTGGACGTGGTGGATGCCGCCGCCGACGTGGTGACCTGTGCGTCGCGGCTGCTCTTGCACGCCATTGGTACCAGCACCAGCGCACTCACCGTCGCGCAGCGAACGAGGAAGCGGAGGCGATCGGACGGGGTGGTGCGCATGATGGCTACAGCCTGCCCAGTGGGAAGGCGCGAGACAAGTCAGGTGCCAAGCTCGGCGCGATCTGGTGTTCAGTTCCGCGGCGCGGTCAGCTGCGTACACGTTCGGCTGGCGTGACGTTGTACCGTCCCCCTCGTGCGACGCCTGGGGGGCCAGCGCAGTACTGCCACCTTGGTGGCGCTGCTGACCATCGGTGCTCTTTTCGCGATCCAGATGATCTTCTTCGGTATGCCGTTCGGAGTGTGGGTCGAGAGCGCGGTGAAAGGTCTGCTGGCCGCGATGCTGGCCATCGGCATGGCCCTCATCTATCGCGCCAACCGAGTGGTGAACTTCGCCCAGGCCGATCTGGGCACCGTGCCCACCGGCTTCGCGGCGTCGTTCGTGCTGTTCTGGGGGTGGCCGTACTTCCTCGGCATGATCTCCGGCCTCGTGATCGCTGTCGTGCTCGGTGTGGTGGTAGAGGTCGCGTTCATTCGCCGGTTCCGCAACTCGCCGCGCCTCGTCGTCACGGTGGCCACGTTGGGCATCGCGCAGTTACTGCTCGTGCTCGGCATTCTCATCCCGCGCTGGTGGGGCAAGAACCTGGCCAGCCAACGGCTCGCGCCGCCGTTCGACTGGAGGTTCACCCCGACGTTCCAGCTGCAGTTCTGGAAGCCAGAACGCAACGGCTACATCCTCAACGCCAACCATCTGCTGGCGCTGCTCATCGCGCCGCTCGCCATCGCCTTCGTTGCCTGGTTCCTGAATCGCAGCCGGCTGGGCACAGCCATTCGCGCCAGCGCCGAACGCAGCGACCGAGCCGCCATGCTGGGCATTCCGGTGGCTCGCCTCAACACGGTGGTGTGGGCCATTGCTGCCGCGCTGGCCTACCTCGCGCTGTTCCTGCGCAGTGGCATCACCGGTGTACCGCTGGGTTACGCGGCGGGCCTGCCAGCGCTGTTGGTGGCCCTCGCCGCCATGGTGATCGGCCGCCTCGAACGGCTGCCCACCATCGCCTTCGCTGCGCTCGCCTTCACGGTGCTCGAGTCGGGCGTGAACTGGACCACCGACTCGCCGTTCCTGTCGTACCCCATCATGGCGGCCGCGATGTTCGTCGCCCTGATGGCGCAACGGCCCAGCTCCATGCGGCGCGACGCCGACGCCACCAGCAGTTGGCGTGGCGCCGAGGAAGTGCGACCTCTGCCCGCGCACCTCGCCAACCACGGGTGGGTGCCCACCGTTCGCGCGGTGCTGCTGACTGCCGCCGTGCTCGGTGTCGTGCTGCTGCCCTCGCTGGTCGGTGTGGGCAACGTCATCAAGGCCTCGGCTCTGGTGTGCTTCGCGATCATCGGGCTGTCGCTGGTGGTGCTCACCGGCTGGGCCGGCCAGATCTCGTTCGGCCAGATGGCGTTCGTGGGCATCGGCGCCGCGGTGGGGGCCACCATCACGTCGCGCTGGCACGTCGACCTCACGCTCGCCCTACTGGCCAGTGGCGTGGTGGGCGGCGCTGTCGCGTTCCTCGTCGGTCTGCCGGCGCTGCGCCTGCGTGGGCTGTACCTCGCGGTCACCACGTTCGCGATGGCGCTGGCCACCGAGGCGTGGTTGCTCAACGACCGGTTCTTCGGGTGGTTCCCGAAGGCCGAGCAGCGCTTCGAACGTCCGCCGCTGTTCGGCCGCATCAACATCAACAGCCCGGCCCGTTACTACGGCTACTGCGTGGCGGTGCTGGGGTTGGTCTACCTGGCGCTGCGCGGCATTCGTCGCTCGCGAACGGGGCGGGTCATCGTGGCCATGCGGGAGAACGAGCGCGCAGCGCAGAGCTTCTCGGTCGGCGTGGTGCGCGCCAAGCTCACCGCGTTCGTCATCAGTGGCACCGTGGCCGGTATCGGCGGCGCACTGTACGCACACCTCAATCAAGCGTTCAGCGTCAGCAGCTACGCGACGGGCGAGAGCTTCAACGTCTTCATCAGCGCCGTCATCGGCGGGCTCGGCTCGCTCGGCGGCGCGTTCCTGGGCGCGCTGTACCTGCGCGGCACCGCCTGGTTCATCACCGCCCGGGAATGGCAGCTGCTCGCCTCAGGCGTCGGTGTGCTGCTGGTGCTGCTGGTGTTACCCGGCGGGCTGGGCAGCCTGTGGGTGAAGCTGCGCGACGTCGTCGTGCGGCTGCTCACCGGTCAACGAGTCGACGCGCCGGCCGTCGTTGCCGCCAGCGAAGTGGTCGCCTCAACCGAAACCGTCGACAACAGCGACAGCGACAACGCCGACGTGCCCGTGGAAGAGGTTGTGTGAGCGCATTCCGGCGGTTCCTGCGGCACGTCGCCCATCCGATGCAGTGGTTGCGTGGCGTATGTGGCGGCGAGAGCGCCTACCCGCTGGTCATCCTCTTCGGGCTCAACGCGGTCGACGAACTCGATCGCACTGCGTTCGGCATCTTGCTACCCAACATCCGCGATGAGTTCAACCTCGACAACACCGGCGTGCTCGGGCTGGTGGCGCTGTCGTCGGTGGCCGCGCTCGCGCTGCAGGTGCCCATCGCGCAGTACGCCGACCGCTCGCGCCGCGTCCCGTTGGCCATCGTCGGCGCCGTCATCTGGGGCACGTTCAGCGGCATGACCGGCCTCGCCGCCGGCGTCGTGTGGCTCACCATCGCGCGCAGCGGCAGCAGCCTGGGCAAGGCGGTCATCGACCCCACCCATAACTCGCTGCTCGCCGACTACTACCCCATCGAGGCGCGCAGCAAAGTGTTCAGCACTCACCGCGCCGCCAACGCGGTCGGGGCGTTCGTGGGCCCGCTCAGCGCCGGCCTGCTTGCCTACGCGTTCGGTTGGCGGGTGCCGTTCCTCATCTTCGTGGTGCCAACCGTGGTGTTCGCCATCCTCGCCGTGAAGCTGCACGAGCCGGTGCGTGGCAAGTGGGAACGCGAGGCCATGGGCGCCAGCGAGGATGTTGCCAACACCGAGGAGACCGTGCCCTCTTTCGCCGAGAGCTGGCGCACCGTGCAGAAGATTCCCACGTTGCAGCGACTGTGGTGGAGCCTGCCGTTCCTGGCCACTGCGCTCATCGGGTTCGTGGTGCTGGCCTCGTTGCTCTACGAGGATCAGTTCGGCCTCGACGAGCGTGCTCGCGGCGTGGCCGCCGCAGTGGCCGAACCGTTCCAGCTGGTGGGTCTGGTGGTGGGCGCGAAGTTCATCACCAAGCGGTACATGGCCGACATGGCCGGGCTCATCCGCTTCATCTCCCGCGTCGCCCTCGGAACCTCCGTCGCATCCATCGGCTTTGCGTTCGCCCCCAACATCGTCGTCGCGGTCGCGCTCAACTGCGTCATCTCCGGCACGCTGGCGGTCGTCGGCCCCGGCATCCTCGTCGCGCTCTCACTGGCCATCCCGTCACGAGCCCGTGCCACCGGGTTCTCTGTGGCATCTCTGTGGGTCATCCCCGGCCTGCTCATCCTGCCGCTCATCGGCTGGATCAGCGGCCACGTCGGCATTCGCTGGGGCATGCTCACGCTGGTGCCGCTGTTCATCATCGGCAGCCTCATCCTCAGTACCGCACAGCACACCATCAACAACGACATCGCCCAGGTGTGGCAGGCGTCGGCGGCGCGTAGCGAGGCGCTCTACCAGCGCCGGCAGGGTGAGTCCGACCTGCTGCTGATCCGCAACCTCGACGCCGGCTACGGCGGTCGACAGGTGCTGTTCGGCGTCAGCATGGACGTCAAGGAAGGCGAGATCGTCGCCCTGCTCGGCACCAACGGCGCGGGTAAGAGCACACTGCTGAAGGCCATCAGTGGCGTGGTGGAAGGCGATCGCGGCGCGGTCATCCTCGACGGGCGCGACGTCACGCACGCACCGCCCAACGAGATCGCCGCAATGGGCATCAGCCAGATGCCTGGCGGCCAAGGGGTGTTCGGCGGCCTCACCGTGCTCGAGAACCTGCAACTTGCCGGCTGGACCCGGCGCGGCGACCCCGCCGGCCGCGACGCCGCCATCGAGGAAGTGCTGGCGATGTTCCCGGTGCTGCGCGACCGCGTGCAGCGCGACGCCGGCGATCTGAGCGGCGGCCAGCAGCAGATGCTCGCGCTGGGTATGGCGTTCGTGGCCAAGCCGCGCGTCCTGCTGATCGACGAGCTGTCGCTGGGCCTGGCACCCGTGGTGGTGGGGCAGTTGCTGCCCATCGTGCAGCGCGTGGCGCAGGAGGGCACCGCGGTCATCCTCGTCGAGCAGAGCGTCAACGTGGCGCTTGCGGTTGCCCAGCGCGCGTACTTCATGGAGCGCGGCACCATCCGCTTCAGTGGCGCCACCGCCGACCTACTCGAGCGCAAGGATCTGCTGCGTTCGGTGTTCCTCTCCGGCGTGGCCGAGGGCGACAGCAGCACCGTGCCTGCCGCCGCAGCGCCGGAGCATGCGGAAGGCGCCGTGCCCGTGCTGCAGGTCACCGAGATCACGCGCGCGTTCGGCGGCAACCGCGCGGTGAACGGCGCCACGTTCACTGTGATGCCGCGCGAGATCGTCGGCATGATCGGGCCCAACGGCGCGGGTAAGACCACCATCTTCGATCTGATCAGCGGCTTCGTGTCGGTCGACGCCGGACGCATCGAGATGGAAGGCCGTGACATCACCGATCTCGGCCCCAGCCGACGCGCCAATGTCGGCCTCGGGCGCAGCTTCCAGGACGCTCGACTGTTCCCCGACATGACGGTGCACGAAACGCTCGCAGTGTCGCTCGATCGCTGGGTCAAGAGCCGCAGCGCACTGGCCGCGGCGCTGCGCCTGCCGGCGGTGTTCGACGACGAGGAGCGCACCGCACTGCGCGTGCAGGAACTGATCGAGTTGATGAACCTCGGCGACTATCGCAACGCGTTCGTGCGCGAACTCAGCACCGGCACCCGGCGAGTGGTCGACCTCGCGTGCATCGCCGCTCACCGTCCGGTGATGGTGCTGCTCGACGAGCCCAGCAGCGGGATTGCCCAGCGCGAGGTGGAGGCGCTGGCGCCTGTGCTGCGCCGGCTGCGCGACGAGATGGGCGCCAGCCTGCTCGTCATCGAACACGACATTCCGCTCATCTCGTCCATCAGCGATCGACTGGTCGCGCTCGATCAGGGAGCGGTGCTCACCGAAGGGCGGCCTGCGGACGTGCTGGCTCATCCCGACGTGATAGAGAGCTATTTGGGGAACAACACAGCGGCGCGCGAGCGCAGCGGCACAAGGGGGTAGCCATGCAACCGGCAAGCGCATCTGGATCCACGGGGGGCAACAAGCAGCTGAAACGGTGGGGGCCGATTGCGGGTGTTGCCGCGGTGGTCGCCATCGGTGCAGGCGTGCTCGTGGCCACCGGCGGTGACGACGAAGACGCAGTCGACACCACGACCACGGCGGCCGTCATCGAGACCACGGCCCCGCCCGACTCTGGCGCGCCCGTCACCACCGGGGCAACCGACACCACCGAGGGCACCGGCGAGATCACGTATCCGCTCACGTACTCGCAGGCCGTTGCACAAGGGGTGGAGGGCGACGTCGACTGGGGCGATCGTTGCGACACCACCACCGGTCGCCTGGCCGTGCCCGACTACTTCGCGCCCGAGTGCTACGCACCGTTCACCGGCGACAACGGTGGCGCCACCGCCACCGGCGTGACCGCCGAAGAGATCACGGTGGTGTATTACGAAGGTCAGGCCAACGACCCGATCATCGCGTACATCACCGACGCCATCTCGGTCGACGACACCAACGAGCAGCAGTTCGAGACCATGCGCGGCTTGGTCGAGTACTACGAGGCCTACTACGAGCTCTACGGCCGCACCATCAACCTGGTGACGTTCGAGGGCACCGGAGGCGCGACCGACGAGGTGGCGGCCCGGGCCGATGCGGCCACCATTGCCGAGCAGTACAACCCGTTCGCGGTGCTCGGTGGGCCGGCGCTCACCAGTGCGTTCGCCGACGAGCTGGCGGCGCGCGACATCCTGTGCATCAGCTGCACGCCCGGGCAGCCAGCCGAGTTCTACTCGGAGCGCGACCCGTACGTGTGGGGTCTCGACGGCAGTGCGTTGCAGAAGCAGGCGCACGTGCTCGAGTTCCTGGAGAAGCAGATCATCGGCAAGGCCGCCGAGTTCGGTGGCGACGCGGTGAAGGACCAGACCCGCACGTTCGGGTTGCTGTACCTGGAGAGCAGCGGCGCCTCGAAGGATCTCGCCGACAACTTTGCCGCCGAGATGGAAGCGCTCGGTGCGCCGTTCGCCGAAGTGGTGGCCTACGAGTTGAACCCGGCCACCATCCAGCAAACGGCGTCGCAGGTGATCACCAAGATGAAAGCCGCCGGTGTCACCTCCATCATCTTCAGCGGCGACCCGGTGGCACCGCGTGACTTCACCAAGGAAGCCACCCTGCAGGAGTACTTCCCGGAGTGGATCGTGGCTGCCAGCACGCTGGTCGACGTCACCGCCTTCGCCCGCACCTACGACCAGCAGCAGTGGGCGCACGCCTTCGGTGTCACGCAGTTGTCGGCACGCGGCAACCCCACCACCACCGGCTCCTACGCCAACTACGAGTGGTTCAAGGGCACGCCGCCGGCGGCCGACGACACCATCGGCACCATCTCGCCGTCGCCCGCACTGTTCTTCGCCATCATGCAGGGTGCAGGGCCGAACCTGTCAGCCGAGTCGTTCCGCGACGCGCTGTTCTCGGCGGAGGGCACACGACCCGGCATCAGCCAGCCGTACCTCTCGTACGGCGACAAGGGCTACTGGGGTGGGGTCGCCGACTACCAGGGCGTCGATGATGCCACCGTGTTCTGGTGGGACCCAGCCGCCACCGGCGCCGACGAGATCCGCCGCGAAGGCACGGGCATGTACCAGTACGTCGATGGTGGCCAGCGCTTCCTGCCCGGCCAGTGGCCCACCGACGAGAAGCTGTTCGACCCAGAAGGTGCGGTTGCGTTGTACGAGAACCCGCCTGCTGGCGAGGAACGCGGCGACTACCCCAGCCCAGCGGCTGGCTGACGCAGCGAACCGACCAGGGTGGGTGGTGCCGAGCGGGCACCACCCACCCTTTGTCGTTCGCGACTGTCGTTCCATCACTGTCGTTCCATCACTGTCGTTCCATCACTGTCGTTCCAGCAGAGTGGCAGCGGCCGATTCGGGTCGGGGCCGGTCCCGCGGCGCTTTCCGGAAGCGCCAGATAACGGATGCTGTGATGTGGTGCTTCGACGAGTCGTGCGGGGGCCGGTCTTGCGCCGGTTCCGGAAGCGCCAGATAACGGATGCTGTGATGTGGTGCTTCGGCCGAGTCGCGGGAGCCCCGGATGTGCCCGGGGCCCCGGGAGCGAGCCCGCCCGAGTTTGAGCTGCCCGACGCGGGTGCACGTGGCACTCGGATGGATGGCTACTCGGGGAGCGACCAGTCGATGGGGGTCAGGCCGGCGGCGGCGAGCGCCGCGTTGGCGCGGCTGAACGGCTTGCTGCCGAAGAACCCGTTGTGCGCACTCAGCGGTGAGGGGTGCGCGGATTCCAGCACCACATGCCGCCTCCGATCGACCAGGGCGGCCTTCTTGCGCGCCGCCGCGCCCCATAGCAGGAACACCACGCGCTGCTGTTTGGCGTTCACCGCGCGCAGCACTTCGTCGGTGAACAGCTCCCACCCCTTGCCCTGGTGAGAGGCCGCGGCGCCGGCGCGCACGGTGAGCGTGGTGTTGAGCAGCAGCACACCCTGGCGGGCCCACGACTCGAGGTTGCCGTGGCGGGCAATGGGCAGGTCGAGGTCGGTGTGCAACTCCTTGTAGATGTTGGCCAACGACGGTGGCACGGCCACGCCGCGCCGCACCGAGAAACACAGCCCGTGCGCCTGGTTGGGCCCGTGGTACGGATCCTGCCCGAGGACGACCACGCGGGTGTCGGCGTACGGCGTGAGGTGCAGCGCTGCGAACACGTCGGGCGCGGGCGGGAAGACGGTGTGCTGCTCTCGCTGGGTGGCAACGAACTGTTGCAGTTGCGGCCAGTACGGCTTGGTGAACTCGGCGCGCAACACCGGGTTCCAGTCGGTCGTCGAGTCTGCTGCCACCCGCCAAGTATGGACGACGCCCACCGTGACAAGTCGTGGCGGCGTCAGCTCTCGTCGATCTGAGGCGACATGTTGCCGCCGACGATGTCGACTCGGATGTCTGTGCGCTGGTCGTTCGACTCGAAGCGAACCTCCACGCGGCTGCCGCCCGACTTGTTCACCTCGGCGCTGAACCCGCTTGTCGCGTTGTACGACACGAGCGTCAGGCTGCCGTTCTGCAGGCGCACCGTCACCGAGCCGCCCACGCCACTGAACGTCTGAGTCACCGGGGCCGGCGCGTTGGTGGATGGTGTCGTGGTGGCAGGCGAACCGGAGGGTGCGCTCGACGATGGGTTGGAGGAAGTAGGCACCGAACCGGTGGTGGCGCCGGGTGCGGTGCTGGCCGCGGAGCCACCAGGTGAGGTGACTGCGGTGCCGCCACCGACCACGGTGCCGGTGTCAAGGGAACTGCCGGTGCCCTGGGAGTTGTCGGTGGCCAGCGTGGTGTCGGCGACACCGGTAGTGGAGACCGACACGTCGGACGAGTCCGACACGGTGAGCGGCGAGCCGTCGGCGCCGGTGCCCGAGCCGCCGGGCTGCACGCTGCCGCCATCGCCGTTGCGTACGCCGGCGAACACGGCCGCCGCGAACAGCAGGCTGCAAGCAGCACCGCTGACCACGACGGCGCGGCGGCGCTTCACCTGCCGGACACGGCCCTGCACACGCTGGTAGGCCACCTCCACGTCGGGAGTGGGCCCACTATTACGCCCGAACAGTCGCTCGAGTTCGGGATCGTGGAAGTCGTTCATTGGTCTGCCTCGTGGTGAGCATCGAACACGCCTCGTAGGCGGTCACGCCCTCGGTTCAGGTGGAACTTCACTGCGCCCTCGCTGATCTCGAGGGTGCTGGCGACCTCGGCAATGCTGAGGTCGTCGACGTAGAACAGCGCCATGGCCAAGCGCTGCTGACGGGGGAGCTCGGCCAGCATCGCCGTGACATCGGTGCCGTCGGTGCCGTCGGTGCCGTCGGACCAGGCGACGGTGTCGGTGCGAGCCTCGAGCTGCATGCGTTCCATGGCCTTGTCCTTGCGGCCTCGGCGGCGGTGGTCGTCGCGCAACTTGTTGATGGCGACGCGGCGGATCCAGCCGACCGGGTCGTCGTAGCGTTGGATCTTGCGCCAGTGCAGATGCGCCTTGACGAAGGCTTCCTGCACGGCATCTGCAGCGGACTCCTGACTGCCCGACACCAGTGCGAGCGCCCGGACGAGCCGGGGGTAGTGAGCACGAAAAAGCGACTCGAGGTCGGCAACCACGTGGATGCCGTTGTGAAGGTCGTTGTGAATGTCGTCGTGCGCACGTAGGCCACCTCCACTGTTCATCGCGCTCACCGCCACTGCCACAGAGAAGTCACGCCCGCACGCTGCCAGAGGTTTGGCCCCGTGTCCGAAATCTTGCCGAAATCTCGCCTTTCGTTGGACAGATCTTCGATCTGCACCAGCGACGGGCCGGGTTCTTGTGCGCTGGGTTGCTCTCAGCGCTACCGAGCGCACAGCTTCGGCGGATCGATGGGGGGTCTCATGGCGTCATGACGGCAGGGAATTCGCACCAGAAAAGTGCAAGAGTTGGGTTCGCCGCACCTCATACCTGTCATGAACCGCACCCTGGGAGTTTCAATGCGCCGTACCCGTCTTCGCTCTGTGGCCTTCGTGGCCAGTGCCCTTCTGCTGGCGACGGCCTGCAGCGACAGCAAGAAGGTCATTGGCGCCGATGGAAGTACGACCACAGGCGAGAGCACCACCTCGGTCGCAGAGACCACCACCACGGCTGCCGAAGCTGGCTCCAGCACCACCGCCCCGGCCACCACGGTTCCCGACACCACGCCCACCACGGCTGCGCCCATCACGGCTGCCCCCACGACGGTGGCCAGCGCCGGCGGCGGCAGCACCGGTGGGGCGCGGCTGGGCCAGCCGACCAACTTGCAAGCCGTCAGCGTGCCCACCGTCAGCCTGCCCTCCGACTACATCTGCGATGGCTCCGACCCCGGCATCCCCGGCTTCACCCTTGCCGATTGCCAGCAGATGCCTTCGTACAACGACGGGCTCACCACGCTGGTCATGCGCAGCGCGAGCGATGGAGCGTTCGCCGTGTTCGTGCTGTTCCGAGAGGCAGGCGCGCTACGCAGCGCCTACGAGGCCTACGAACCGGGCGCCGGCACGTGGGACTCCGTGACGGTGCAACTCGGCGACTACCACTTCGACGACGGTGCCGAGGTGTGGGTGGGCTACCGCTACGCCGGGTCAGGCAGCTACCTCGACCTCGACGTGCTCGACCCGCAGCCGGAAGGACCAGCCTTCCCGGCCATCCGCGAGTTCTTCCTCGGCGGGCTGCAGGGCCTCGACGGTGGCCAGGTAGAACTGCACCCAGGCGGTGCCACGGTGCTCAGCTCGGTGTACGCCGGCAGTGACCCCAATTGCTGCCCGAGCAGCTTCCTAGTGCGCGAGATCAGCTGGGCAGCCAACGAGTGGCGGATCGACGCCGGCACCACCTACCCCGCGGCCAGCACCCCCGAGGTATTCACCGACTTCTAGCCGCGCCGCTACGGTGGGGGCATGAGCGAAATCCTGGAAGTCGATCTTCTTGCGTTCGAGCGCGGCAGCCGCGAGCAGCGGCGGGCTGTCGTCGACGGCGTCCGCCGCAGCCTGGCCACGGGCTTCGTGTACACCCGCCACGACCTGTCCGACGACATGCTCGACACCGCCTACGGCATGCTCAAAGAGTTCTTCGAGCACCCTCAGGAAGTGAAGCAGGCGTTCATCGCCCCCGACAGCCACGGCCAGACCGGCTACACCGGGTTATTGGTCGAGACCGCCGCCAGCAGCGACGTGCCCGACTGGAAGGAGATGCTCAACTGGGGCATCGCCCTGCCGGAGGGCCACCCGCTGCGCAACCGCTACCCGCACCGCTACGGGCCGCAGGTGCTGCCCGAGGCAGCTGTGCCCGGCATCACCGAGGTGCTCAACCACTTCCATCACAAGGTGGAAGACATCCAGCGTCGCTTCCTGCGCATCATCGCCGAGGGCCTCGGCTGCCACGAGTCGTTCTTCGACGAGATGACCACCAACGGCGCCACGCTCACTCGCGCCATCCGCTACCCCAGCATGCAGCACGCGCCCGCAGGCGACCATGTGTGGGCGGGTTCGCATGCCGACATCAACCTCATCACTGCGCTGCCGCGGGCCACTGCGCCCGGGCTGCAGGTGCTGGTCGACGGCGACTGGGTCGACGCCGTTTCGCCCGACGGGCAGGTCATCATCAACACCGGCATGATGCTGGAACGGCTCACCAACGGGGTCATTCCCCCCGGCATCCATCGGGTGGTGGCCGCCCCCGGCTTCACCGGCGAGCGCTACAGCGTGGTGCAGTTCTCGCACCCCACGCCGTGGACGCTGCTCAACCCGCTGGCGGCGTGCATCACCCCCGACAACCCGCAGCGGTTCAGCGGCATGGTCAGCGCCGATGCGCTCGACCTGGTGCTCTACGAGATCAACCTGGTGGAGACCGCGCGGCGAGTCGGATGACCGCCGAGCCCACTGCCCCTGTCGACGTGCCCGCGGATGTGCCCGCGGACGCGCCGCCCGTCACCCCGGCCTCGGCCGGAGACGTGGTGGTGGCCATCGACATCGGTGGAACGAAGATGGCCGTGGGTCTGGTCACGTTGCAGGGCGAACTGATCGACCGCGACAAGGTCGAGGTCGACCATCGCCTGGGTGCCGACGCCCTGTTCGGCACGCTCAACGAGATCATCTCCTCGCAGTTGGCCCGAGCTCGCGACCACCACCACATGCGCGTGCTGGCGGTGGGTGTGGGCAGCGCCGGCCCGATCACGCCCAACGTCGAGACCATCTCCCCGCTCAACATCCATGCCTGGCAGCAGTACCCGCTGCGCGAGAAGCTGGCCATTGCCACCACGTTGCCGGTGTTCGGTGACCTCGATGCCAAGGCGCTGGCGCTGGCAGAAGGTTGGCTGGGTGCCGCCATCGGCAAGGAAAGCTTCCTGGCCATGGTGGTCAGCACCGGGGTAGGTGGTGGCATCGTGCTCAATGGCCAGTTGCTCGACGGTGCCAGCGGTAATGCCGGCCATGTCGGCCACATCATCGTCGAGCCGAACGGTCGCCGCTGCCCGTGCGGGTCGCGTGGCTGCCTGGAAGCCGAGGCGTCGGGCGCCGCCATCGAAGCCATCACCGGGCGGCCGCCCACCTCGCCGACCTACGAGATCATGCAGCGCACCGGCCGCCTCGTCGGACG
>Ga0335397_10008731_pt1 | contig 12746 bp, 13 predicted proteins | sample MAT04_FD_205740 | JGI IMG/M metagenome (GOLD analysis project Ga0335397, IMG submission 205740) | Freshwater microbial communities from Lake Fryxell liftoff mats and glacier meltwater in Antarctica - MAT-04 (spades assembly) (version 2) ...
CCTTGACGTGGATCTTGTCCATGATCGGGAAGTCCACAGCGTAGGTGGATTCGCAGAATTCCTGGATCTCCCCGATGGTGCCCGGCTCCTGCCCGCCGAAGTCGTTGCAGGGAAACGCGAGGATCATCAGGCCGGCGTCCTTTTTCTCGGAGTAGAGTTTTTCCAGCCCTTCATACTGTTTCGTGAAACCGCACTTGGAGGCCACGTTGACCAGCAGCACCACCTTGCCCTTGTAATCCGCGAGGCTGGTCTTCTCACCCGCAGCGGTCTTGAAAGGGATTTTGGAAATATCCGCAGCGAAGGCGGAAGCGGAAAGGACGATGGCCGGGATGATGATCTTGTGAAGCATTCCGCAAACTAGCTGAAAAACGGAAAACCGAAACGCTTTATTTCGGGTCGGGAAGCGGCAGGTGTACAAACCAAGGGCGCCGGAGTCCTTTGTTCCGGCGCCCTTGGGCCCTTTGGGGGGCTATGTGCTATCCCTTACACGCCGGTAATTCTAACCAATCCGCAACAAAACGCAATGCCGTGATCACGTAGGCTCGGGGATTGACAATGTGGCGGGTACCGCTTGGCTCTTTTCCGTGCGTGCTTTGAAAATGCCGGAATCCGGAGCGAAGAAAAAACTGTTGGACGCCACCGAAAAACTTGTGGCGGAAAAAGGCTTTGATCTCGTCTCCGTCCGCGATGTGACGGGAGCCGTGAAGGCCAACGTCGCCGCGGTGAACTACCATTTTGGTAGCCGCGAGGGGCTGATGGATCTCGTCACACTCCGGATGCTCGAGCCGCTCAACGAGGAACGCGTCAAAGCCATTGATTCCGCCGAGCGACGACATGCGGGGAAAATGGCATCCATCGAGGATATCGTTTCCGCTTTCGTAAAACCCCTCCTGACCACTGCCGCCCGCCTCGGGATGGACAGCGGGTTTTTCCTGACCCTGACCGGGCGCATCCTCGTCCTGCCTGACGAAAGAATGCTGCCCTCATTGGCGAAGGAGCGCGCTTCCGTGACCGCAAGGTATCTCGCAGCCATTGCCCGCACCATGCCGAAAACACCTGCGAAAGAGATCGCCGCAAGCTGGAAGATCTTCGAGTCGGGCCTCGCCTTGTCGCTACTGAATCTCAAGCCCGCAGAGGACGTGGAGCAGATGATGACCCACTGGATCGCCTTCGCCGTCCGCGGCTTCGCCAGCACAACTCCGACCCCCGTCCCGGAAGAAGACGAAAGGCAGGGAATGCTCTTCGATTTCTGAATGGCAGCCACCCGGAACCAAGATTTCAGTATCTCAGCTTCTCAGCCTTTCAGTTTTTCCCAAGTCACTCCTGATCGTCGGCAGTCGCCTTGATATCCGTGAGTGCGGCGATGAAATCCTCGAGGATCTCCACAGGCACCATGATGGTATCCCGGTTCCCAGCGACATCCTCCGTGATCTTCACGACCATCCCCCGCGAGTTCTGCTTCAAATCCAGGAAGAAGGTCTTCCGGTCCGACAAAATCTTTTCCGTATGCAACAAATCACTATCCACGTTACTCCCTTGGTTGTTATTCGCTCACAAGCATTGTGAAGCGGATTTGATTGTCAAACCAATTTCCCTCGACCTCAAAGCATCGAAAAGATTTTTCACCCGCGAATGGACGCGAAGAAACGGGAATGAAGACAATGCCTGCGACAGCTAATTTTTAAATTTTGTTTCGTAGAATCGGATTCGCGTTTATTCGCGTCGATTCGCGGTTAAAAAACTCCCAGCGGTATGCGTGATTTCCTTCCGAACGACAGACCAGCACTCGTCCTAGCACCGATGCAGGACGTGACCGATCTGCCGTTCATGCGGGTGCTTGGTCGGCGCAGCCTGCCGGACTGGTTCGTGACGGAATACTTCCGCGTCCACCCGGACTCGCGGCTCAACAAATACATTCTCCGCTCCATTTCGGAAAACGCCACCGCCCGGCCCATCTTCGCGCAGATGATCGGTCGGGAGATTCCGGATCTCGTCCGTACTGCCCGCGAGCTCGCGGAGTTCCCCATCGCCGGTATCGATTTGAATCTGGGCTGCCCCGCACCGGTCGTCTGCCGTAAGGACGCAGGTGGCGGACTGCTGCGTTCTCCTGGGAAAATTGATGAGATCATCGGCGCGTTGCGCGATGCTGTTGCGGGCCGTTTCACCGTCAAGACACGCCTTGGATACCATACCTCAGATGAGTTTCCCGCGCTTCTGGAAATTTTCCGAAAGCACTCCATCGACGGACTGACGATCCACGGACGCACGGTTGCCGACCGCTACCAGACGCCGGTCCAGCCGGATTTCGTGAAACTCGCGGTCGGGTCGTTGCCCTGTCCGGTGATCGCGAACGGCAATGTCGTGGATGCGGCCACGGCTCTGGCATACCATGGAAAAACCTCGGCGGCGGGGCTGATGGTCGGGCGCGGGGCGATTCGGAATCCGTGGCTGTTCGGGCAGATCCAGTCGGCGTTTCTCGGGGAAACGGCATTCGCTCCGACCCGTCGCGATCTGCTGGAATACATCATGGAGCTGTCCGATGAGCTGGCCCGCGAGACAAGCGCCTACGCGCCCCATCCGCATGTGCAGCGGATGAAAAAGACGCTCATCTACATCTGCGATGGGATCGATTCCGAATTCGAGCACGCGATCAAGCGGATGAAAACGCCCGGGGAATTCCAGGAGCTGTGCGATCGGTATCTCGACAGCGACGATGCCCTTGCCGCTCGTCCGCCGGAAGATTCACGGATCTTCTGTGGCTTCAGGGAGCTGCTTTAGAAATCAATCGTCCTCCTCGAGCAGCTCGCGTTCGCTGCGGCTCTTGTGACGTAAGTCCTTCGCTTGTTCCAGGAAGACGGAATCCTCCCCGATGTTCGATGCCAGATCGCCAACGCGCTCCAGGGAGCGGACGATGAAAATGAGATGCAGGTATTCCTGGCAACGGCCTTCCATCTGTTCAAGGCGGCTGCCGTAATGGGCGGTGGTATCCTTGTGCATCCGGTCCAGATCCTTGTCACGGGCATGCAGGGATGCGCCGAGGGTGGCGTTCCCATCGCTGTATGAGGAAACCGCATCGCGCAGGAGGTGGTCGGCGAGCGTGTAGAGAGGCTCGATCAGGGTCACGTCGTTCAGCTCCGAGCTGGCCATGATCTTCTTTGAGCGCTTGGCGATGGTGGTCGCGTGGTCGGCGATGCGCTCCAGGTTCATGGAGATTTTCATCGAGGAAACGACGAAGCGGAGGTCGGTGGCCATGGGATGGTATTTCACAAGGATATCCATACCGAGCTGGTCGATGACGCGCTCCGCCTCATCGACTTCGTCATCGTCCGCGATGACGGAGTTGGCGAGTTCCTTGTTGCGTGTGAGCAGCGCCTGGACGGCCCGCTCAAGGTTGTGACGGGTGCGCGCGGCCATTTTCAGAACCTCCCCTTTGAGTGCGGAAATCGAATTGTCAAAATCCCGGAGGATGTGCGGTGTGGTCATGGTCTTGTTTTATCCAAAGCGGCCGGTGATGTATTCCTCGGTCTGTTTGATTCTGGGGTTGGAGAACATCCTACTGGTGATATCGTATTCGATCAACTCGCCGATGTAGAAGAATGCGGTCTTGTCCGAAACACGCGCGGCCTGCTGCATGTTGTGGGTGACGATGACGATGGTGTAGTCGTTTTTCAGCTCCGTGATCAGCTCTTCGACACGTGCGGTGGCGATGGGATCGAGGGCGGAACATGGCTCGTCCATGAGGATGATGGATGGCTCGACAGCGCAGGTCCGCGCGATGCAGAGCCGCTGCTGCTGGCCACCGGAAAGTCCGAACGCGCTCTCATGCAGCCTGTCTTTCACCTCGTCCCACAATGCGGAGCCGCGCAGTGATTTCTCGACGATGCCATCGAGCACGTCCTTGCGTTTTTCTCCGAGGATGCGCGGGCCGTAGGCGACATTCTCATAAATCGTCCGGGGAAAGGGGTTGGATTTCTGGAAAACCATTCCGACGCGGCGGCGCAGCTCCACGCTATCGACTTCGGGATCATGGATCTCGATGCCGTCGATGACGATGCTGCCCTTGGTCACTTTCGCACCGGGGATGAAATCGTTCATGCGGTTGAAGCAGCGCAGCAGGGTCGATTTCCCGCAGCCTGAAGGGCCGATGAAAGCGGTGACCTGGTTGCGCGCGATATTCATGCTCACCCCTTTGATCGCACGGGATTTTCCGTAGGAGAAATCGACATCCACGCACTCGATGGCGGTGTCGGAAGCTGTGCTTGGATCGTTCATATCAACTGAACCTCCCGGTGATGTAGGCCTCGGTCTCCTCCTGCCTGGGATGCTCGAAAATCTGCCGTGTCTCACCGTATTCGATGAGTTTCCCCATGTAGAGAAATGCGGTGCGGTCGGAGCAGCGCGTGGCCTGCTCCATGTTGTGGGTGACGATGACGATGGTGAACTGTTTCTTCAGCTCGGTGATGAGTTCCTCGATTTTCAGCGTGGCCAGCGGATCAAGCGCGGCACATGGTTCATCCATCAGCAGGATCTCCGGGCGGTTGGCGATGGCCCTGGCGATGCAGAGGCGCTGCTGCTGACCACCGGAAAGTCCGAAGGCGCTCTCATGAAGTCGGTCTTTCACCTCGTCCCACAGAGCGGCGTTTTTCAGCGCTCGCTCGACGGTCTCGTCCAGCTCGGATTTCTTCGAGCGCCCGGCGACGCGGAGGCTGAAGACGACGTTCTCGTAGATCGATTTGGCGAAGGGATTGTATTTCTGGAAAACCATTCCGACGCGCTTGCGCAGGGAAATGACCTCGACGGACGGATCGTAAAGGCTGGTGCCATCGAGCCGGATATCGCCCTCATGGCGCACGCCGTCGATGAGGTCGTTCATGCGGTTCATGTTCCGCAGCAGGGTGGATTTGCCGCAACCGGACGGACCGATGAGAGCCGTCACCTGGTTTTCAGGAATCGCCATGTCGATCCCGAAAATCGCCTGCTTTTCCCCATAGTAGAAATTGAAATTCTCCACCCGGATGAAATCCGGGCGGGGAGTTTTATGAAGTGGATCGGACATGGGGAGGAAGAGTTCAACCGCGAATCGACGCGAATTTCCGCGAATGAAGATTTGGATCGGTGGCTTGGTATTCTGAAAATTTCATAGAATCGGATTCGCGAAAATTAGCGTCCATTCGCGGTTGGAAAATCTTTAGAAGCTTGAGACTGCGAAGCGCTTTTTCAGCCTGTTGCGGATCATGATGGCGGAAAGGTTGAGCGTGACGACCACTACGATGAGGAGCAGGGCGGTGGCGTAGACGAAGGGTTTTGCGGCCTCCGCGTCGGGCGATTGGAAGCCGAGATCGTAGATGTGGAAGCCGAGGTGCATGAACTTCCGCTCCGCGTGGATGAATGGGGCCACATCGTCGATGGGGAGGGATGGGGCGAGTTTCACCACACCGACGAGCATGAGCGGGGCGACCTCTCCCGCACCGCGGGCCATGGCGAGGATGACTCCTGTTAGAATCCCCGGAAGGGAGGCGGGGAGGACTACGCGTTGGATGGCCTGCCACTTCGAGGCGCCGCATGCGAGCGCGGCCTCGCGCACTCCGCGAGGGACGGCGGAGAGGGCTTCCTCGGTGGCGACGATGACCACGGGAAGTGTTAGCAGGGCGAGGGTCAGCGATGCCCACAGGATGCCGGGCGTGCCGAAGGTGGGCGTGGGAAGTTTCTCGGAAAAGAACCTCTGGTCCACATTGGCGCCGACGAAATAAACGAAGAACGCGAGGCCGAACACGCCAAAGACAATGGACGGCACACCGGCGAGGTTGTTGACGCAGACGCGGACGATATTCACCACCAGCCCCTGCTTCGCATATTCGCGCAGGTAGATGGCGGCGATGACTCCGAAGGGGGTCACGAAAAGGCTCATCACCAGCGTCATCACCACGGTGCCGAAAATGGCCGGGAAGACGCCGCCCTCGGTGTTCGCCTCGCGGGGATCCTCTTTCAGGAAATGCCAGACGCGGCGGAAGGACTCGCCGAGCCGCTCCAGGAATCCGGCTTTGTTCGGAGCGAAGACTCCGAGAAGCTGACCGGCCCCTACGGACCGCTCGCTGCCATCGGAGACGGCGTAGATCAGCTTGCTTGCGGCCATGGCGGCATCGAGATCCGCGGCTCTTTTCTTCAGCACATCGAATTCTGATTGCAGCTCCGCGCGGCGCTTCGTGGAATAGGCGGCGGTGATGCGACCGGCCTTTTCATCGAAGCCGAGATCCTCCATCCCCTTGCTGATGCCACCAATCTGGGTGCGCTCGATGTGCAGGACCTCTTCGCGAGTGTCGGCGCTTTTCGAGAGGACTTCGTTGAGCTTGGAGATGAAATCCGGGGAGCTTGCCTCGGTGCGGCCGCTTGAGATTTCGAGAGCGACCGGACTCCCTATCGCGGGGCCGTAGGTGAGTCGCTCGATGAGGATGATGTTTTCCGGAACCGAACGGCTGACGATATCCGAAGTATCGAAGTATTGGAAAGTCTCCCCGCTGAGATCCTTGTTTCCCCGGAAAATCTGGATCTCGGCAATCTCTTTCCCATCCGTACCCTTGCGGCTCTGCACCTGGGTCACGAAGCCGGCCATCGTCTCGGTGGTGTCGCCTTTCCTGATTTCGAAAAGCTCGATGCGCTTCGGCCAGAAGGACGCGGAGCCTTTGACCAGGATCAGCATGAAAAGCCCCAACGCCATGATCACGCCGACTGCAAGGCCCGCGGCGGTGAGCCAGACCCATGGCTCGCCTTTCCGCGAACGGCCTGTGGTGGCGAATCTTTCGGTACGTATGATGGCGGGTTCCGGCATGGCTTAGACGAGCTTGTTTTTCTCACGCAGGCGCTGGCGCAGGACCTCGGCGGCGGTGTTCATCACGAAGGTCATCGCGAAAAGGACGACAGCTCCGAGGAAGAGAGTGCGGTAATGGGTGGAGCCGACCGGTGCCTCGGGCAGCTCGACGGCGATGTTCGCGGAGAGCGTGCGCATCCCGGAGAAAAGGTTCCACTCGGTGATCGGGGTGTTTCCCGTGGCCATGACCATGATCATCGTCTCGCCAACCGCACGTCCGAATCCGATCATCAGGGCGGAGAAAATTCCTGATGAGGCCACCGGCAGCATGACCGTGCGGACCACCTGCCAGCGGTTCGCGCCAAGGGCGGATGCGGCGGCGGTGAGGTTTTTCGGAACGTTCGAGAGGGCGTCCTCAGCGATGGTGAAAATCACCGGGATGACCGCGAAGCCCATCATGAACCCGAGGACCAGCGAGTTCCGCTGCTGGAAGCTGGTGCCAGTCGCCTGCGGCCACCAGAGGCTGAAATCGGCGATCTTCTTCCCAGTGCCCGGCTCGGTATAGACGAAGAAAATTTTCTCAACCACTGGTCCGGACCACCAGCCGATCGCGGTGGCGAGGGCGAGGAAAGGAACGACGATCATCCATTCGTTCCCGCCCTCGAAGCGGTGCCGGAAAGCCAGCGGCATTCGGCACCAGAAGTAGCCGGTGAGCAGGGCGGAGAGCGGGATGAGGATCACGATCATCATCACGGACGGCACGCGGTCGGCCAGGATGGGGGCGAGCCAGATGCCAGCCAGAAATCCCAGCACCACCGATGGCAGCGAGGCCATGATCTCCAGGGTCGGCTTGACGATACGTTTCACATCCGGCGAGAGGAAAGCGGCGGAGAAAATGGCGGCTAGAATCGCTATCGGAATGGAGAAAAGCAGCGCGTAGGCAGTGCCTTTGAGCGAGCCGAAGATCAAGGGGATCAGCGAGAGCTTGGCCTCGAAATCATCGGTGCCGCCGGTGGACTGCCACTGATAGATCGGCCCTTCTCCGCCCTCGTACCAGACTTTTCCGAAAAACGCATCCCAACCTGCGTCGGGATGGCGGTCCTTCACCTCGAACTTCCGCGCCTCTCCCGTGGCCGATGCGATCCAGAACGACTCGCCCTTCGCATCCAGGATGGCGGCGGCGGGATCCAGATCTACCTTGCCCTCCCAACGCACCGCCCCCGAGGTGCTGTGACGGATCGAAAGCTCGCGACCGGCTCCCGCCAGGAAGGTGCGGTTGCGCTGGCTTTTCGCGAAAACCTTGGTTCCCGCTCCAAGCGGGGGAAACGTCTTGGTCATGCCGAACAAGCGCTCGGAATCGTCATTTTCACGGAAAAGGCTCCACTGCTCCTGAGTGCCGTCCGCCGCGGTCAGGATCGCGGAGACCCCCCCGAAAAGAAAATCCATCTGCGCGAGTTCACCGCCCTTGAACGGCTCGAAAACCTGCCGCTTGGACACGCCATCGGACTCGGCCAGGAAATAGTCCACCTTGCCAGCGGCATTACCCACTAGGACGATCTCGCCATTCTGGGAGGCGCGGAGGAGAGTGGCCTCGCCCTCGATTTCCGGGGTGATATCGACCTCCGCCAGCATCGAAAGCTTCTTTCCGCCAATCAGCCCGCCTTTCAGACCGAGGCGGAGGACCTGCACGGATTGCGTGTCACCGCTGCCGCGCTTCACCACGATGGAGCGGGAAGAACCGCCATCGCCATAGCTCAGCGCGGTGACCGGGCCGGTGCCGGCTTTCAGCTCGAACCATGGCTCCGCGATGATGGAAGGCTCGACGTGCTGGGCCTCGCCGTCTTCGAAAGCGCGTTTGTAATCGACAATGAACGAGCCCACCCGCCCATCCTCCAGACCGAGTGCGACGCGGCGGTTGACCGGATCATAGGAGCTTGCGGAAATGGCGAGACCCTCCAGGCCGGGCACTTGCATTTCACTGCGGGCACCTGTTTCCCCATCGATGAAAACGACCGTCTGGCCACCCGAATAAAAGAATGGCAGCTCTCCCCATTCATCAACGCCGAGCACAAGCGGTTGCACCCCGCTGGTCGCCGAGGAAGTCTGGACGACCTCGCCAGGTTTGAAGAGAGGGATGACTTCCTTTCCGATGAAATAGAAAATTCCGAACACCGCGAGGATCACCCCGATGCCGCCGAAGCGGATCGCCCAGCCCATGAAGCGGTCGAACCAGAGGGTCGCCTTCGAGACGTCGAACCGTTTCGGATCCGGGCTGGAGGATGGGTCGGAATTCATCTGGCTGGGGAAAATCACGGGTGGCAGCCCCGGTCGCGCGTATATGTGACTGCCAATCGGCGGGCTGCAAAGAGCCGAATGTGACAGAATCGTCACATTCAGGGAACCTAGGCTCGCACCCTCCGTTTCATCAGCATTGCCAAGGTCAGCGCGACCAGCAGAAGCGCCCCTGTTAGCAGCCCGGAAAGCTCCCGAGCCACGCTGGAGACCTTTTCCCCCAGGATCTCGTAGTCCGAGATCCGCGTCAGGCCGTTGTTTAGAATCGCCAGCGCGATCCAGCCGAGGATCGTGCCGCAGACATTTCCCGATCCGCCGAAAATACCCACCCCGCCAAGCACCACGGCGGTGATCGCCAGCAACTCGTAGCCCGTGCCAGCGTTCGCCCGCGCCTCGCCCAGCCGCGATACCAGGATTACCGCCGCCAGGCCCGCCACCGCGCCGGCCATCACGTAGGCAGTGCTGAGATTCCTCGCTACCGGGATCCCCGCATAGCGCGCGTTCTCCTCCGAGAAGCCGATGGCACGGAGGGATCTGCCGTAGGTCGTGCGGTGGACGAGAAACCAAATCGTCAGAGCCACACCGAGGAAAAGCCAGACCTGCGCCGGGAGTCCGGCCACATCGGAGTTGCCGAGCGCGAGGAAGCCCGGCGGGAAATTCGAGTAGGATTCCGAGCCTTTTGTCAGAGCCTCCGCCAGGCCGCGGAAAAGGGAAAAAGTCCCGAGCGTCACGATCAGCGGAGGCAGTTTCAGGCCGGCCACCAGCCATGCGTTCAACCCGCCGCCCCCGGCCCCGAAGCCGACCGCCAGCAGCCCTGCGAACCACGGATCAAGCCCCAGCCCTTTCACCATCATCCCGAAAAGCACCGCGCACAGCCCCATCATCGATCCGACCGAAAGATCGATCCCACCGCTCAGGATCACCGGAGTCATAGCCAGCGCCAGCAGCCCGATTTCCACCGAGTGCCGGAACACGTTCGAGACGTTTCCTCCAGTCAGGAAATTTCTCCCGAGAAGCTGGAACAGGATCACCTCCACGATGATGGCCAGCAGGAGCACGGCTTCGTGGCGGGCGAGAATTCGGCTGGCTTGGCTCGGAAACGTCATGCTTCCAGAGGAAATTATTTGCGGAAATCCTCAACGTCGAGGCCGCTTTGCCTGATAATCGCTCTCAGCGTCCCCCGGCGCAGCTCCTTGTGATTTGGAACGGGCACCGTGACAGTCGTCGTGGCAAGATTCTTTTGCATGATGACGTGGCTGCCTCGTTGGCGGACTCGCTCGAAACCGCGCCTTTGCAGGAATTCGCAGACCTCCGCGCCGGACAGCACGGGAAGACTAGGCAATCTGCACCTCCATGGCTGAAACGTAGGACTCACCCGAGATTCGTTCGGCGATTTCGGTCTCCGAGGCGCACTCGAAAAAGAGTTCCACGGCCTCCTTGAGGTTCGCCTTCGCCTCCTCGACAGTGTCACCTTGAGAGGCCACATCAATTTCCGGACAGAGGGCTACGAACCCGTCGTCTTCGCGGGAAAGAATCGCGGTGAGGGATTTGGTCATGTCAGGAAACTATTGTCCGCGAACCACCAAGTCAATCCATCCGCTTTTTTCTCCGCACCCCGTCCGCCGCCACCGCCAGCAGGATCACCAGGCCCTGTATCGCTTTTTCCCAATACGGCGGCTGGTGGAAATGGGTGAGGGCGGGGTTCACATTCGCGAGCAGCAGCAGCCCCAGGAAAACCCCGGCCAGAGTCCCGCGCCCGCCATTGATCGCCACCCCTCCGACGACCGCCGCCGCGATCGCTTTCAGCTCCAGGCCCTCACCGCCGTTCGGCTGTACCTGCGGGGACTGCACCAGATTCAGCACCGCCGCCAATCCGGCCAGCAGTCCCATGAAAACGAAGACCCCGAAAGTGACCAGACGCGGCCTGATCCCAGCCAGCCGGGCCGCCTCCGCATCGCTTCCGGTCGCATGGATGAAACGTCCGACGGAGAGGTTTCGCATCCCCCAAGCCATCACCGCGAGGAGAACCAGCGCGGTGGAAATCACCAGCGCCTGCCCAGCCCCCTGGCTCATTCCGAACCACTGGATCCCTTCCGGCAGGGCCAGCAGCCGCCCCTTCTGCCACAGCCTCAGCGTCTCCTGCCAGATCACCAAGGTCGCCAGTGTCACCACGATGCTCGGCAGTTTCATCCAAGCGACCAAGGCTCCGTTCAACACGCCCATCACCGCCCCCGCCCCCATCGCCGCCAGGATCGCGATCCCAAGTGGCTTCCCCGAGGCCGCCGTCACCCCCGCGACCACCGCGCACATGCTGAACTGCGAGCCGATGGAGATGTCGATCTGCCGCGTCATGATCACGAGCGCCACGCCTAGCGCCAGCACCAGCGCGGGCATCTGCGAGCTCAGGCGCGAAACAAACGGCTGCCACTCGAAGAAATTCGGAGCGATCGGCGCCAGCGCCCCCAGCAGCAGAACCAGCGCCCCGGCCACCGTCAGCTCCCGGGAATGCGTGCTCAACGCTTTTTCCCAATAGCTGCGTTGCGCGTCGAGTCGTATCATTGGGTCCGGGAGTTTCTTGTCAGATCCCACCCTCGAAGGGGGCGTTTGCGGGTTTTCCCGCCCCGTCAGATATAAAACATCGGATCCGAGGGCGGGCTGGCGAGGGATTCCAGGGAGACGGCGTCTAGATCCCCGGCTAGTTTGGTGGAGACGTTTTCCCAGGCGCGGCGGACGGCGGTGCCGGAATCGCCTTGATCGAGGGCGGTGTTCTGGAGCTGGCTTGGCTCCACGGCATCGACGATCTGGCGGAGGCTGATGTTTTCCGCGGGGCGGGAGAGGATGTAGCCGCCGTAGGCACCGCGGCGGGAATCGATGATGCCGGCGCGGCGGAGGTCGTTGAGGATCTGGACTAAAAAGTTCGCGGAGACAGCTTCGCGTTGCGCTAGGTCGTCAAGGCGGGTAAGACTCTTGCCGTCATAGCTCTTCGCGAGCTGCACCAGGGCCCGGCAGGCATATTCTAATTTTTGGGAAATTTTCATGAGCTACACAGGCGAATCGGAGAAAGCTGCGGCGGGACAGGAGGGTGGTATGAAGTTGTGCCGGGGGAAAGCCGCGAATTTGGAAAACCTCTGGGCGCAATTGCGTTCCGAGGCGGAGCGGCTTTGCGAGGAGGAAGCGGGGCTGCGGCATCTGGTGGAGGACGTGGTGCTTTCGCGCGGGAGTTTCGCGGAATCCCTGGCGGCGAGACTGGGGCGGCGGCTGGCGCGGGAGGACATGCCCCGCGAGATGCTGGAGCCGCTTTTTTCCGAGATCATTTCCGGGAATCCATTTATAGCACATGCCAGTGGGAGGGATCTGCTGGCGATGTTCGAGCGGGATCCGGCGTGCTTTTCCCCGCTGGAGCCGCTGCTGTTTTTCAAAGGCTTCATGGCGCTGACCACCTACCGCGTGAGCCACCAGCTCTGGCAGGACGGGCGGCGCTGGCTGGCGCTGTATCTCCAGAGCATTTCCTCGGAGGTTTTCTCCACAGACATCCACCCGGCGGCGCAGATCGGCTGCGGCATCCTGCTGGACCACGCGACTTCATTCGTGGTCGGGGAAACGGCGATCATTGAGGACGATGTGTCCATCCTGCATGAGGTGACTCTGG
>Ga0335397_10008732_pt1 | contig 12744 bp, 15 predicted proteins | sample MAT04_FD_205740 | JGI IMG/M metagenome (GOLD analysis project Ga0335397, IMG submission 205740) | Freshwater microbial communities from Lake Fryxell liftoff mats and glacier meltwater in Antarctica - MAT-04 (spades assembly) (version 2) ...
ATGGCGACCACCGTTTGTTTGAAAGAACCACAGGATTTATCTCAGTTTAGACGCCACGGAATATGCAATGTTTACGAAAGCATTTCCAAATCTACCCTTGTATTTACCCATAACGGGAATTGCTGGTGCTTGTCTAAAATCCTTGAATTGAAAAGACTTTTCCAGGCGCAGTTAACCCCGTTTTTTATGAGTCTCCCAGCCAGGTAGTTTCGTTATTAACTTACTTATTTCTCGTTCAGTAAGACCGGGTGTGTTCGCTGTTACCAGGCTGCTTTGCAGTTGGACTAATTCATTCATATATTCTCCTTTTGCCGGTCATTGCGCAAGATATCCACCGTCCACAGGATAGTAACTGCCGGTGACAAAAGAAGCCTGGTCTGAGCTCAACCAGATGACCAACTCGGCAACTTCCTCGGGTCTCCCAAAACGGCCGATTGGGTGAAGATCGACTAGGGACTTCGCCACCTGGGTGTTTTCCTCGATCGACTTGAGCATCGGAGTATGAATGAACCCCGGCCCAACTGCGTTGATCCGGATACCGGCCTTGGCGTACTCAATGGCGGCCGTCTGGGTCAAGCCGATCACACCATGCTTCGCGCTTACATAAGCGGCAGCCGTAGCAAAACCGACCTGTCCCAAAATCGAACTCATATTTACGATTGAGCCGCCGCCAGATTTGACCATGGCGGGTATCTCATAGTGCAGGCAGTAGAAGACACCCGACAAATTGATTCCAATCACTTTATCCCAGCCTTCGATTGATAGGTCCCCGACCGGATTTGATTCACCACCTATACCAGCATTATTGAAGGCGAAATCCAATTGACCGAATTCGGTCAGAACAGTCTTTACCAGCACTTCGCATTCATAGGGGTGGGAAACATCCGCATTCACATAAAGCGCCTTTCCACCCGCACGAAGAATGATATCAACCGTCTCTTGACCTCCTTTGGCATCCGTGTCTGAAACCACCACCTGTGCCCCTCGCCCTGCATACAAAACAGCCGTGCTGCGGCCAATCCCGGAACTCGCTCCGGTGACCAAAGCAACTTTATTATTAAATGTTTTCACTTTCTATTCCTCCGAACTAAAGTCATTAGGTACGTGAACAGCGCTCTTCATCGATTGCAAAATTTCATATCGATCGTCTTAATCGCTCTACGCCCAGTTGTGCCGAACTGGGATACTGGGTAATTTTTCGATATCTGCCTTGTTCAGCTTAAGATACACGGTATTCTTCTCAAAGCGATCAATCTGGCTCATTGGAATGGTCACATCTTTCTTTCCCCATAAATGACCTTCACGCATTATGAGGTGAGTGATGTGGTCATTGCTCGAGTTGATCAGGAATTCGTCCACGTGACCTACATCCCCATCGGTAGCTTCGACTTTGGCGCCCCGCCGCATGACGAGTTCGTTGGCTGGAGTGTGTTCTTTTTCCAGAGTCATATAAGAAGCCAACGGAGCATAATACGGCCACATCATGTATGGACTTCCAACAAACCCATTTAAATCAGATGGAATAAACTCCACGGTGTCAAAGGGCGGCATTTTGGATAAGTCGTCGCGGCTGCAATTTAACAAAATATGGTCCGGTGTACTTTCTATGACATGATCGAGTGACACCAGGTAATTGGTTTTAGGAAACGCCTCGTTACTTACCACCAGATGGGTTATTTCTTTGGTGGTTGGTTTGATGATCACGCATATGGACTGTCCATAGGGACCGTCCGAACAACTTACTTTAGTATTAATTGAAATATCCATGGGAATCTCCTTTTTATTGTGATCGAAAATATTCAATTCTTGTTTCTACTATAGCGTCTTGAAACGCCGCTGGCTGTTAGTGTTTGGACTACCTAGTCCAGAAGGTTAATCTATACATATTAATCTTATAACGAATACTCCCCGGCCGCATCCATCAGCCGGGGAGTATTCGTCTCCGCCACTTGGGGGAGAATTTCAGGAAACGATGCGGTTACGCAACGCCAAAGACACAGCCTCGGTGCGGCTGGCAATCCCTAATTTGGACAGTACGTTACTGACATGTGATTTGATCGTGGATGGACTGACGGTCAATCTTCCGGCGATCTGGGTATTATTTAGCCCTTCAACCATCAAGGCTAAAACTTCGCGCTCACGTTCCGTCAGGTCAAGTCCGGGCGTCGGTGATTGATTGGCTGTCTCGACCAGGGCTTGAGCAGCTTCGGGCGAGAGCGTGGCGCGTCCAGCATGTGCGGCATGGATGGCCCGAAGCTGCTCATCAGCCGAAACATCTTTCAGCAAATAGGCAATCGCCCCGGCTTCCAGCGCATTCTTGATCAGGGTGGCCTCTTTGAAACTGGTCAGCGCGATCACCTGAACCTGTGGATATTTTTGGCAGATGGCTGTCCAGGTTCAACAACGCTCGCAAAAGTTGAAAGAGGAAGTTGTTCAACTCCGCATTGAGATCGATCAGTCGAAGCGCCAAAAGCAGGTTTCAGAGATCGTGGATAGCGAATGTTTTCAGGATTTGAAATCCAAAGCGAAGAGTATTCGTAAAAAAGCAATCAGCGGGAAAAAAGGAATAACGTTTCTTGATGCGCCTTGAATCGAATGCGTTTCGCTTAAGCCAGAGGTTGAGGCAGGGGATCGACAGAAACAGGGACAGGCGGATTGACGGTGACAAAGCGATTCTTCTTTTTATCGCGGATCGCTTGTTCGTATACGCCAAGCAATTTTTCCGTCAATTGCTCGATATTGAAGGACTGCGCTTTTTTATAAGCCGCTTCCGCGAACTTTTGCATTCTATCTGGGTTTGAGAGAAGTTTTTTGACCCCCGCTGCCAGCGCCTCAGCATTATTCTCGACAAGATATCCCTGCTGACCATGTTTGAGGATATCGCGTGTGCCGCTCGCATCCACTGCGACGACTGGCAACCCGGCTGCCATGGCTTCGAGTGTTGCAAGTCCCTGGGTTTCTGTGATGGATGCAAAGCCGAATAAATTAGCGGCTTTCATATAGGCAGGGATTTCCGAAAATTGAAGCGAGCCGGTAAATGTAACGCGCTTTTGGATGCCGAGTTCCTTTGCCAAATCTTCAAGGCTTTTTCTGTCCGAGCCATCGCCGATCAAAACCAGGCGGAACTGTGGGTAATCCTTTAGAACGAGGGCAGCAGCATGTAATAGGACTGTCCAGTTTTTTTCCGGCGCTAGTCTGCCAACAGAAATCATCACTATATCTTTTTCCCAATGTCGTTTCTTGCGGATCTTCTCCCCGCTTGATGCGCGATAGGCTTCTAGGTCAATACCTGTGGGGATAACCGTAAAGTTGTTCTTTAGACCATAGTCATTGACTAGTATTTCGCGCATACTCTCCGAGGGGATAATGATATGCTGGCAGCGGCGCATGAAATCCTGCATCCAACGATCTATGGCATTCTTTAAGAAATTCTGGACTGTTTCCATTGGGAAGGGGATGTAGTGTGTGTACTCACGATACTGAGTGTGGAAGGTAAATACCAAAGGCAGGTTAAGTTCCTGCGCTTTTGTTGCAGCGGTTTGCCCAAGCAGGAAGGGATGATGCGTGTGAATCACATCCAACTTGAAAGCGGGAAGCAAACGGTCAATAAACGGTGAGATGGGGATCGCGGTTGGAATGTCGACTCCGGTCGGCAGGTTCAGGCTTAGATAGCGAAAGATGAACGGGTCTTTATCTATATAATCCGCTTCCTGCGCAAAGATGAATACATTGTGACCCCTGCGGGTAAGCTCATCTCGAAACGAACGGATTGATCGGACGACCCCGTTGATCACTGGAAGATAGTTGTTCGTGAAGTTGGCAATATGCATGGCTGCTCCTTTTATTCCTTGCTGACTGAGGAGACGATATCGGTCTTTGATTTCATAAAATATTCAAGAACATAATACGCATACACGACCATGCCGGCATTCCATGAGAGCGGCGATTCAGACTTGTACCAAAAACTGGATAACGGTTTCCCATTGGGACCATAAACTTCATGCACCTGTTGATCGCGCACAATAACTTCTGCGATGCGTGACAGGATGGCATGTGCCTCCTCGGGGCGTCCCACGCGGGCAAGCGCGATGACATGCCATGCTCCGATCCAAAGCCAGGCAGCATCGGTGTGATAATTTGCCACGCCGCCAAGACGGTTCTCAAGCGCAATCAGGTGACGCGGATAAGATGGGTAAGCGACCTTGGTTGGAACCGGGTTCGCCATACCGGTAATGATCAGCGCGTCCATGATGGAGTTTGCCTGCTCCGTGGATGCCAATCCCCAGGCAATTGCCAGCAGATTCCCACTGCTGGTTAATTGGTCGAGCGCGTCACTGGCGGCATAGTATCCCAATCTGGGACGCCAAAGATGTTCTTGAATTGCGCCTGCGACCCGCTCCGCTTTTTTTGTATAAAAGGATATTTGATCCTTCATCTCAAAATGTGTGGCGGCTTCAGCCATCTCCTGCAGGGCTTTCCAGTAAATTACATTCGTATAAAGCACGCGTCCATTGCGGGCAATGCTATCTGCCCAATCAGCGAAGGCTCCCTGGGTGAGCAGACTGTCTGTAATATCCTTGACCGATCTCTCCGTCCAGGATATGGCTTTGACGAGCGCCTCCCAATGTGTTTTAAGAAATTCGTGATCCTCTGTCTGAAAGCTATAGTGGATGGCCGCGATGACCAGCAAGCATTGACCGTCCAACGAAGGCGTGCCGTGTCCGCTCAGGTATTTTGGGCGCATGGGGAATTCAGTGGATTGTTCTCTTCCGAGAAGTGAGTGCATAAAACGAGTTGCCACGCCCATCGAATGTAATTTGACCGGGAATTGTCCCTCGGGAGTCTGGTAATCAAGGAACGCTTCCAACGTGTCTTTTACCACCTTGAATTCCTTTAAGGACAACAGTCCATAGGAGGCAAAACTAAAATCACGCGCCCAGCTCTCGCGGAAGTTTCGATAGCCGGCGTGCAGGATCTCTCTTATTTTGCGATTCCCAAAGCGGCGTATTTCAATTGCCGAACGAAGGTTGTCTGCGGCGATAAACAAAGCACGCGCTTCGACCGTATCGAATTCCTCGGCTTTGGATAATACCGCACGTGACATCAGCCTCGGCTGTTTGATGATGGCGTGCGTGTACTGATACGCGGCCAGGAATACAACTCCGGTAATCACACCTTTGATGAAACTGGATGGGTCAACACTTTTTTGAGAAGACATAAATACATTATAGTTCCCGAAGATGAGTAAATATTTTAAGAGCAATGTCACTTGGGTGCGAGATGCCAATTGGCTATACAATCGCTTATCTTATACTTGATATTAATCAGCGCGATAAAAACATTGAAGGTAGTCTTATGTGTGAATTTTGCACCCAGCACGGAGAAGGGGAGAAGTGATATATGGCGATGGAGAATTATTCAAAGGACTTAATCAATCAAAACCAGCGGCGCAAGTATGCGGTGGAATTCATCAACGGATTCGACAAGCACGTGCCAAAAAGTATCAAACAACTGGACATGATCCGCAGGACGCCGTTGATGAAACTTGCCAAGCCTGTCTTGACTCACATGCAAAAGGAAGATCACTACGGACGGGTCGTGCCGATGGAAGATGTGGAGAAAATCTTCGACATGGTGCAGGGCGCAGTGCGCCTGCCTTGCGTCTGTCGACGCGTGACAACGGGAAACATGAATGCGCGTTATTGCTACGGCTTGACCATGGACAAGGAAATGATGGACGCGCTCGATGATTCGTTCAGCCTCGAAACGCTGACAAAAGAAGAAGCGTTGGATTCCATCCGCAAGCTGGATAAGGAAGGACTTGTCCATTCGGTGTGGACTTTCAAAACTTCCTTCATCGGCGGGTTGTGCAATTGCCAAGATGTACTAGGTTCCGCGAGAACACTATTTTTGACTCCGAAACCAGTTACTTTTCCAATTCTTCTAATTTTGCTTTCATTTGGTTAATTTCTTCTTGTTGACTTGAAATTATAGACTTACACAAATCCTTTATCTCAGGGTCTTGTATGTTAGTTTGTTCACACATAAGAATTGCTGATGCATGATGAGGTATCATTGATTTCAAAAATTGCTTGTCAGAAACAGCCGTCTGTTGTCTAATGAACAGAAAGAAAGCAATCAATATAATGGAACTTATTGCGATAATAATGTAATTGAGTTTCTTGTTCATGTACATCGACCCCATTAAAACAATTTCAATTATTATCATGGGGGTGGTCATTAGACCTGCCATATAAAATTGATTTATATTAGGGATAACATTTTCAAACGTATCAACCATTGCATACATGAGCACATACATGGATACAAAAGACAATACAGCCATGACCATCAGCTTTATGTAATGATTGCTTTGCATGGACGTGTTCATTTGCATACTCTTTTTCATTTTATACTCCTTGGTTTCGGTTTGAGAAAAACACAAATAATTATTCTTTTGAGATTGTGTGACGGATCATATCATCATGTTGAATTCTTCTAGAAGGATAACCACTTGCGGTTAATGGCTTGCGTTACCCGCAAGTGGGCGGGCGTGGATTCTGCTTGGGAGCAGAGAAAACCCGAAGTCAGAAAAATGCTTGAAAATCGCGCACGCGAAGCGTCCAACTTGTTGGGTGCAAACTTTGTTGGGCGTGGACTTGAAGACTCCACCGCTTATCTATCCGCTTTATTGAACAGCAATGAGCGGGAAACTCCTTTGGAAGGCCATCGCGTTGCCATAAGCAAGTCCACGATCACCCGAATGCCTTATACTGCGACGAACGTGCCCCGAAGTTCCGCCCTCAGCGGGTGGTGCCTAGCCAGATAACCTCTAAGCGAGTCTATGGCGTGCTCTGTATGCTGTTGACGATTACGACCGTACTTGTGTGCAACACCTTGTTCGGTGACAAAGGACGTGGGGTAATGGCGTCCAGGTTGCAGTAGTTCGTCGCCTACAAATACTTGCTGGACACGCTGTCCGGGTGGATTTTCGATCTTAATATAGGCGTTGATACCGAGACTGCGTTTGACGTAACCGCCCATTTGGTTGTACGGGTCGTGCGCAAACGTCCGTTCCAGATTCTCTTCCAGCATCGCGACAATTTCCTCGCCCGTCAACTCGACCGTTGAGATGGGTGGGTTCATCGGGATCATGTTATACAGGTCATTCACTGTGACGTCCCCAGGTATTATCGGCGCGCCAAAGCGCCAACCATTCGAGAATGCCATTTGAGCACCAGTGCTTTCCAGCAGCGCCTGCAGCAAGAAATTGTCCATCGTCGTTTCCAGCGTGGTGGTGCGGTTAAGCGCAGTCGCTGTTTTACCCACTACCGTTGACAATTCCTCCTGGAAAGGCGCGAGCGCATGACGGACAAGGTCATCTACTACGGGATCAGGCTTGATATTGCCTTCGACCTCAATCAATTGGTGCCGGTAGTCAACAACACTTCCTCCCTCAATTTCCAAATCCAAGCGACCCAGGAAGGAACCGTGGCAGCCCGATTGTATTACCACCGTTTTCCCCCGGAGTGCCGGTTTATAAAGGCGGTTATGAGTGTGTCCACTCAGACAAATATCAATACCCTGCACCTCTGACATAAGCTGCATGTCTTGGGGAAACCCGAGATGCGAGATGAGAACGATCAGGTCTACTTTCTCTTGAGTGCGTAAAATATCAATAATTGGAGGAAGTTCCTCCCGACCCAGAGTGAATTTCAGTCCTTCGCTGTAGGAGGGTGGCATGGTCTTGTCTACAATGTTGCAGGCAATGCCAACAAGACCAATTCGCAACCCGCCGATCTCCTTTACACTGAATGGTGGGAAAAGCAGCTCCTTCGTCGCTTGATTGTGAATATTGATCGCAAGCATCGGATAGTTGAGTTCTGCTGCACGCTGCTTGAATATCTCTGGACCATAAGCAAATTCCCAGTGGGCTGTCATTGCATCGAGACCCAATGAATTCAAAATGGAGATCAATGCCTGTCCCTGCGTCTGCAGGGCAGGATACGTGCCATGTAGCGTATCACCGCAGTCGCAAAACAGAACGTGATCTTGCCTTTCAGCCCGAATCTGCTTGACGATTGCGGCAATGCGGGCATATCCTCCCGCAGGGCGATAGGCTGCCTGACCACCCTGCCAGAACATCTCCTGGTGTAGATCAAAATAGGCATGACTATCGTTCAGTTGAATGACAGTCAGCGACGTTTTATTTGCCATAATCTTTACTCCTATCTTAAATACGTCTTGGTTTAGTCTTTTCCGAGCAGGCGGAGGAATGATAGCTTTGGCTGCAAGTCACATCCGCCATTTATTAAAGCGTAATCCAAAACACCAGCATAGCGATGATCAAAAGAATTGTCGTCATCAGTATCATGATGCCCAGCGAATTTCTTGAGCGATTCTTTTGTGACAGTCTCACACATGTGCGATGATAACTAATGAGCGCATAAACAAAGATGCTTGCCCCCCAACCCACGAGAAGTACACCTATCACACGCGCCGCAACCTCGTGTGCATAGCTGTTAAAAACAAGAGCGCGCGCAACTGCCAAACCTCCGCCTAGCGCCGCCAAACCGGTCCGAATCCAGGCAGAGAATGTCCGTTCAGCTGCCAGCAGCGTCCGCTCCGAGGCAAGCTCTTCTTGTCTAAAATTCTCTTGCATTGCTTCTCCTGTCGTATGCTGGTGTAGGTGCGTTAGCCTACGCCACTTGGGGGAGACTTCAAATTCCATTGAAACGTATCATCTCAAAATTTTGGGGCGTGTTCTGGAGTCCCGAAGTTCTACTTCGGGATAACGCGCAAGTAGAACTTGCGCACTCCAAAACCTCCCTGATTATTGAGAAGATACATTGAAACTGTTCATTTCAGCCTTCAACCAGTTTTTTTATTCCCTCAAGTACCATTTTCCAGTTTTGTCCGGAGTGATCGGCTTCTTCCTGCGAGTTGTTGTTATCCTGGGTAATAGTCAGCCTTGTTCCTTTGTTGTCCGCTGATAATTCGTATCGAACGGTCTTGTAGTTTTCAGGAGTGTCGGCTAAGCCTGATAAAGAACTCCAGAAAGTGGAGACAAGAAGTTTTTCTTTTTCGATCTGCAAAACTTTGCCTTTGTCTTCATAAGCTTTCCCTTTCCATTCGCCTTTATAAGTAATGGGACTCCCTACCTGCCAATCGGTTTTCACTTCTGTACCGAATAGATATTGCTTGATAAGCTCAGGCTTTGTAAGCGCATCCCATACTTTTGATGCGGGAGCGCTGATTGCGATCGTGGACTTGGATATAAATGTTTTGTTCATAAATCTAAAGTCTCCTGTAAAATCTGCTATCAATCAGAATAAGTTATGTTAGTCGTCGAAGATCACCCAATGCGGCTTCGATTTCCTCAATGGTAACCAACCGATTGTCATCGACATGTTTAAGCCTGCCGTCTTTTGTTTTTTCAACAGCGATATCGTGGATTGTCATGTTGCGCGCCGCAGCTTCTTTGACCAGTTCTGCTCCCTGACCATATCCGATCAGCGGATTCAGCGCGGTCACCACAATCGGATTTTGTGCCAGCCAGCCTTCTGCTTTTGCCCGATTTGCAGTGATTCCACGCACAGCCCGATCAGTAAACGCTTGTACCGAGCCGATTGTTATTTGCATCATTTCGAAAAGATTATAGGCAATGACTGGCATCATCACGTTCAATTCAAGCTGACCAGCCTGAGTCGCCAAAGCTATAGTTACGTCGCAGCCGATCACCTGAAACATTGCCATATCGAGCATCTCCGCCATAACCGGGTTGACCTTGCTCGGCATAATACTGGAGCCGGGTTGTACTGCTGGCAAGCGAATCTCATCCAGCCCGGTTGTTGGACCTGAACTGAGCAGACGAAAGTCGTTGGCGATACGGATAAGCGTGAGTGCCAGAGTCCGCAGTGAAGCTGAAAATGCAGCCGCATCAGCCATTGATTGCATGGATTCAAATAGATTGTCAGACTCATTCAGTTTCAGATTAGTCAACTCTGAAAGTTTTCTGACCATCTGTCGGTGATAGTCAGGATGCGCGTTCAATCCCGACCCGACAGCTGTGCCGCCAATCCCCAATCGACTCAGCCCCTCAGCAGCGTACTGAATCCGCTCCGCATCCCGCTCGACAGCCCTGGCGTAAGCGCCGAATTCTTGTCCCAATCGAATCGGGACAGCATCCTGTAAATGGGTGCGTCCCGATTTGACAATGTTATCGAACTCGCTGGCTTTGGCTATTAATGCGCCAGATAAATTGTTTAGTGTGGTGAGCAGTTCATCCAAACGCCATAGACACCCCAGCCGTATGGCGGTTGGGATAACATCATTGGTAGATTGCGCCATATTGACATGATCATTTGGATGGACACGATATTCCCCAAGTTTTCCACCCAGTAGCTGCGTGGCACGATTAGCAATCACTTCATTGACGTTCATGTGATGGCTGGTTCCCGCGCCCGCCTGAAATGGATCAACAACAAATTGCTCGTTCCATTTCCCGTCGACCACTTCCTGTGCAGCCTGGATGATGACATTTGCCTTTTCTGAGTCAATCATTCCCAAGTCTTTGTTGACTTCGGCAGCCGCTCTCTTGATGACCCCCATGGACCAGATAAAAGCCTGACGAGGCTTTAGTCCTGATATGGGAAAGTTCTCAACGGCGCGTTGGGTTTGTGCGCCATATAGAGCGTTCGATGGGACAAAGACTTCGCCAAGCGAGTCATATTCAATACGATTGGCTGACTTATTCTTCATCACTATCCACCAGGGCTGTCATTGACGGTAAGGCTTTCACTGGGTGACTGTTTTTCCGATATATCACTGTCAAATGCGTCGGGAATCTGTATAGCTTCATCCATCAAAACACTGTTTGTGATGATCACCTTCAACGCTTTCTCTTTCATCGCACCGCCAAACGTATCATATGCCGCCCAACGCACCGCTTCAGCCATCGTTGGATACGGCAGCATCGCTTCAGCCATCATCTTCGCTGTCAGCCCGAAACGCATAGCGTAAACTACGGGTGCAATTAGTTCGCCTGCGTTCGCGCCGAGGATGTGCCCACCGAGTATTTTTCCATTCATATCTGCCAGGAGTTTTACGCTGCCAAAAGTCTGGTCATTTGCAATGGCGCGATCAAGTTTGTTGAAGTATGCGCGCCCCACGCGATACTCGATCTTTGCTTCCTTTAAGTCCGCCTCTGACATGCCTACTCGTGCGAGTTCGGGGTCGGTAAATGTCACCCAAGGGATGACGCGATCGTCAAATGCTTTCGGCTTTCTGGCAAACACATTATGCGCAACCAGTTTGCCCTGATCCGATGCAACATGTGTGAATTGATATTTACTGGCAACATCACCAGCTGCCCAGATGTGCGGCACATTTGTACATAGGGCTGCATTGGTCGTAATGCCTTCTTTAGTATATTTAACACCAGCCGCCTCAAGATTGAGTTCGTCCAATGCGGGTCGACGCCCAACTGCCACCAAAAGTTGATCGGCTGCAATATCTTCTTCCTTGCCATTTTCGCCATGGATATGGATATGTTTACCGTGCTCATTGATCTCCCCGCAACGCATCTCGGCACCAAATTCAAATCGGATGCCTTCCGCAGTAAGCTGCGAACATAGCAGCATCGCGAGTTCGGGATCTTCGCGCGGTAAGGGCTGCTTACCACGCTCAAGTACCACAACTTGCGAGCCAAGGCGACTGAACATCTGCGCGAACTCCAATCCGATGGGACCGGCTCCAATCACCACCAGACGCTTCGGCAGTTCAGGCAAAGACACGGCTTCCACATTGGTGATGTAGCCGGTTTCTGCCAATCCCTCAATATCCGGGATCAAGGCAACAGTGCCCGTCGCAATCAGGAATCGCTTGCCGCGCAATATTTCGCCGTTTACAAGGATTTCATGTGGTGATGTGAACATTGCCTGGCCCATAAACAGGTCAATACCTTGCGCTTCGATGCCCGCGCGGGCCTGTTCAAGCGTACCGCCGCGAATAGTATCCTGCACCTGCCGCACATGCGCCTGTACCGCTTCCCAGTCCACTTTGGCTTGTGGGATTCGTAAACCAAGTCCGGTGGCGTGCTGAGCATGGTACAAGACTGAGGCTGTGTGCAAAAGTGTTTTGGTTGGATCACAGCCATAATTAAGACATGTACCGCCTAACTTATCACGCTCAATCAGCGCGACATGCTTGCCGGAACCTGCCGCATTACCAGCAGCAGTACTGCCCGCACCGCCTGCTCCGATCACAATTAAGTCATATTCATTTTTTGTCATTGGCTTTTTATCCTGTTCCTAACGGTGGTTATAGAACTCGATCTGCCAGCGCCATTCGCTTCCATCCTCCGCATTCCACCATTGCATCAGCACGCCGACTTCACCGCCTGGTAACAGCACCAATTGACCAATATCTTTTTTTGTCGGCCAACGATCCTGACGTGTTACCCGATTTCCTCGGCGGGTCAACACCGCCATCGGCCGGTCTGCGGTCTGCATCAGATCCCGGCTATAGGCCAGGCGAGCGCCCTTATCGCTCCGAACTTCCACCGTGACTGACGGAGGCGGGGCATGCACGATAAGGACGTTAGTGGCCTCGAGACGGCCTCGAGCAAAGGCCAACCCGGTTGCACCTGCCTGGGGATACCAAAGATCCCACAGTTGAAGGGATATACGCTTGGCCATTTCTATTCCGTTGTTTTACCGTCGAATTCTTCGTTATCCGCTTCAG
>Ga0335397_10008737_pt1 | contig 12742 bp, 11 predicted proteins | sample MAT04_FD_205740 | JGI IMG/M metagenome (GOLD analysis project Ga0335397, IMG submission 205740) | Freshwater microbial communities from Lake Fryxell liftoff mats and glacier meltwater in Antarctica - MAT-04 (spades assembly) (version 2) ...
AAATACTCGCCGTAGCTACTGCTACGCCTGTGCTTTTTGCCTTGATCTTGAAAAAAATAACTGCCATTATAATTTAACTTTTTATCTTGACAGAGCACTAGTGTAATGATGGGCGATGAGATTGTTGAGATCCATGCCGGAGGTTGGCACATGAGGCCCCGTTTGATAAAACATACATTCTTTAATGCATCAGACAAACCAATCTGATTTATTGATATGTATTTTAATCAGCCTTTTGAAGAGTATCTTGAAGCTATCTTTCATCAGCTCACACCTGAAAACGGCTATGCTAACGGTTCAGAAAAAAAGGGAGTGGAAATAAAAAGACTCTCAGAAAAATTCGGCTTGATTCGTTTTGAAAATGCACAGGATCAAAAAAATCAAATCATTAAGAATATAATTTGAAAGATTAGTCTTTGCCCTCACATTCGCTAATTTTTAAATGTTGAGAATTTAATCAAAAAATTGCAAAAAGCTAAATATTCTTTTGACATAATGCAAATAACAAAATATTCTGTTAAAATAACCTACGTCAAAAATAAAAATTTCTGTCTACAAAAAAGATCAACCAACCAACAAAATCATCTTTAAATTCGATAAAACAATTTTCAATGTCTGCAATTGGTATGGAGCTTTAATTTTTATCCAAAATTACAAATCAGCTTGTTCCCATTCATTTTACTCAATTTTAAAAGGTAAGCCAATAGTTGAATTTTAACACTACAAATCTGCTTTTATTTGTCCACAATTCTTCTATGCCATAATTGTCCGTGTAAACCAAAAACACATCGCTCATGGGTGCAAATCTATATTGTAATCGACTGTTGATATTAAAATTGTCGGACTGTGTATTGTATTGAAAGAAGGTAGTCCAGAATAGTTGAGTAGAAAAATTTATCTCCACTCTTGCTGTGCCCAAGGTGATTTTTCTCCTTTCATATGGTGCAGGAAATCTGATATCATTGTGCTCTGCTCCCAGTCTGAAGTTGCCCCAAGGTTGTGCCCTATATGTTATGCCTGCCCTGTAAGTATGTTTCCAACCATTATAAAACTGACCATACACCCCAAAAACATCATACACCCAGGACTTTCGGTTATCACTGTTGTATTGAATATTAAATTCAGTCATATTGTAATCTCCTTTCGGAAGTTCAGGGGCAGTGATTTGAAATGGAAAAATAAGTCTGACAAAATTATTATTCAGCCGAAATCTAAGGGCGCTCGTATTTTTGAAAAATATAAAGTGCCTCAATCTGGTGTACCATTCATTTAGTCCTGAGCCATCATCATTGACCCAAACAAAGTTTTCCAATCCAGACCAATGAAAATTTACATTATCGCTGTTTTTGGGATAGTGATAATATTCCAGCATCGAGCCAACGCTAGTATATCCGATTCTTACAATTCTGTCATTTTCAGAATCATAGTTTTCTATTCTAGCGTTAAATCCTATATCTGAATAGTAGTTTTTGCCTACATGCTGGGCTTCTATATACCCTCTGAAGTTTTGACCATTGTAAGCCATACCTCCATACAATTGACCATTTTCATGGTCATATTCTGCACCTTTTACAGAATGGAGATATCCCAAGGAAGTTTCTATTTTCCCATCTTTGCTAGTATATAGAAAATCTCCTCCAAGGTTTCGCCCAAAATCATCTTTACTAAACTTTCCTTCATCCCATGCTTGCCTATTCAAAAAAATTCCTCTTACCCTTGATCTGGTAAACAATCTATTTTGAAAAGCAACAGCGGTAAAATTGTTGCCTATGGACCCATTTTTTTCCTGCGTTTGTATATTAAATGCACCGACTCTGAGGTTTTCACTTAGATTGCCCGTCAATCTTGCACCATATAAAATTGGTGTAGGTTGACCCGTTTGATCCAGTCCTATTCTTCTTGAATAAAATACCTGATCTGCGCCTTGTCCAAAATTGTTAAATATGTCATTGTTTTCAATAAAAAACTGACGTCTCTCTGGAAAAAAAATATTAAATCTGGTCAGATTAGTGACTTGGGCATCAACCTCCACTTGGGAAAAATCGGAAAATGTAGTCAGGTCAAGGTTCATTGATGCTGATAGTGCAACTTTAGCATCTCCACCCGCCTGTAATGTTAATTCATTGCCTGCCGATGTTTTATCATTTCTTAAAGAAATATATGGAATTAGTGAAACATTACCTCCCGGCTTTGTAGGTGCTTCGGGCCACAAAAGTGTGCCATAATAGCCTATATCCTGAAATTCAAATTGTCTGGGAACAGGAGCCCAAACACTTGTTTCATTATTTCCCGGATCAATTCTTGTGAAATTTATTCTCCATACTGCATTCCCTTCTTTGAATCGTATACTTTTTAGTGGAATTTTCATTTCTACCATCCAATTATTAGTATTTCTTGTGACTTCGGAATACCACCTGTTGTCCCACGAACCATCGGTGTTATCTGCGGACAAAATTGCTTCAGATTGAGCACCCATAGCATTCACTCCAAAACCATAACCACTGGCCTTGTTGCCCACAGGATCAAGAAAAATTGCAAATTCGTCACTTGAACCAAAATTATCTCTTTTTAATGATTGTATCACATAATTGCTATCATCATAGCAGATGGCAAACAAATATAAATTTGATTTATCATACATCATTCTGACCGAGGTTTGTCTTTTTGGTAGCGCATTATCCACCGGAGCATTTAGGATAAAATCAGCACTAACTGATGCTGTTCCCCAATCAATTTCTTTATCCTGACCATCTATCAGAATTTCAGAATTCGTACTTTTTAAAGTATAAATAAAGTTAGCATCGTTTGAATTTTGTGCAACAGAATTTGTAGGAATTGAAGAATATAAAAATAGAATAATTAAATAAAGTATTGAAATTTTCATTTTTAAAATTTTACTATTTGGTAAATTCCCAAAAGTAAATTGTAAAAAATATTTAGTTGAATTTTTCAGTATATTATCTACAGATGATATGATTTTATCTACTAAAAATGTGCAAAGCAATTCTTAGAGTTAGAAATTTATCGTACCAATACAAATCCAAAACCATCAGCAAATTGGCTCTGATTCAAAAATAGGGTATCTTTAGAAATTTGGCTATTGGCAAAGTATTGATTGTCAATGTGTAGTTCATCTCCTTCGATAGTTGATATAATTTTATAAGATTTTGACATGGTGGGAAAACTTACATTCCATTGCCCAGCATAATTATTAACAATATTTACCTTTTCGTCATCAAATACCCAGGTAATATCTCCTTTTGGATAATTTTGAGAAATACCTGCGATTCCTCCTGCCGCATTCACTAAAAACCATTTGCCTTCGAGACCATCTTTATTTTCTTCTTTGCAACAGCTCATCAAACTAAACATCAAAACAAAAATTACGGATAACTTCATGATATATTTATTTTTATATGAAAGACGATGTAATCTTTATTATCGTTGGTGAATATAAGGTTAAAATTATTATTTTTATCTTTGTAATGTGTCTACAATGAGGATTTTCGATATTTACAATGTAAGTAAGTTTAAGTCTGTGATAGATCCCAATTCATTAGTAAGGTCAATGGTTGGTAGAAGAGTACTTATAAAAGAAAACAAAGCACTAAATTTTTACAAATGTTATTTTATGAAAATTGACTCAAAAATTTTATCTTTACAAAAATCCATTTTATGCAGGATTCAATTTTAATAGATGCCATTTGGTTAAGTACCGCATTTTTGATGGGCTTTATAGTGAAAAAATTTCACCTGCCTTCGCTGATAGGTTTTTTAATTACAGGGTTAATACTTAACTCCTTGGATCTGGCTCAAGGTAGTATTAGTCAGCTATTGGACACGCTTTCATCTTTAGGTGTCATGCTCTTATTGTTTACCATAGGTCTTAAAATAAAGCTGAACAACATACTTAAACCTGAAATTTGGGTTTCAGCTAGTATTAATATTTTCATGTCAGTTCTTATCATAGGCGGTTTTATTTTTATGCTCAGTATATCCGGTCTTAGTATTCTGGCTGGTTTAACGCTACAATCATCCGTTTTGATTGGATTTGCACTAAGTTTTTCGAGCACCGTCTTTGTGGTAAAAATATTGGAGGAGCGTGGAGAGCTTACTTCTTTCCACGGTAAGATTGCCATTGGGATTCTAGTCATTCAGGATGTGTTTGCCGTATTATTTATGACATTTGCGTCTGATTTAAGACCCGGCTGGGGTATTCTTATCATACCCGTTTATCTGTACGTCATCAGGTTTGTATTGTCCTATATCCTTAAGCATTCCGGACACGGTGAATTATTAACAATTTTTGGATTTTTTGCTACTTTCATCACCGGTGCAATGGCTTTTTATTTAGCAGGACTTAAACCCGATTTGGGAGCATTGATCATTGGTATGATGCTGGTCAGCCATAGAAAATCAGATGAACTCTATGACAGGATGATGAGCTATAAAGATTTTTTTCTGGTTGCTTTTTTTATCAATATAGGACTTACAGGGACTATTACGTTAAATGTATTGCTTATAACTCTATTGTTGATTCCTTTCATGATCATCAAAGGAGCCATATTTGTGATGTCACTATCGAGATTTAAAATGAGAGCACGAACTGCATTTCTGGCATCCCTTAGTCTTAGCAACTTTAGTGAGTTTGCCTTGATAACAGGTATGGTAGGCTATAATGCCGGATGGATTACCAATGAGTGGATCATTGTCTTTGCGCTGTTGATGTCTGTTTCTTTTCTGATATCATCTCCTTTAAATACTTTCGCCCATGACATTTTTGATAAATACAGGCCTTCTATTATGAAGCTGAATACTGGTAAAAAATATATAGATGACGAGCCAAAATCCATTGGTGATGCTGAATATCTGGTAGTAGGTTTTGGAAGTATAGGAAAACCCGCCTATCAGTATTTGAGTAAAACACTTGGTGCCAAAGTAATTGCGGTAGATTATAACCACGAAATAGTCAAAAAATGTAAAAATAAAGGGACAAACATCATCTGGGGCGACACTACCAATAGTATATTTTGGGACACCTTAGATTTTACCAAAATAAAAGTGGTTCTACTCGCCATGAGTGATGTGCATAGCAATATTAACACGCTTAGAGAAATTTTAAAAATGCAGGATAGAAATTTTAAGATAGCAGCCTACTGCAATTATCAGGACGAAGCCAAAATTCTCAAAGATATGAAGGTAGATTTTGTTTATCATTATAAAATGTACAGAGGAGAGGATTTTGCTGAACAGATTCATTTCAAAGTATCCAAAGATCATACTGCCAAAATCGCTAAAGATGAAAATGCAACTACAGAGAAGTAATGCATTAAAAACTTGTGCTGCTAAAGCTGAATCTATTAAAATTTTTTTTAAATATCCATCATCAGCGTCATCGGGTCTTCCAGCAATTCCTTCACTTTGACAAGAAAAGTTACTGATGTGCTTCCGTCGATGATCCTGTGATCATAGGAAAGTGCCAGATACATCATTGGTCTGATGACTACCTGTCCGTCCAGGGCAATCGGACGATCTTTTATGGCATGCATACCTAGTATAGCAGACTGTGGTTCATTGATGATCGGCGTGCTGAGCAGTGATCCAAAAGTCCCTCCGTTGGTGATGGTAAATGTTCCTCCCTTCATTTCTTCAAGGGTGAGCTTTCCATTACGTGCTTTTTCTGCTAGGTCTTTTATCTTTAGTTCAATATCATGAAATCCGATAGAATCAACATTTTGAATTGGTGGCACAACCAGTCCGGTTGGAGTCGATATGGCAATAGAAATATCCACATAATCATGGTAAACAATGTCATTGCCGTCGATCATTGCATTGACATCAGGCATTTCCATGAGTATTTTGGCACATGCTTTTGCAAACAATGACATATAACCCAACTTGATGCCATGTTTAGCTACAAAACGATCTTGATATTTTTTGCGAAGCTCGTTGATGGCCGTTAAATCCACTTCATTAAAGGTGGTCAGCATGGCAGTGTTATTTTTGGCAGAAACTAGCCTTGTGGCTATGGTTTTTCTCATTCTGCTCATCTTTTCTACTCTGACTTCCCTTGCTCCAGCTATTATACTTCGAACAACGGGTACATCGGGTGAAGGGTTAGAAGGTGTTTCGACCTTGTTTTCAACTGCTTTTTGTGCATCTTCTTTGGTAATTCGTCCATCTTTGCCCGTACCAGCTACTACAGATGAATCTATATTTCCTTCTCTGAGTATTTTACCTGCTGCCGGAGATGGGTGACCTGATGCATAATTTTGAGTTTCTGTCGTTTTTTGTACTTCAGTTACAGGTTTGTTTACAGGAGCTGTAGGCTCAGCTGTTGCACCAGAAGCAACGGAAGTATCTATTCTGGCTACAAGTGCGCCGATGGCTAAATCATCTCCTTCTTTGGCTACATATATCAGTTTTCCAGACGCTTCAGCAGGAAACTCCAATGTTGCTTTATCTGACTCAAACTCACAGATTGGTTCGTCCACTTTGACAAAATCTCCATCTTTTTTAAGCCATTGAGATAAGGTAACTTCCGTGATGGACTCACCTATCGTAGGCACTTTCATTTCGACCAGACTCATTATTTAAAAATTTTGGTCAAAGATAGGCTGAAGGTATGAAATAAACAGAATTATTGAAATAAAAAGACAATCAAATGTATATTAATCTAAATAATATTTTAGACATATCTAAATTTGGTTCTATTTCAATGCTTTAATTCTTGTAAGTATTTGAGCAACTTCTTTCTTGACGCTCGAAACTGAGGTATTAAAATTATTATTCATAAAGCTGAATATCAATCTTTTACCGGATGAAGTGATCATATAACCACTTAAATTGTAAACTCCACTCATAGAGCCGGATTTTGCAAAAATAAAAGCATCCTGTTCAGCATTAAACATATGCTTAAGTGTGCCATTACCTCCACCCACTGCTAGTAAAGAAAATAACTTATCTTCTGGGTATTCCCGATACATTTTTTGTAGTAAAGTAACTATCGACATAGGAGTGAACAAATTATATCTTGACAAGCCTGCTCCATCCACCCATGCCGGTTTATCCGGTATATCAGATATATACTTGGCAGTCATTGTATCTATGCTGAATTTTGTCGAAATGCTATCGCCTATAGTTGATCCGCAAAGCAATAAAAGATGCTCCGCAAGCATATTGTCACTGACTTGCATCATACGCCGATATACGGTATCTGTAGGTATTGAGTATAAAGTTTTTGTTTCTTTAGACAGCCTTGTACTAATGCTGGTAATTTTACTTTCCAGTATTTTTTCTAATATTTCAATATTAATTTTTGACGCATTTTTATAGGGTACTTCCTGTTCAAAAGTGGCCATTGTGTCCAGACCATCAGGAAAATCGAAGTGATTATTTTCCATCATTCTTCTAACCTGTTTAATGCCTGATTTTTTACCCATTTGATCTATAGTCATTTCAGGAGAAATTTTCAACCCGGATGAATCCTTCCTGATCAATATAACATTGCCAAACATAGGGAAAGGCGTCAGTTCTGCTTGATAATAATCATTGTAGTCGTCCCACATCCAGCCTGTCCCATAATGTTGCAAGCTACTTTGGCTATCAGAATAATACAATTTTTTTGTCTTTGATTTGGATTTCAAAAAAGACATTGTTTTTGATTCTGAAAAGTATGGATGCAGCAAGGTTGGATCTCCCGTACCCCAAAAAATTAGTGATGTATCCGTTTCTAAATACCGAAGTCCAGGAATGGAATCTCCCAGTGTTTTCATACATGCATACAAGGTAAAAAGTTTTGTATTGGATGCTGGAACAAAATATCTGGAGGCATTTCTGCTAAAAATAATTTTATTTTCTTGGAGGTCATATACCACCAAACCCGTAAAACCAGTGGATAAAACAGATGAAGTATCCAAAGCTGCTGTAATCTTTTGTTCAAAGGACTGCATAGGTAACTTGCCTGATGTATGGCAACCCGATAGGATGAGCACAAAAATTATGATTGCTACAAGTTTCATCTCATTTAGCTTCAAGGTGGTTATACTGCCACATTATATTCCCTCAAAGCATCATTCAGAGATACTTTTGTGTCAGTAGATGCTTTACGCTGACCTATAATGAGTGCACAATTTACCTGATAATCACCGGCAGCAAATTTTTTGGTATAACTCCCCGGAATCACTACTGACCGTTCTGGTACTTCACCACGATAAATGACAGGCTCAGTTCCCGTCACGTCGATGATATGGGTCGATTGTGTCAATACTACATTGGCACCAAGCACAGCTTCTTTTCGTACCCGTACACCTTCCACCACAATACATCTGCTGCCAATAAAACAATTATCTTCAATGATAGTAGGACTGGCCTGTGGAGGCTCTAGTACACCTCCGATACCTACACCACCAGATAGATGAACATGTCGGCCTATCTGCGCGCATGAACCAACTGTAGCCCATGTATCCACCATCGTACCGCCACCTACCCAGGCACCGATATTGACGTAGGATGGCATAAGTATAGCTCCTGACTCAATAAAACTACCATATCTGGCTATGGCGTGAGGAACCACCCTTACACCCTGCGATGCATAATTTTTTTTCAAAGGTATTTTATCATGGAACTCAAATGGGCCCACTTCTATCGTTTCCATTTTCTGGATAGGGAAAAATAAAACGATGGCCTTTTTGACCCAATCATTGACTTTCCAGCCATCTCCATCTGGCTCTGCCACACGCAAAAGACCACGATCAACCAAATCCACTACTTCTCTGATGGCATCCTGAGATCCCGGAGAACTCAAATGACTTCTGTCATCCCACAATTTTTCAATCAGATTTTTTAAAACTTCCATATCAATCCATATCATTTTAAACGTACTAAAAAAATATTCTGAAAGCGATGATTTGAGAAAGTACACCTACGAGGTAGCCTCCGTATATTTCATCTTCTTTGTGTGCTTTCAGATATAACCGGCTTGATCCCACTGCCCCAGCCAATATAACAACTATTATAGCAACAAGCCGGTCACTTATTCTGAACTGAAAATTAAACCATTGAAAAGCAATATCAAAAGTCCCATATGTCCAGTTAAAAACGATAAACATGATACCTGCCGTCAATCCACCCATGGCGATGGTGTGCAGACTTATTTTGGTAAAACTATTGATCATCAAGGCCATAAAAACCGATATCGTACTTCCTAAAATAAAAAATGAAAGGGCATCAGGTATATTCGTATTATTCCTAATGTTTACATATAGCCACATATAAAATAAACCCGTGACAATAAGCGGACCTATCCTTTCTTTTTTGTCTTTCATATGAATGGTTTGTATCAGCCCAAGAGCTTTCATCAATAAGATAGATATCATTGGGAACATAAAAGATATAGTCACAATAGAAATTACAATCAAGCCCTGCGATTTTGGTCCTGAATACCCAAATATATATGGATTCGTCTGCATTAGAAAAAACAAGACATAGCTGATAATCAACAGCGGGTGCATTATTAAAGAAAGTAATTTGGCAATTATCCTAATCATCTTCAGAATTTCAGAAATGCAAATATGAGAAAACATTCCCAAAATATCATTTTTTATCCAAGCATATGAAATAAATTGGAAAAACTACCAACCAAAGCCTACCAAATAACCGTCTAGCTAAACATTCACAAAACAAATAAAAAATTAAATATGAAAAATTTGAAATATTTATTCTTCGGACTGATTCTAACTTTGACATTACAGTCATGTCTTAAAGATTCGTGTACAGAGCAGCGTGAGTTTATACAATACACACCTGTGTACATGACAAAAGCACAATTCCGCAAAAATGTCGAGTCATCAGTCGCCAGAAAACTTGAAAATCCGGGTAAAATGTACTTTTATAAACAATATCTGTTTATCAATGAGCTAGGCAAAGGTGTTCACATTTACGATTTGAAAGATGAAACCAATCCGGTTAAGATCAGTTTTTATGATATTCCGGGTAATTTTGATATTGCCGTCAAAGATAATATAATGTACGCTGACAATGCCATTGATCTGATAGCCATAGATATTACTGATATTGCTAACCCCAAAACGGTAAAAAGAATCGAAGATTTCAACAATCAATATATAAATTATGATCCGCAGCTATACTATGTTTATAGTGTAAAATCCAATGCCACTCAAATACTTGACTGCAGTAATCCGAACTTTGGACGAGGACAGTTTTTTGAAGGAGATCTTGCGAATTTTGATTCATCATCAGCGCCAAATTCCAGTGTAATAAATACTGGAAACAATTCTTCCTCGTCAGGAATAGGAGGATCATTTGCCAGATTTACTGTTGTGAATGACTATTTGTATACGGTCAATCACAGCACACTAAAATCTTATCTTATTTCTAATCCTTCCAACCCCGAATTCAAAAATACCAGTCAGTTGGGTTGGGGTATTGAGACCATATTTCCATATAAAGACAAGCTGTTTGTTGGGTCGAATGCCGGAATGTTTATTTTTGATAACTCCCGACCGGAAACCCCTGTGCTACTTTCCACATTTGAACACGCAAGAGCTTGTGACCCGGTTGTAGTTCATGAAAATACCGCCTATGTGACACTCAGAAATGGTAGCGAATGCAACGGATTTATCAACCAGCTTGATGTCATAGACATTAGCAATGTTCTCCAACCAAGACTTATTAAGTCCTATCCAATGAAACATCCACACGGCTTATCATATAGCGATGGAAAGATATTTCTGGCTGAAGGAGAATACGGTTTCAAAGTGTTGAATGTAGAAGACCCAAATAAAATAAATGAAATTGCCAACGTTGAAAACATACACAGTTATGATATGATTTCATTGACAAAAGAGCGATTATTTATGATCGGGGATGATGGATTTTATCAGTATAATGTCACAGATCCAAAACACCCTAAAGTAGTAAGTACCATCAAAATAAATGAATAATGAAGAGCCATAATTTTTCAATGACTTGTTTTTTTATGTTTTTCTATATATGGGCATATGCTCAGGAACCTACCACAGACAAAATTTACCTAAAGAACGGCAGTATAATTGCAGGCAAATTGATTCAGTACCATCCTGAAGATTCAGTTGTTTTTAAAATACAGGATGGCAATACGATTACCTTTTCATCAAAATTGGTAAAGAAGGTAAAAATGTATTCTGAAACTGAAATACGAAATACGTATTCATTCAGACAAAATACTTTTTACACTAGAAGTCAGCTTTCTATCCTGTACAAAAAAGATAATAGTGGCGTTTCATTTTCCCAAAGCGCAGGTTATCAATTCAAGCATTGGCTGGCTGTTGGCGCAGGTATTGGTGTTGATAATTATAGATTAGAACAAGGAAATAATTTAATGCCGGTATTTATAGAACTCAGAACTTTTTTATTGCAGCAAAATCTTAGCCCTTATTTTTCTTTGAGGGCAGGATACAGTTTTGCATTTGAGGATAAAAGCATTGGGCAAACAGAAGCTACAGGCAATTACTTTATAAATCCGGCGATAGGCTATCGACTGGGAGCGGGTTTCCCATATGTTGATATCTTTTGTGGAGCAAAATTTCAAAAAACGCAATATCAAACTGTAGACAGTTGGAGTAAATCACTATTTGATATTATATACAGGCGATATGACATTGGGATTGCACTGACTTTCTAAATTTCCGAGTATTGCATTTCATTAAAAAGAATGTGAGTGAATTTTATATATTCATTGGTAGACTTTGAAGAAAGTGTGTATCAAAAACAAAAAAGCCTCGTTCGTACCGCCGGTTCAAAAAACATACTACCGAAATGAAAAAATGATATTCTGCGAATTAGGTTAGTATTTTTGTTAAATAATTATTTGTTATTCAAGCCTGTCTTGTATATATTTGCTTAACAAATCGTACAGATGCAATATCCTGAAAAATTTAATACAGCAGAAAGTAAAGCTTTATTTATGAAAGGTGGAGAGATCATCGAGCTCGTGTCAGAGATTGTATCACTTATCCCCGAAGATCACGAAATGTTGAACGAAATAGCAAAATATATGATAGCAGACTCATATGTATTGCAGGTTAAAATTGTTGGTGCAGAGGCAGGTGGGCTTTATGATATTAAGATGGAGTGTGCTGCTTTGATACGGAAAGCAGGGAGGGATTTGTATGTGCAAAAATTTAGTCTGGAAATGTTTGATTTTGAGTATGTGAGTTACATGGATCTTTTACGTGACAAAGTCGATGAATACAAGGTGTTGTTTAAAGATTGGGTAGGTACATTTGATCCTTATCATGCCATTAAAGATGATTGGGGACTTTTTAACCCTCCTGGCATAGAGTTGCCGGACTTAGATGATGATGTCAGTGACTTTTTTGAAGATTTGGATGACGATTGATAGACTACATTTAGGTTATATTTGAAATTCCATCTTTGGTTTTCAAACTGGCTAATACAAAATCACCTTGCCCGCCAAAGGATAATTTTAGACAGATAAATTTTGCCATTCATATTAAAAGATTGATTAACGAAGAATAAATTTGTATAAGTAAGTTAAACAGACTTATATATATAACATATTATAATATGTAAAAAATAAAGTTGATGTACAGGACCTATCGAGTTATAGCCGAATAGTTACCGAAACAGTAAATACTTAGGATGTTGCATCATTCACTGAATAATAGTATTTTTACATTTTATAAAAAAAAATTGTTTGTATGAAAATCCGTATCAATGA
>Ga0335397_10008741_pt1 | contig 12738 bp, 12 predicted proteins | sample MAT04_FD_205740 | JGI IMG/M metagenome (GOLD analysis project Ga0335397, IMG submission 205740) | Freshwater microbial communities from Lake Fryxell liftoff mats and glacier meltwater in Antarctica - MAT-04 (spades assembly) (version 2) ...
GGCGGCGATCTCTCGGCCGCCTTTGCCGCCGCGCGCGGCAACCGTTTCACCGTGGTGAGCTTCACCACCGACTGGCGCTTCTCGCCGGCACGCAGCCGCGAGATCGTCAAGGCGCTGGTCGACAACCGCATCGACGTGAGCTACGCCGAGATCGCCGCACCGCACGGGCACGACGCCTTCCTGCTGGAAGACCCGCGCTACCACGGGCTGCTGCGCGCCACCTTCGAGCGCATCGGCAGGACCATCCGATGACCGCAGTGACGACCGAGATGCAGCTGATCGCCGACCTGGTGCCGGCTGGCGCCCGCGTGCTCGACCTGGGCTGCGGCGACGGCGCCCTGCTGGCGCACCTGCAGCAGGCCAAGGGCTGCAGCGGTTACGGCGTGGAGATCGCCGACGACAACCTGCTGGCCTGCGCACGGCGCGGCGTCAACGTGGTGCAGCTGAACCTGGAAGAAGGCCTGGCGCTGTTCGACGACCACAGCTTCGACGTGGTGCTGCAGCTGCAGACCCTGCAGCACCTGAAGAACACCGAGAGCATGCTGCGCGAGACCGCGCGGGTGGGGCGCATCGGCATCGTCAGCTTTCCCAACTTCGCCCACTGGCCCCACCGGCTGTCGGTGCTGGGCGGGCGCATGCCGGTGACCAAGACCCTGCCTTACCAGTGGTACGACACGCCCAACATCCGCGTCGGCACCTTCGCCGACTTCGAAGTGCTGGCCCGGCGCAACGGCCTCACCATCCTCGACAGCTTCGGCTTCCACAGCGGCCATGTGGTGCGGCGCTGGCCCAACCTGCTGGCCAGCGTGGCGGTGTTCAAGATCCAGCGCGGCTGAGGTCGGCGGCCGCTTCCAGCTTCACGCGCGTCAGCAGGCAGGGTAAAAAGCGGGCTCCCCAACCCAACCCAATCGGAGACTTCCCATGATCGGCTACATGACCCTCGGCACCAACGACCTGCCCCGCGCCATCCAGTTCTATGACGCCCTGCTCGGCCCGATGGGTGCCAAGCAGGTGATGGACCTCGGCCGTGGCCGCATCTGGGCAGCAGGCCCCGGCCAGCCGATGCTGGCGGTGATGACGCCCTACGACAAGCAGGCCGCCCAGCCCGGCAACGGCACCATGACGGCGCTGGCCTGCAAGGACAGCGCCGAGGTCGACGCCTGCTACCAGCGCGCCATCAGCCTGGGCGCCACCGACGAAGGCCCCAACGGTCCGCGCGGCACCGGCTTCTACGCCGGCTACTTCCGTGATCTGGACGGCAACAAGCTGTGCTTCTTCTGCATGGGCTGACCGGCTGCGACGCTGCGCCCGCATGGTCTCGACCCTCGCCACCCGCGACGGTCTGGCGTTGCAGCTTCACCCTGGCCCGGCCCCGGCCGGCCCGGTGCATGGCACGGTGCTGGTGTTGCACGGCCTGGGCGAGCATGCCGGCCGGTCGCCCGCTCTCGACCCCAGCATGTCGGCCGGGCGGCAAGCGCTGCTGGCTGGGCCGTGCCCAGGTTGCTGCTGTGCGCAGGCGCCGACCGTCGTGTGGCGCCACGCGGCAACTTGCCTTCGCCGCTGCCGCGCCGCCGGCATGCATGCTTGGTCAGCCGGCGCTACGATGGCAAGGACCGGGAGTCTTCAACGCGCCCGGCCGCGCCCAGGTGCTGGCCGCGCCCACCGACTGGCTGGCCACCGCGCCGCCGCCCGCCAAATTGCCCGCTGAATGACCCGCCACCCAGGAGCCCACATGAACGCCCGCGACCCGAACCTGCCGCTGCAACCCGACGAAGCCAGCGCCCTGGGCGCGTTTGCCAGCCGCCGCTGGGACGAGGCCATCGTGCCCGCGCTCGCCGACTACATCGCCATCCCGGCCAAGAGCCCGATGTTCGACGCCGACTGGGCTGCCAACGGCCATATCGAGCGGGTCGTGCGTGACGCCGCGCAGTGGGTGGAGAGCCGGAACGTGCCCGGTCTCACGCTCGAAGTGGTGCGTATCGCCGGCCGCACGCCGGTGATCTTCTTCGAGATTGCAGCCACCAAGGCCGCCAGCACCGACACCGTGGTGGTCTACGGCCACCTCGACAAGCAGCCCGAGTTCACCGGCTGGCGCAACGACCTGGGGCCCTGGACGCCCAAATACGCCGACGGCCTGCTCTACGGCCGTGGCGGCGCCGACGACGGCTATGCGGTGTATGCCGCCATCACCGCAGTCGAATCGCTCAAGGCCCAACACCTGCCGCACCCGCGCATCGTCGGCCTGATCGAAACCTGCGAGGAGAGCGGCTCGCACGACCTGCCGCCCTACCTGGACGCGCTGCGCACCCGGCTGGGCAACGTCAGCCTGGTGGTGTGCCTGGATTCCGGCGCCGGCAACTACGACCAGCTGTGGCTCACCACCAGCCTGCGCGGCATGGTCTCGGGCATGCTGAAGGTGGAGATCCTCACCGAAGGCGTGCATTCGGGCGACAGCAGCGGCGTGGTGCCCAGCAGCTTTCGCATCCTGCGCCATGTGCTCGACCGGCTGGAGGACTCAGCCACCGGCCGCTTGCTGCCCGAGTTCTTCCACTGCGACATCCCGGCCGACCGGGCCGAGCAGGTCAAATCGGCGGCCGCCATCCTGGGCGACCAGGCCTGGAAGACCTTCCCCTGGGCCTGCGGCGCCGACGGCGCTGCCGCGTTGCCCACCACCACCGACCCGGTGCAGGCCCTGCTGAACCGCCACTGGCGGCCCACGCTGTCGGTCACCGGCGTGGACGGCTTCCCCGAGATGAAGAGCGCCGGCAATGTGCTGCGGCCCTACACCGCCTTCAAGCTGAGCCTGCGCCTGCCGCCGCTGGTGGACGGCCATCAGGCCTCGATCAAGCTCAAGACCCTGCTGGAAGACAACGCGCCGTACAACGCCCGCGTCACCTTCCACCCCGATGGACGCGCTGGCGCGCTGGGCGCCAATGGCTGGAACGCGCCGAGCCTGGCGCCCTGGCTGGAAACCGCGCTCGACACCGCTTCGCAAGCGCAATTCGGCGCACCGCTGGCCTACATCGGCCAGGGCGGCACCATCCCGCTGATGAGCATGCTGCAGCAAGGCTTCCCGGCGGCGCAGATGATGGTCTGCGGCGTGCTCGGCCCCAAGAGCAATGCCCACGGGCCGAATGAGTTCCTGCATGTGCCGTATGCCAAGCGGCTGACGGCGGCGGTGGCCCAGGTGATCGCGGCGCATCCCTGAGAGCGCCCCCAGACCTGCCGCTGCGCGTCAGGCCCCCCAAGGGGGATGAGGAAACTTGGGAGCGGCCCGGCGTTTCCTCATGAGCCTGAACGCACCACGGGCGCCTCGTCGGCGCCCGTGGTGGCTGCATGCGCTGGCGCCTTTGCTGGCCGCCAGTGGGTTCAGATCACCGGGTGACCGGCGCTTCGGTCTGGGCAACGTTGCTGCCGGGCCGGTTGCTGCGGCTGGCCGGCACACGGTCGGCAGCCTGGCCTTCGCCGGCGGCCGTCAGGGTGCCGGCAGCGCGGGCGGCCAGCAGTTCGGCGATCACGGCGGCGCGGTCAGGCCCGGCCGAGGCCAGCACCATGGTCGCGCCGGTGGTCGCGCCTTGACCGGCGGCCACGCCTTCACCGGCGACCACCAGGCTGCCGCTGTTGCGGGCGGCCAGGTAGTCGGCCTGCACTGCGGCGCGGCTCAGGGTGGACACGGCCGGCGCCGGCGCGTCCAGGAATTCGCCGGCAGCCATCGCCGAACCGGCGCCCAGCAGGGACAGGGCGGCGACGGTGGCGAGGGTGAACAGGGTGTTGTTGGTGGTCATGGTGGATTCGTCTTGCGTTGATTGGGGTAGGGTGGGGTGGGTGGCGGTGCCAGGCCCGGCAACGGGCGGTGGTTGCCGGTTTCGGTCACTTGTGGACGGCGCCACCGCTCCAGGCCATGTCGGTGCCGGCTTGGGCGCTGCGGCGGGTGTCGACCACCGGCGTGTAGCTCGCCAGGCCTTCGCCGGCAGTGCCCAGCGTGCCAGCGGCGCGGGCAGCCAGCACGGCGGCGCGCACGGCGGCACGGTCCAGGCCGGTCGGGGCCAGTGCCAGCGGCTTGTCGGCCGCCAGGCCTTGGCCGGCGGCGCCCAGGGTGCCGGCGCTGCGGGCGGCCAACACCTCGGCTTGCACCGCAGCGCGGCTCAAGGTCGACATGGCAGGCGCCGGGGCGTCGAGAAACTCGCCAGCGGCCATGGCCGAGCCGGCGCCGAGCAGTGACAGGGCAGCGATGGCGGCAATGGTGGTCAGGGGCTTGTTGACAGACATGATGAACTCCAGGTTGAAACGGTTGAAAGTGGGCCGGCTCGGGGCGCGCAGTGGGTCTCGGTCAATCCGGGTCCCGTGGGTCGCTTTACGGTTCCGGCTCATCGATGGATGCAACTTTAAGTAGTTGCCCGGCTGGGAAAAACCAGCAAATCATCAATGCTTCATTGCGCTGACGCGAATAATCAGCGGCCTTGATTTTCTTTTACCACTTGTTTTGCAAATGAAGATCTAAGATCCGGCATGGACCAAATGCGTGCGATGCGGGTGCTTGCCCGGGTGGCGGATGAAGGCAGCTTTGCTGCGGCAGCACGTGCGCTGGACATGGCGCCTGCGGTGGTCACCCGGGTGATCGGCGACCTCGAAGAGCAACTGGGCGCTCGGCTGATGAACCGCACCACCCGGCGCCTGTCGTTCACCGACGCGGGCGACGACTACCTGCAGCGGGTGCGCCAGATCCTGGCCGACGTGGACGAAGCTGCGGTGCGGGTCGGCAATGCCACCGGCGCGCCCCGTGGGCACCTGCGTGTGCTGGTGCCACCGGCCCTTGCAGTGCACCAGTTGGTGAAGCACCTGGGCAGCTTTCGCCGCCAGTACCCCCAGGTGACTGTCGAACTGCACTCGCCCGGCCCGGTGGAGAGCGTCGATGACAGCTTCGACCTGACGATCCTGTCGTTGCGCAGCGCGCTGGACGGCGATTTCATCGCCCGCCGCCTGGCCCGCACCGAGGTGGTGATGTGTGCCTCGCCCGAGTACCTTGACCAGCGTGGGCGCCCCGGCCATCCCCATGAGCTGGCCGGGCACGACACTTTGCTGCCGCCGATCAGCGAGTTGCAGCGTGGCGTCACCTTCCTTGCGGGTGGCCAGGGCCCGGACGACGCGCCGGTGCAGTCGGTCACCCTGATCCCCAAGCGGCCAGTGCTGACGAGCAGCCACATCGACACCACCTATGCCGGCGCGCTGCACGGCCTGGGCATCGCCGCCCTGCCTTCGTTCGCGCTGGAAGACGCCTTGCAGGAGCATGCGCTGGAGCGGGTGCTGCCGATGTGGCGGCTGTTCTCGCTGAACATCTGGGCAGCGATGCCCAGCCGCAAGCACCTGCCGGCGCGCACGCGGGTGTTTCTCGACTTCCTGATCGACCTGTTCGGCGGCGAGGACCGCGACCCCTGGCTGATCGCCGCCGGCTGCGAGACGCGGCCCTGGGCCGGGCCAGCGGCCGCGCCACCTTCAGCGCAGTGAGAAGGCGGTGGTCGTCAGCGCACCGGTCATCGGCTCCAGCAGCCCGATCAGCGGCTTGAGCGCGCGGTAGCGCAGCGCCACCTTGGTGGCATAGGCGAAGAAGCGCGGCAGGTCGGCGGCATACGCCGGCTTGCCGTCGCGGTGCTTCAGGCGGCAGAAGATCCCCAGCACCTTCAGGTGGCGCTGCAGGCCCATCCACTCCAGCGCACGCCAGCACTCGCCGAAGTCGCTGGCCATGGCGTGCTCGCCCAGCAGGCCGGCATCACGTGCCTGCTGCCACCAGCGGGCGGCCCAGTCGATCTCCTGCTCTTCGTCCCAGCTGTGGAAGGCGTCGCGCAGCAGCGAGGCGATGTCGTAGGTCACCGGGCCGACCACCGCGTCCTGGAAGTCGAGGATGCCCGGGTTGGGCGTGGACAGCATCAGGTTGCGCGGCATCCAGTCGCGGTGCACCACCACCGCAGGCTGCGCCAGCGCGCTGGCCACCAGGGTGTCGCACAGCCTGTCCCAGGTGGCTTGCTGGGCGGCGGTCCAGGTGATGCCGTACTCGCGCTGCACGCACCAGTCAGGAAACAGCGCCAGCTCGCGCCGCAGCAGGGCGTCGTCATAGGCCTGCAGGCCGCTGCCGTCCATGCGGCGCTGCCACTGCACCAGCGCCGCCACGGCCTCGCGCATCAGCCGGTCGGCCGCGGCAGGCGCCGCCGCCTGCAGCGCCGGCAGGTACAGCCGGCTGCCCAGGTCGGCCAGCAGCAGGAAGCCCTGCGCTGCATCTGCGGCCAGCACTGCGGGTGCATGCAGGCCGGCGGCGGTGATGCGTGCGGCGATGTCGACGAAGGGCCGCACGTCTTCCTGTGGCGGCGGTGCGTCCATCACGATGCGGCTGCTGCCATCGGCCGCCTGCACCCGCAGGTAGCGCCGGAAGCTGGCATCGGCCGAGGCCGGTGCCAGGCTGCCGGCTTGCAGGCCCTGTGCGTCGGCCAGCGGCTGGAACCAGCGCCAGAACGCAGCCTCGCGCTGGGCGTCGGGCCAGGCCACGGCGGCGGCGGCCGGGCCCTGGGGCTGCGCGGAATCGGGCGGGGCAGACGACATAATCCGGCAGATTCTACGAACCGGTCCCACGGTGGCGCCAGCCGGCTGGCCATCCCGCTCTCCAGCCACTTCCGTGCATCCTGCCCGCGCCGCCACTTCCGCTGCCCCGTACCCCGCCTGCCGCCGCGCGCTGACTGCGCTGGCGGCCACTGCGCTGTGCCACCAGTTGGCGCTGGCCGCCGAGCCGCTGCAGCCCGGCACCACGCTGCAGCCCGGCACCACGCTGCAGCCCAGCACCACGCTGCGGCGTTCGACCACCAGCGATGCGGCGCGCCAGCAGCCGCTGATCCTGCAGGCCGACGATCTGAAGGTGCGGCCCGACCTGGACGCGGTGGCCGAAGGTGCGGTCGAGTTCCGCCGTGCCGGCATGCTGATCAAGGCCGACCGGCTGCGCTACGACAGTGCCAGCGACACTGCCCTGGCCAAGGGCAAGGTGTTCATCGGTCGAGACGGCGTGCGCTACAGCGGCACCGAGCTGCAGCTGCAGGTGCAGCGCTTCGAGGGCTACTTCCTGCAGCCCGAGTTCGCCTTCGACCGCCTGGGCGCGGGCGGCCGCGCCGACCGCATCGACTTCCTCGACAGCGAGCGCTCACGCGCCTACAACGCCGTCTACACCAGTTGCCCGCGCGATGGTGGCGGCGAGCCCGATTGGCTGCTGCGCACCGACCGGGTCAAGCTCGACTTCGAGACCAACGAGGGCGTGGCCGAAGGCGCGGTGCTGCAGTTCCTGGGCGTGCCGATCCTCGGCCTGCCGGTGCTGAGCTTTCCGCTCACCGACGACCGCAAGAGCGGCTGGCTGCCGCCCACCGTGGGGCTGGACAGCCGCAGCGGCTTCGAGCTGGGTGTGCCCTATTACTGGAACATCGCGCCCAACCGCGACGCCACCTTCACGCCCACGCTGCTCACCCGCCGCGGGCTGGCGCTGGACAGCGAGTTCCGCTACCTCGAGCCGCGCCACAACGGCCGCCTGCGCCTGCACCTGCTGCCCGGCGACCGCACGGTGCGCAGCACCCGCTCTGCCTGGGAGGTCGACAACGAGGGCTGGCTGGGCCGCTCCACCCGCTACCGCGCCAAGCTGCTGCGGGTGTCCGACGACAACTACTGGAAAGACTTTCCGCAGGTCGTGCCGTCCACTTCGCCGCGGCTGCTGGGGCAGGACCTGCAACTGCAGCGCGACCTGGCCACCGCGCTGGGGCCGCTGCAGGCCTATGCCCGGGTGCAGCACTGGCAGGTGCTGCAGAGCGGCAGCGGCAGTGACCTGATCGTCGCGCCCTACCAGCGCAGCCCGCAGCTGGGCCTGCGGCTGGCGCCGGTGCTGCCCGCCGGGCTGCAGGCGTCGCTGCAGACCGAGGTCAACCACTTCACCCGCACCAGCGGCACCGCCGACCCCGGCGCGTCCACCGGCTGGCGCTGGCATGCGCTGGGCCAGCTCAGCCGGCCCTTCGGCTGGGCCGGCGCCTGGCTCACGCCGCGCCTCGCGTTCAACGCCGCCAGCTACAGCTTCGACACCCCGGGCCAGGACCGCCAGCGCGCATCGCGCCTGATCCCCACCGCCAGTGTCGATGCCGGCATGGTGTTGGAGCGCGACAGCGCCTGGTTCGGCCGCGCCCAGCGCCAGACCCTGGAGCCGCGCCTGCTCTACGTCAACACGCCCTTCCGTGACCAGAACGGCCTGCCCAACTTCGACGCCGCCGAGCGCGATTTCAACGCGGTGTCGATCTATGCCGAGAACGCCTTCTCCGGCATCGACCGGGTGAGCGACGCGCACCAGATCACTGCCGGCGTCACCACCCGGCTGGTCGACGTGGCCACCGGCGCCGAGACGCTGCGCCTGGGCCTGGCCCAGCGCATCCGCCTGCGCGACCAGCGCGTGGTGCTGTCCGGCGCGGTGCTGACGCAGCGCTTCTCCGACGTGCTGGTCGAAGGCAGCAGCTCGGTCTTCAACCCCTGGAAGCTCGATGCCGCGCTGCAGTACAACCCCGACAACCGCAGCGTGGTGCGCTCGATCGTCGGTGTGCGTTTCCAGCCCGGGCCGTTTCGCACGCTGTCGGCCGGCTACCGCCTGGCGCGTGGCCTGTCCGAGCAGGTGGAAGTCGGCTGGCAATGGCCGCTGTGGCGCGGCCTGGCCGCGCCGGTGGGGGCGTCCGGCGGTTGCGGCGGCACGCTGTATGCCGTGGGGCGGCTGAACTACAGCCTGCGCGACCGCCGCGCGACCGATTCACTGATCGGCGCCGAGTACGACGCCGGCTGCTGGATCGCCCGCATCGTCTCCGAGCGCCTGTCCACCGGCCGCGCCGAGGCCACCACCCGGCTGATGCTGCAGCTGGAGCTGGTCGGCCTGTCGCGCCTGGGTTCCAACCCGCTGCAAGCCTTGAAGGACAATGTCCCCGGTTACCGGCTGCTGCGCGAGCCGCGAGGCACCCCGTTCTCCCCACCCGAGCCATGACCCATACCCCACCCTTTTCCGGCCGGCGCAGCCTGGCCTGGGCCCTGGCCGCCGCCCTGGCCTGCGCCAGCGTGCAGGCGCAGACCGCCCGCGCGCCCAGCCGCTCGGGCGACTTCATCGTGGCGGTGGTCAATTCCGAGCTGGTCACCGCGGTTGAACTGCAGCAGCGGCTCGAGCGCATCCAGGCCGACGCGCGCCGCGACGGCACCCGCCTGCCGGACGCCGACACCCTGCGCCAGCAGGTGCTGGACGTGCTGATCGACGAGCGGGTGCAGACCACCCATGCGCGCGAAAGCGGCCAGCGTGTGGACGACGGCGACATCGACCGCGCCATCGCCAACATCGCCGCGCAGAACCAGCTCACGCTGGTGCAGCTGCGCGACCGCCTGCGCGCCGACGGCATGGACCTGCCGCGCTTTCGCAGCAACCTGCGCGACCAGATCCTGGTCGAGCGGGTGCGCGAGCGCGAAGTCAACCAGCGCATCCGCATCACCGACGCCGACATCGACCGCACGTTGCAAGAGCGCCAGGCACAGGCCGCCGCCGGCGCGCAGCTGAACCTGGCGCAGATCCTGGTGACGGTGCCCGAAGGCGCCACCGCCGACGTGGTGGCACAACGCCAGGCGCGCGGCGAGCAGGCCCTGGCGCGGCTGCGCGCCGGCGAAGATTTCACCAAGGTGGCGCGCGAGCTCAGCGAAGACGCCAACCGCGAGGCCGGTGGCGAGCTGGGGCTGCGGCCCGCAGACCGCCTGCCCGACCTGTTCGTCGGCGCCACCCAGGGCGTACCGGTCGGGCAGGTCACGGCGCAAGTGGTGCGCAGCGCGGCGGGTTTCCACATCCTGAAGGTGCTGGACCGCCAGTCCGACGACCCGTTCAAGGTGACGCAGACCCGCGCCCGCCACATCCTGGTGCGCGCCACCGACGCCGCACAGGCCGCCCAGGTGGGCCGCCGGCTGGAGACGCTGCGCGCACAGATCGAGCGCGGCGAGCGCAAGTTCGAGGACGTGGCGCGCGAGGTCTCTGAAGACGGCAGCGCAGCGGCGGGCGGCGACCTGGGCTGGGCCGCGCCCGGCAATTACGTGCCCGAGTTCGAGGAGGCGATGAACCGCCTGCCGCTGGGCGGCATCTCGCCGCCGGTGGGCTCGCGCTTCGGCGTGCACCTGATCCAGGTGATCGAACGCCGCAGCGCCACGCTCGACCCGAAAGAAGTGCGCGAGCAGGCGCGCAGCCGGCTGCGCGAGTCCAAGTTCGAGAGCACTTACGTCGACTGGGCAAAGGAACTGCGCCTGCGCGCTTACGTCGAGTTGCGCGAGCCGCCGATTTGAGCCGCCATGTCGCCCGCAAGCGCTTCGGCCAGCACTTTCTGGTCGACGCGGTGGTGATCGACCAGATCGTGCGGGCCATCGCGCCGCGGCCCGGCCAGCTGCTGGTGGAAATCGGCCCCGGCCTGGGCGCGTTGACCCAGCCGCTGCTGGAGCGCTGCGGCGCCCTCACCGTGGTCGAGCTCGACCGGGATCTGGCGGCCCGTTGGCGCCAGCGCCCGGGCGTCACGGTGGTCGAGGCCGACGTGCTGCGGGTTGACTTTGCTGCCTTGGCCGATGCCGCTGGTGCGCCGCTGCGGGTGGTCGGCAACCTGCCCTACAACATCTCCACGCCGATCCTGTTCCACCTGCTGGCGGTGGCGGCGCGGGTGGTCGACCAGCACTTCATGCTGCAGAAGGAAGTGGTCGACCGCATGGCCGCCGGCCCTGGCGGCAAGGAGTACGGGCGCCTGAGCGTGATGCTGCAGTGGCGCTACCGCATCGAGGCCCTGTTCGGCGTGCCGCCTGCGGCCTTCGACCCACCGCCCAGGGTGGACTCGGCCATCGTGCGCATGCAGCCGCTGGCGCAGCCGCCGCAGCTGGACGAGACGCGCTTCTCGGCGTTGGTGATGGTGGCTTTCTCGCAGCGCCGCAAGCTGCTGCGCCACACCCTGGGCCGCTGGCTCGACGAACAGGGCTTCGGCGGCCAGTTCGACACCCAGCGCCGCGCCGAGGAAGTGCCGGTGGCCGAGTACGTGGCGCTGGCGCAGTCGCTCACGGCGTGAGCGCCACCGGCAGGCGCCCATGAAAAGCGGCGCGCAGGCCGCTTCAGTGCAGCAGGCGCCGCAGGTTCAGGCGGCGCAGGCTCAGGCGGCGTTCAGCCACATCGCGGTGTCGAAGGCGCTGCTCATCATCGGCATGTTCATGCCGAAGTTGGGGTTGGTGCCGTTCTTCGGCGCGGCCTTGGGCGCGGGCTTGACCGGCTCCTGGGCCGCCTCGTTCACCCGTTCCCAGGCGCTGGATTCAGTCGCACGGGCCACGGCGAAGGAATAGAAGCAGCGAAACGCAATGCGCCGCTCACCCCAGAAGTCGGCTGCGTCGCGGAAGACGTCGAGCAGTTGCTCACGTGCCTCGCGGTCGAAGCGGGCGTTGTCTGGCAATTGCTCCAGCACCACCACGAAGCCGGGCTGGCTGCCGGCGCGGTGCACCAGGTCGGTCATGCAGTCGAACAGCGCGTCGAGGTTCTTGCCGAAGTGCGCCGGGAACAGGAACGACTCGGCGATCTTGTCGAGCACGTCCTGCTTGGACTGCGCCTCGGTGAGGTTGGCATAGAGGAAGTGCTGGCCAGCGCCTTCGGCAGCGGTCATCAGGTCTTCGACGCGGTAGGCACGGATGGCCTGCACGATATTGGGACGGACGGTCTGCAGCAGCATGGTCGCGTTCCTCCTGGATCTAAGAGTTGTTGGTTCTGGATCGAACACCGTTCACTGCGCAATCAGCTTGAAGCTGGCGTAGTGGTCGGCGGTGAAAAAACAGGCTTCAGGTGCCGTGGGCCGCTCGCCGCCGCACACGATGCGCCTTGCGCCGCGGTCTGGCGACCCCGGCGTGCGCACGGTGTACTCCCGGTAGAACCCCCGCTCGGCCCGCGGCAGCAGGCGTTCACGGTTGCCGAAGACCGAGCCATCCTTGCGGTAGGGAAACGGTCCGCCAGCGTGGATCAGCCGGTGTGTGGTGCGCGCTTCGGGCGGCAAGGTGGACAACGCCACCGTGCCCAGGTTGTCCATCGGACCCCTGGCCTGCACCGCTGCACCCACCAGCATGGCCGCCATCAGCCCCACCACCGTGCCGACCACCGTGCCCACCACAGCCGACGATCTGGCCCCCCAGCGGCGCAGGGGATGCTTCATCGGTGACCGACCGGCCTCACAAACGGGTTCCACGGGTTGACCCTGAAATCTGAGGTTCGAATGCTACCGGAACGGCTCCTGAAACTCAAGCGGCTGCCTCAAATTTGGGCATGCGAAACGGGCATTGAGTGGGCGCTCACAATCCGGAAACATGACATGAATCAGGCACTTGCGAACCTGTCAAGGCCTTGACATCGCTCAATTCGGCCACTGGCCCACCCGGATGCGGGTCGCACAGACTTGGTGCATCGGGGTGACTGCCGGCACTCCGCACCGGCCTTCACCGGCACCCCGCGCCCGGGGCCCGCGTCGGCAACCGCCGGCTGCGCTCAGCGGGCTGCGTTGGCGTCGACCACCGTCAGCGCAGTCATGTTGACGACGCGCCGCACGGTGGCTGACGGCGTCAGGATGTGCGCCGGCCGGGCGGCACCGAGCAGCACCGGGCCGATGGCGATGCCGCCGCCAGCGGCGGTCTTCAGCAGGTTGTAGCTGA
>Ga0335397_10008742_pt1 | contig 12737 bp, 15 predicted proteins | sample MAT04_FD_205740 | JGI IMG/M metagenome (GOLD analysis project Ga0335397, IMG submission 205740) | Freshwater microbial communities from Lake Fryxell liftoff mats and glacier meltwater in Antarctica - MAT-04 (spades assembly) (version 2) ...
GCGTCGTGCCGTACTTGCGACCCGATGGCAAGACCCAGGTCACCTTCGACTACGTCGATGGCCGGGCAGTGAAGCTGTCGCACGTGCTCGTCAGCACTCAGCACGCCGACGGCATCGACCGCGACACGGTGATCCGCCCCGATCTGATCGAGCACGTCATCCGCCCGGTCGTCCCGGCCGAGTTCGCGGACGACGACTACAACGTCTTCGTCAACCCGACCGGCAAGTTCGTCGTCGGAGGCCCGCACGGCGACACCGGCCTCACCGGTCGCAAGATCATCGTCGACACCTACGGCGGCATGGGCCGTCACGGCGGCGGCGCCTTCAGCGGCAAGGACCCGAGCAAGGTCGACCGCTCCGCCGCCTATGCGGCCCGCTGGGTGGCCAAGCACGTCGTCGCCTCCGGCGCTGCCGCCCGCTGTGAGGTGCAGGTGGCCTATGCCATCGGCGTGGCCCACCCGGTGAGCATCCTCGTCGAGACGTTCGGCACGAACACCGTCGACGAGGCCACGATCGTCAAGGGTGTTCGCGACGTGTTCGACCTCCGCCCGGCCGCGATCGTGCGCGACCTCGACCTGAAGCGTCCGATCTACCGCAAGACCGCGGCGTACGGCCACTTCGGTCGCAACCTGCCGGAGTTCACATGGGAGCACACCAGCAGGCTCGAAGCGTTCCGCAGCGCCGTCGGTCTCTGACGGCCCTCGTCCCGGGTTCGGGGCCTCGTCTCATCAGCTGGCCCCGGATCAGCTGGCCCCGGATCAGCTGGCCACGCGTGGTCTCGGCGTGGTGATCACCGCCACCGTCCTGCCCGATGTCACGGGCCTCGACAAGACCTTCGACTACCTCGTTCCCGACGAACTCGCCGATCTGGTGCGCGTCGGTTCGCTGGTGCGGGTGCCATTGCATGGCCGCCGTGTCGGTGGCTGGGTCCTCCGTGTCGGGCGACCCGATGCTGCTCGGCTCGCCGAGGTGCCGTTGGAGCGGTTGGTGCCGATCGCCAAGTGGTCGGGGCACGGACCGTTCCCCGACGTGATCGACCTCGCGGGGTGGGCAGCGGTGCGTTGGGGCGTTGGACGGTTGCGACCGTTCCTCGTGTCGGCCAGCCCGCCGCGGATGGTTGCCGGTCTGGCCGCACCGCTGGCGCTCGCGACTCGGAGGCTCGACGGGGCCAGCGACGGCGCGCGGCAGCTGCTCGCCGACGGTGGAGGTGTGATCAGGGTGAGTCCCTCCGATGATCCCACGCCGATCGTGCTCGCCGCGGCCGAACGCGGTCGGATCCTGGTGCTGCACCCGTCGCAGGACGACGTCGGCCTGCTCGCCGCACGACTGCGCGGTCATGGCATCGGCGTCGCCGTGCTGCCCGACGGTTGGTCGTCGGCTGCCTCGGGAGCCGCACACATCGTGATCGGCACCCGTCGTGCATCGTGGGCGAGCGTGCCCGACCTCGCCGCGATCGTGGTCCTCGACGAGCACGACGAGGCGCTGCAGGAGGAACGCACCCCGACGTGGCACGCGCGTGATCTGGCGATCGAGCGGGGCCGCCGACTCGGAGCGCCGGTGGTACTCGTGTCGCCGTGTCCGACCGTCACCTCGCTCGCATGGTCCGGCGCGCGCTGGATGCGTCCGTCGGCCGACGCCGAGCTCGACGGCTGGCCGGTCGTCGAGCTGATCGACCGCAACGAGGAGGGTGACGACCCGTGGAAGCGATCGCTCGTCACCAGCCGCCTGATCGAGGCGATCCGCAACCCTGCCGCGCTCGTCGTATGCGTGCACAACGCCCCCGGGCGGGCGCGCCTCCTGGCGTGCAGATCGTGCAGATCGTTGCTCGCCTGCGAGCGCTGTGACGCGTCGGTGCAACAGCGCGACGACCAGACCCTCGTCTGTCGCCGGTGCGGTACCACCCGCCCTCCGGTCTGTCAGCAGTGCGGATCGACTGCGCTCGCCAACGTCCGCCCGGGCGTCACCAGACTCCGCGAGGAGTTGGAGAAGGCAGCTGCCCGTCACGTCGTCGCCGTGACCGGCACCAGTGATGAAGCGTTGCCGTCGGCGGGCGTGTACGTCGGCACGGAAGCGGTGCTCCACCGTGTGCGTGATGCCGACGTGGTCGCCTTCGTCGACATCGACGCAGAGCTGCTCGCCCCGCGCTATCGAGCGGCCGAACAGGCGATGGCGCTGCTGGTGCGTGCGGCGCGTCTGCTCGGCCCGCGGCGTGACGATCGGCGCCTGCTCGTGCAGACGTTCCGTCCCGATCACGAGGTGCTACAGGCTGCGGTACGCGCCGACCCGGGGCGGCTCGCGAAGGTGGAGGCCGCCCGTCGTCGTGACCTCGGGTTGCCGCCGTTCAGCGCACTGGCGCGGGTGAGCGGCGAGGGCGCAGCCGAGTTCGTCGAGTCGTTGCCGGTGCTGTCGGCGGCCGACGGCGACGGCTTCCTGCTCCGTGCGGGTGACTGGGACGAGCTGGGCGGGATGCTCGCCGAGGCCCCGCGGCCCAAGCATGCACGGCTGCGGATCGAGGTCGATCCTGTCAGGCGCTGATCCCTGCCAGGCGATGCCTGGTGTCGACCCCTGCCTGGAGATGCCAGCCGATCTCAGCCGATGTCCGGTGCGTCGGTGCCGCGCACGCGCAGCACGCGGAATCCTGCGCCGGTGGACACGCGGTCGGTGGGCAGGCCGTGCTCGGTGAGCCAGCGCAACAGCGAGTCGGCGCCCAGGTGCTTCTGTACCACCAGGTGCGCCTCGGCCCCCGGCGCCAGTCGCGGCAACCAGCGCAGCAGCAGCTCGTGCAGCGCCTCCTTGCCGATGCGGATCGGTGGGTTGCTCCAGACCGCAGCGAAGCGGAGTTCGGCCGGTACCCCGTCTGGCGCGACCACTCGGACGTTGGTGAGCCCGTGCCGCAGGGCGTTCAGCGCACACAGGTCGCGGGCCCGGCGGTTCACGTCGAGCGCCCACACCGTGGCGGCAGGGGAGCGGCGCGCCATCGTCAAGGCGATCGCTCCGGTGCCGCAGCCGATGTCGAGCAGGTCGCCGGTCGCCGGGGGAGCCTCGAGCGTGATCAACAGCAGCTTCGTACCGGTGTCGATCTGCCCGTACCCGAACACGCCTCGATCGGTGGTGAGCGTGAGCTCTCCGTCGGGCAATTTCCAGACGACATCCACCGGTGACGACGCCACCGTCGGGTCGTCGTCGAAGTACTGGCTCATCCGGTGCGCGCTCCTCGGGGTCTGACTCGTGGCTCGGTAGCCTTGCACGCATGGCGTACACGATCCGCACCTTCGGCGATCCGGTGCTGAAGGCCCAGGCTGCGAAGGTCACCGACATCGACGGCAAGATCGCCCGGCTGGTCGACGACATGTTCGACACGCTGTACACCAGCGACTCCGGCATCGGCCTGGCCGCTCCGCAGATCGGCGTGCAGAAGCAGATCTTCGTGTGGGACATGGACGACGAGCCGATGGTGATCTTCAACCCCGAGATCGTCGAGAGTCGCGGTGAGTGGGTGTACGACGAGGGCTGCCTCAGCATCCCCGGTCTGTACGTCGAGATGCTCCGCCCCGACGAGGTCCTGATGCGTGGTGTCGACATCGACGGCAACACGATCGAGATCGAGGCGAGCGAACTCGCCGGACGTCTCTTCCAGCACGAGATCGACCATCTCAACGGTGTGCTGATGTTCGATCGGATGACGCCCGAGCAGCGCAAGGAAGCATTCGCCGAGTACCGGCGGATCACCGAGCAGGCGTCGGCAGCGGCGCCCAAGCGCCGCCTGCGCCTGAAGTGACCGGCGCCAGCCCCGACGCCACGTCCGACGCCATGTCCGTCGCAGCCCGACGATTCGTCCCCGCTCGTCTCGTCTACTTCGGTACGCCTGCGATGGCGGTGCCGCCGCTCGATGCACTCGTCGCTGCCGGCTTCGATGTCGTGTGCGTGGTCACGAGGATCGACAAACGTCGGGGACGGGGGAGTGATCTGCTGCCGAGTCCGGTGAAGGCGGCGGCGGAGCGGCTCGGTCTGCCCGTGGTGCACACCGTCGACGAGGCCGTCGACCTCGGCGCGGACCTCGGCGCCGACCTCGGCGTGGTGGTGGCGTTCGGCCAACTCGTCAAACCACACGCACTCGCGGCCCTGCCGATGGTGAACCTGCACTTCTCGTTGCTGCCGCGTTGGCGCGGCGCAGCGCCCGTCGAGCGAGCGCTGCTGGCTGGCGACACCGTCACCGGGGTCTGCCTGATGCAGCTCGATGAGGGTCTCGACACCGGTCCGATCCACGCGGTGGTGGAGGTGCCGATCGCCCCCGATGCCACGGGCGAATCCCTGCGAACCGACTTGGTCGAGGTGGGCACACGGCTGCTCGTCGATGAACTCCGGCGTGGCCTCGGAGCGCCGGTGCCGCAGATCGGCGAACCCACCTCCGCCGCCAAGCTCGGCCCAGACGATCTGCGCCTCGATTGGCTCGGGCCGGCACGCCTGCGCGATCGCCAGGTGCGACTCGGTGGCGCATGGACCACGTTCAGGGGCAAGCGATGCAAGGTGCACACGGTCGAAGTGCTCGACCCCGATGCGGTCGGTGACGCGCTCACCGATGCCGCAGCTGGCGACGTGGGCGGCCTGCGCCTCGTGACCGTGCAACCGGACAGCAAGGCACCCATGTCGTATCGAGACTTCGCCAACGGTGCCAGGCCCACCACCGGTGAGCGGTTCGAATGAACGCGCGTGAGATCGCATTGCGATGTCTGCAGCGCATCGAGCACGACGGTGCCTACGCGAACCTCGTCGTCCCTGCGGCGCTGGCCACGTCGGGCCTCGAGACGCGCGACCGGGCCTTCGTCACCGAACTCGTGTATGGCACCACCCGGATGCGTCGTGCGTGCGACGCAGTCATCGACCGGTTCGTGCTCACCGAACCCGACGCCAACACTCGCTCGGTGCTGCGCCTCGGCGCATATCAGCTGGTGTTCGCAGGTGTGCCGCCTCACGCCGCAGTGGGCGAGACGGTGGCGATCGCGCCGAAGCGCACTCGCGGCTTCGTGAATGCGGTGCTCCGCAAGGTGTCTCGACTGCACATGGTGTGGCCGGACGAGGCCACGGAACTGAGCTACCCCGATTGGATCGTCGATCGCCTGGACCACGAACTGGGCGCGGCCGACGCTCGGGCTGCGCTCGTTCGGATGAACGAGCCGCCGCCCGTCTCGGTCCGCGACGACGGCTACACCCAGGACCGGTCATCGCAGTGGGTGGCCGCGACGGTGGGGGCGCAGCCGGGGGAGCGGGTGCTCGACCTCTGCGCCGCTCCGGGCGGCAAGGCCACGGCGATGGCCGCTCGGTCCGGCCATGTGGGAGCGTTCGTGATCGCCGCCGATGTCTCGCCGGCGCGCAGCGGGCTCATCCGCGACAACATCACCCGCGTCGGTGCGGACGCAGTCGCAGTCTGCGCAGACGGCACATTGCCACCCTTCGTCCCGGCGAGCTTCGATCACGTGCTGCTCGATGCGCCCTGCTCGGGCCTGGGAGCGATGCGGCGACGTGCCGATTCGCGCTGGCGGATCCAGCCATCGACGATCGACGAACTCGCTGGCCTCCAACGTCGCCTGCTCGCGGTTTCGGCCGAGCTCGTTCGCGTCGGCGGTTCCCTGGTGTACAGCGTCTGCACGCTCACCCGGGCGGAGTCGATCGAGCATCCGACACCCGCCGGGTTCGACATCGATCCGGCCCCGCCGGAGGGCACATGGCGCCCGTACGGGCATGGCTGGCGGGTGTTGCCGCACGACGACGACACCGACGGCATGGTGCTCGTTCGATACCGTCGGACGTCATGAGCGACACATCCCAGCCAGCCCGGCCCCTGCAGGCGAAAGTCCTCACCGTCAGCGACGGCGTGATCCACGGCACCCGCGACGACGCGAGCGGACGGGCCCTCGTGGCCCAGCTCTCCGGCGCAGGGTTCGACGTGGTCGAGCACCGTGTCACTGCCGACGGCGCCGAGGCCGTGGCGCAGGTGCTGCGCGAGATGAGCGAGGGCTTCGCCGGGGTGATCGTGAGTACCGGCGGCACGGGCTTCGCTCCCCGTGATCAGACACCCGAGGGCACCCGCCTCGTCATCGATCGTGAGGCGCCAGGACTCGCGGAGGCGATGCGCCTGATCAGCCCGCTCGGCCGACTGTCGCGCGGCATCGCCGGTATCCGTGGCAACACGATCGTGTGCAACACCCCCGGTTCACCGAATGGGTGCGTCGAGCAGCTCGGTGCGATCCTCGACGTGCTCCCACACGCCGTGCGCCTGCTGAACGCCGAGCCCACCAGCCACTGACGCCACCCGACCGCCCCCTCGATCGCGGCCCCCGACGCGCCCACGGAGCGCACCTGATCGCGCTGCGCGTCGGCGAGCGGCCTGGAATTCGTTTCCTCGGGCTGCGGACCGCGCCGATAGCGTCTCGAATGTGCTGCGACTCGTCCTCCCCAAGGGCTCGCTCGAGCGGGCGACGCTCGAACTGTTCGATGCGGCCGACCTCTCGGTGCTCCGCTCTTCATCGGTCGACTACAAGGCCACGATCGACGACCCACGGATCGCCGAGGTCCGGATCCTGCGCCCGCAGGAGATCCCCAGCTATGTTGCCGAGGGTCTGTTCGACATCGGTATCACCGGTCGTGACTGGGTCGAGGAGACGTCGAGCGACGTCGTCAGCCTCGGTGAGTTGCAGTACTCCAAGGCCACCTCGTTGCCGATCAAGGTCGTCGTCGCGGTCGCCGGCGACTCGCTGGCACAGTGCATCGAGGACCTGCCGCACGGTCTGCGGGTCAGTACCGAGTACCCCGAGCTCACCCGGCGCTTCTTCGCCGACCGCGGCATCGATGCCGACATCCGCCTGTCGTACGGGGCGAGTGAGGCGAAGATCCCCGACATCGCCGACTGCATCGTCGACATCACCGAGACCGGCCGGGCCCTGCGCGCCGCCGGCCTGCGGATCATCGGCGAGATTCTCGTGAGCTACACCGAGGTGGTGGCCAACAAGCAGGCGTTCGACGATCCCGCCAAGCGCCATGCGATGGGCCAATTGATGACCCTGCTCAACGGCACCCTCGACGCCCGCGGCAAGGTGCTGCTCAAGCTCAACGTCGCGGCCGAGCATCTCGATGCCGTGCTGGCACTCGTGCCCGCGCTCAAGGCGCCGACGGTGAACGAACTCGCCGCCAACGGTGGATTCGCGGTCGAGACCGTGGTGGCCAAGAACCAGATCAATCTGCTGATCCCGGCGCTCAAGGACGCAGGCGCCAGCGGCATCCTCGAGATGCCGATCAGCAAGATCATCCCCTGAGCCGATCGACCCGACGAACGATGACCGAACTGATCCCCTCCCTGCGAACCGGCACCGTCGTTGCATTCGATGCTCGCGTCGGGCTCGGCGAGGTCGAGGCCGACGACGGCACCAGGTACCCGTTCCACTGCATCGTCATCGCCGACGGCACCCGCAGCATCGAGGTGGGTGCACGGGTGAGCTTCGACCTGCTCGCCAAGCTCGGACGCTGGGAGGCCAGCGCCATCCGTCCGGTCTGATCCGGCCGAGCAGCGCCGACGACGATGCCTGGGCAGCGGGATCAACGCGATCAGCGGGACCAGCGGGACCAGCGGGACCAGCGGGACCAGCGGGACCAGCGGGACCAGCGGATCGTCGATGTCATCAGGTCGTTGCGCGAGGGCGAGGTGGTCACCTACGGCGAGATCGCTTCCGACGCCGGTCACCCAGGGCTGAGCCGGCTCGTCGGCCGTCTCCTCGCGCAGGCCGATGACGCAGAGGACCTGCCCTGGTGGCGGGTCGTCAACGCGATGGGACGCCTGGTACCCGGCAACGAGCGTGACCAGGCAGCACAGTTGCGTCGCGAGGACGTCGACGTGCGAGACGGCCGGGTGCGATGGGCACCCATCGGTCGTTTCAGCTCGCGATCGCGCCCTTGATCTGGACGAAGGCGATGCGGATGTTCGACAGCGCCACGCCGAGGGTCTCTGTTTCTGCGCCGAGCCGTTCTCCGAGGCCTTCGACCAGGCAGCCCACGGCGTCGATCGCGAGTGCGGCCTGAGCGAGGTCGGGTGGCTGGGCGCCCAAGTGGATCGCCGCCAGCTCGTACAGACCCATCACGTGGTTCGTGATCACGACCTCGGCGGGCACGTCGGCCAGACGCCGACGGGTCTCTTCGAGCGCTTCGAGCGCCCCGTCGAGTTCCGCCCCGTCCCGGTCGTCGTCCTGCAGGTTGCCCACGTCGCGCAGGTCATGCAGGTCATGCAGGTCATGCGAGGTTTCGTCGGTCACATTTGGTAATCTATCGGCCACAACTGAGGCGAAGTGGGGCTTGTTCCCCCACCCGGCCACTCCGACGCCGCGGGCGTCGGGTACGTGCGTTCCGGGTCAACGAAGCGATTCGATCGATCGCCGGCTGCGTGCAGCCGGGCTCGTTCTCGTCGTGTCTGCGGCTTTTCCTCGCGAACCGTGGACCCGACTGGGAGGACAGCCCATTGCACAGGAGTGATCAGCCATAGCACCGCCGCAGCAACCAGAACACCGGTACAACGACCGCATTCGTGCCCGCGAGGTCCGCCTCATCGGCTCGGACGGCGCTCAGTTGGGTATCAAGGCGCTTCCCGAAGCGCTCGTGCTGGCCCGCCAGCTCGATCTCGATCTCGTCGAGGTCGCGCCCATGGCCAACCCGCCCGTGTGCCGGATCATGGACTACGGAAAGTTCCGCTACGAGGAGAGCCAGAAGGCAAAGGAATCGCGCAAGAAGACGATTCAGGTCTCGATCAAGGAAGTCAAGTTCCGTCCGAAGATCGGTAAGGGTGACTTCGACACCAAGGTCCGTCACATGGAGGATTTCCTCCAGGACGGTCACAAGGTGAAGGTGACACTCCAGTTCCGTGGGCGCGAGATGGCCCATCCCGAGCTCGGTTCGAAGATCCTCGATCAGGTGATCGTGCAGCTCGGACCGCTCGCGAAGGTCGAGGCGTACGCACGTCTCGAGGGCCGGAACATGACCATGGTGCTGGCTCCCGACAAGAAGATCGTCAAGAAGGAAAAGGACACGAAGAAGTCGGACTCCGGTCCGATCGACGCCCCTGAAATCGCTGTCGACACTGCAGCCGTCGAAGCAACACCACCAGCGACCGAGGCCGCCGTGGCTTCCGAGATCTCGGAAGTCGCCGCTGCAGACGTCGGTGGCGTTGCCGAAATCGTTGCCGAAATCGTTGTCGTCGATGCAGCAGTCGAGGCCACGGATGTCGCCGCGCCCGCGGTCGACGAACCGGTGGTCGAGGCTCCGGCCAGCGAATGACGGGTGCCGGTGTGCGCTGCCGAGGCGCCCACCGGCGGTATCCGACCCATCCCCGTCACCACATCATCGACGGGCAGGCACCCCTGCCCGTCCCCCACGCGATCGCTGCACGATCGTGGCACGTGAAGGACATCACTCATGCCCAAGATGAAGACCAGCAAGACCGCGGCGAAGCGGTTCAGCAAGACCGGCACCGGCAAGCTGCGCCGTCTGCAGCAGAACCGTCAGCACCTGTTCGAGAAGAAGCCCTCCACGCGGACCCGTCGTCTCGACGGCATGGTCGCCGTGCACCCAGGCGACGCGAAGAAGATCAAGCGTCTCCTCGGCGAACGCTGAGCACGAGGGCTTCGGCCACACACGGCGCCGTCGAGGCGCCTGCCGGCGACATGCCGGCGATCGAACAGCACTGACGAACCGAAAGATCGAGAAAGCAGAGAGAGATGGCACGAGTCAAGCGAGCGGTGAATGCGAAGAAGAGCCGCCGGCAGACGCTGGAGCGAGCGAAGGGCTACTACGGCAACAAGAGCCGGTCGGTGCGCGCAGCGAACGAGCAGGTCATGCGCAGTGGGCAGTACGCCTTCCGCGACCGCCGCGCGAAGAAGGGCGAGTTCCGTCGCCTGTGGATCCAGCGCATCAACGCCGGGTGTCGCATCCACGACATGAGCTACAGCCGGTTCATCGCCGGCCTGAACGCAGCAGAGATCGAGGTCGACCGCAAGATCCTTGCGGATCTGGCCGTGCATGACATCGACGCATTCGGCCAGCTGGTCGCGGCCGCGAAGGCGGCGCTGGTCTGAGCGATCAGCTCACGTTCACGAACCCCAAGGTTCAACGACTGCGGCGCCTCGTGGGGCGCCGCAGTGCGCGTCTGGAGGAAGGTGCGTTCGTGGTGGAGGGCCCCGGCCTGATCGCCATGGCGCACGCTGCCGGGTGGGAGATCGAGGCGGTGTTCGTGGCTGCCGGCGAATGGTCCTACCAGCCTCCGGACGGCGTCGCGGTGTACGAGTTGGCGCCGAAGGTGATGGAGAAGGTCGCCAGCACCGACACACCGCAGGCGGCGCTCGCCGCCGTTCGGCGCCGGGTGGCGCCGCTCGACGAACTGGCCCACGCTGACTTCGTGGTCATCGGTGACCGCATCGCAGACCCCGGCAACGCTGGCACGATGCTGCGATCAGCCGAAGCGGCGGGTGCCGCTGGCGTGGTGTTCACGAGCGGGTCGGTCGACGTGTTCAACCCGAAGGTCGTCCGCTCGTCCGCTGGCGCACTGTTCCACGTTCCGCTGATCACCGACATCGCGCTCGACGTCGCTCTCGGAGCTGGCCGATTCCGAAGTTGGGGCACCTCGTCTCATCGCGGCGTCCCGTACACCGAGGCCGACTTCTCGGGGCCGACGGCGATCGTCGTCGGCAACGAGGCACACGGCCTGTCCGACGAGGCGCCGGTCGACGACTGGCTCACCATTCCGCATGCCGGGCGCGCGGAGAGCCTGAACGTGGCGATGGCCACGACCGTGCTGGTGTTCGACGTGGTCCGCCAACGAGGCGAGCGGTAGTGTGTGACCTCGTGGTGACAGGTGTCCTGTACAAGGACGTTCAGCGATTTCGGTGCCCCCGGGTGACGCCCGGGGTCGAGCGCGTCGCAGCCTGACGCCCACGACTCGGCGGCCCGGGGGAATCCTGTTGGCCCCCAGTTCGACTTTCGAAAGGACCGTCCATGTCGGAGACTGCCAAAGGGTCGTCCGCGTCCCTCCTGGATGAGGTGGCTTCGGCGTGCGATGCCGGTCTCGCCCGTATCCACACCGCTGCCTCGGTCGACGAGATCGCCGCGATCGACGCCGAACTGCTCGGTAAGCGGGGTTCGCTCACGCTGCTGAAGGCGAGCCTCGGATCGCTCGCCACCGTCGACGAGAAGAAGGCGGCCGGGCAGGCGCTCAATGCCGCGACCCAGGCCGTCGGCGACGCGATCGGCAGCCGACGCCACGAACTCGCCCGTGCTGAGCGCGCGGTACAGCTCGAGCAGGAGCGCTACGACCTCACCGAGGAGCTCACCCAGCCCCGCCGAGGCCATTCGCACCTGGTCACCCAGGCATGGCAGCGCCTCGAAGACGTGTTCATCGGCCTCGGCTTCCAGATTGCCGAAGGCCCTGAGGTCGAGACGGACTTCTACAACTTCGAAGCGTTGAACATGCCGCGCAGCCACCCGGCGCGCAGCGGCTTCGACACACTTTTCACCGACTACAGCGGCCCGCTCGCCGAGAACGGCTCGGTGCTGTTGCGCACGCACACCTCGCCCGTGCAGGTGCGTGTGATGCAGACGATCGAGCCGCCGATCTACATGGTGATGCCGGGCCGCGTGTTTCGTCGCGACACGCCCGACGCCACGCACATGCCGGTGTTCCACCAGATCGAAGGGCTCGTGATCGACCGTGGGATCACGATGGCGCACCTCGCGGGCACGATCGACGCGTTCACGAAGGCCTTCTTCGGTGGTGCCTTCACGAGCCGACTTCGCCCGAACTACTTCCCGTTCACCGAGCCGTCGGCCGAGTTCGACATCCAGCGGCCGGACGGATCGTGGATCGAGCTCGGTGGGTGCGGCATGGTGCACCCGAACGTGTTGCGTTCCAGCGGTCTCGACCCCGAGGAGTGGAGCGGCTTCGCGTTCGGCTTCGGCATCGATCGCATGGCTCGCGAGCGCCATGGCATCGACGACATCCGCGACATGTACAGCAACGACATCCGCTTCATCGAGCAGTTCTGAGAGGACACCGGTCATGAAGTTCGTTCTCTCTTGGCTCGACGACCTCGCGCCCGGCCTCGCCCCGTCAGGCGCCGATCCCCATCCCCTCGCCGAACGGATGACTGCCCTCGGCATGCAGGTCGAGGAGGTGCTCACCGTCGGTTCCACGGTCGCCGGGGTCATCACCGCTCGCGTGCTGCGGACCGAACGTCACGCCGACGCGGCCAAGGTGCATCGCGTGTGGGTCGACGCGGGCGACGGCATCGAACGGCACGTCTGGTGCGGCGCGTTCAACATGGTGCCAGGCGACGTGATCCCGCTCGCCACCCCGGGCACCGTCATGCCAGACGGTCGCGCCATCGAGCCGCGACCGATCCTCGGCATCGACAGCCAAGGCATGCTGTGCTCGGCCAGCGAACTCGGGCTGGGGACCGACCACTCCGGTATTCTCATCCTGACCGCCGGTACGCCGCTGGGCGTGCCATACGGCGAGGCCCTCGGCCTCGAGACCGAGATCGTTCTCGACGTCGACCTCACCCGTAACCGTCCGGATTGTTGGGGCCACCTGGGCGCCGCCCGCGACGCCGCGGCCGATCTCGGGATCGCACTCGCGCCACCGCCCGCCGACCTCGTCGCGACCGGGGAGCCGCGCACTGCGAGCGTCGACCTCGTCGCAGGCGACC